>Ga0209427_10003357_pt1 | contig 18821 bp, 20 predicted proteins | sample DeeMarSWOR136_30_FD_187465 | JGI IMG/M metagenome (GOLD analysis project Ga0209427, IMG submission 187465) | Marine sediment microbial communities from White Oak River estuary, North Carolina - WOR-1-36_30 (SPAdes) (version 2) | ecosystem: Environmental > Aquatic > Marine > Intertidal zone >...
GATCGTCCGGCAGTCTTGCGTCTTTGAGCTTCTCTTCAATATACGGAAGGTAGCGACGTGAACGTTTCAGCCAGAGAATAACCTGAGGCCGGTCCCACAACGTGAGCAATAGCTCCTTCTCCACCCGTTCCCTAACCTCCTGTGTTTCAACTGGGACTCCCTCACCGCAGAAATCCAAAGGGCCGCCGATCTTTAGAGACGAAATCAGAAATGAAGGCGAGGAGAGGTTTGGCGCTTGACTATAAACAGATGACCAAGGGAAAAGGACGACACAAATTAGAATAACAAACGTCCGTTTCATGATCGTCTGCTTTGACTTGACCATGGATATGTCTGACCTCTCGAGCGAGCCTTCTTTCCTTATATCACACTTGCCCTTCAGATGCACATCCAACCATTCAATCGGACGCCAGTGCCCGCCCCATAGGCCAATAGGCTCACTCCCTCAGAAATGCACATAGAAAAGGCAGGGCCATTTCTGACCCCGCCGAAATTGTTTTTTTTCTTAAACGGTCTCAAGGAACCCTAAGGTGAAGTTGCCCGCCACGTATCTTCGCGATTCCATCGCTTCTCAGTGCCTTGAAAACTTAAACGAGGGGATGATCCACGGGTTGGGCTGGAGCAGCTTTTGAACATTATGCATTAGGAGCAGGTTTCGATATGGTAAAACCTGTACCTTCGGGCGTTTCCCTGTAATCGATAACCACTTCCTCTAGCGCTGGCATTAATTCAGCCCCTATAAGCAATACCTTTCTGCCCTCTTCAGTTCTCACGACTTGATCCCCTTCTTTTTCTTTGTCAAAAACCAACTCCAACCAGTTTGGCTTTGAAGGGGATGGAATAATCCTGACAGCTATTTCTAGATCCATTTTCCGCGTTTGCAGGGCTTCCTTGAATTTTTCCTTTGCAGTCATAGTCACGGTTAACATAAAACACCTCCCTGGACTGGGTTTCTATCCTATTGATCTTCGCCACGCGGCGGAATATCCGTTGTGTTCCGTCCCATCATCCCGGACGGTTTGGCTTTATCGGTAGGTTCCACACAGCAATAAGATTGTATGACTAGGGTTTGATTTTGGAGAAAATGGGGGGTGAAATATCGAAACCCCAAAAGAATGGTGTTGGGTTGGAGACCAATCGGTAATTAATCACTTTCGCCTCCTACGTTCTACTAACATTACCATGCTATCCTCATATGTCAAGCAGATAAAGTGGGCGATGTAGATAAGATCGTTTTCTTAAAGGTCTGAAAGCGTCAGGTGCAATCCCCTGACCACTTCGGCCATCTGATCAAAATGGAGGGTATCGATCGTGTCCGTCTCAAGGTGGTAATTTTTGTTCCTGAAGAAGGAAGTGTCCGTGATCATGATGGCCCTGTATCCATGGTGCCAGAAGGAGTAGTTGTCGGAAAGGTTAATGCCACCAAAAAATTCTGGTGCCGTCAAGGAGCACGCGTTGATATTCGAATTTTTCTTAATTCCTTTCTTGATACGAGAAACATATTTTCGCGAGGGAAAATTTCCCACCACCCCTATGTAGTCTCCTCTCTTAGGATAGAAAAAAGCCATGCCCGGAAGGGGATACGTTTGAATCATCTCCTTGCTGAAATACCCAATCATCTCGAGAGAGATCATCACCTCCACTGGGGTTTTCAGATCCTTTAAGTGCTTGGCATAGACCATGCTCCCCATATGGGGGGAGCCGAAGCTGGGGGGTTCTTCATTCACAAAGGCAGCAAAGACGAGGGTCTTTCGATTGGAGAGGGTTTGGTGAAGTCTCGCCAGTTCCAGTAGCCCTGCCAGACCTGAGGCATTGTCATCTGCCCCGGGTGTTCCAGGCACTGTATCGTAATGAGCGCCGACAATGACCACCTCCTTCTCTTTTCCTTTTTTTTCAATGATCAGATTGGCAACCGTCTTGCCGTAACAGGTGTAGGTTTGACGCCAGACCTCGTATCCATGAGAGGTCAGGATCGATTCAATATACTCCGCAGCCCGGCCGAGTGAACCGTCCTCCCAGAGATGGCGCTCTCCAATCTCTACAGAGAGCTGCTCTACATGTTGATAAAGGTTTCTTATTACCACTTCTTTTTGAAATTCAGATTTTGCTTCTGCCATGGAATATCCTTTTGGGGGAGCTGATCTCCTCTTTCTCCCCCATCATTCATACTTCTCAAAACAAACGATTTGATCCAGATCTTTTCGGAACCTTTGTGAGAGAGGTTGATTTGGATATCCCAAAGGAAACATCGCTACCACCCGAACGAATTCTGGAATCCCAAGAATTTTCTTAACCGCGTCTTCCTTAAATGCGCCGATCCAACACGTTCCCAGCCCCAGTTCGTAAGCCTGTAGTATCATGAACGCACAGGCGATGGATACATCGACCGTATAAGCAGGTTGACCGCAGAGCATCATTGACTTTGTTTCTGTGCCACAAGCAACGATGACGACAGGGGCTTCTCCGATAAAAGATTGTCCTAATGCAGCGCTGGCCAGCTTCTTCCTTGTTTCTCTGTTCTTAACAACAATAAATTTCCATGCTTGGCGGTTGCTGGCAGACGGGGAAAGTCTTGCAGCCTCCAGTATTTTTCTCAGCTTATCCTCTTCCACACCGGTCTCTTTGTATGCCCTCACACTTCCTCTTTGGCTTATGGCAGTAAAGACATCCATGTTTTCCCTCCCGCAGGAACTTCAGGTTTCTTTAACTTGGACCCTGAGTCAACGGATTTCCCTGTGACACGGACGCCCCATCATCGAGGCCCTATTTATTTAATATATCCTGTAATTCTCCCATCCTCATGTAAAGTTGTCTCGCAATTTCTAACGATGCGAAAATGAGATAGGATGTGTAAATAATCACACCAATGGTTAGTATTATTTTTGATCTTTTGCTAAATTTGGGACTCTTATAAAGCAAGGGTAGACCAAAAGGTCCCAATACAAAAAATAGGAGCAGAAGGACACCAATCGGTCTCAAATACCATTTTACTTTTACATCTTCTTCAGGCATTTTGTATCTTTTCAATTGTTAGAAATGTTATTACTTTTCAAATAGATCCAAAGTCTTGTCATCCAAGGCCTGCCTCCACCCCCTCTGAAATCGGACGTGGCCCACTTTCATATGGAGGACACCCGGCTGTCCCAAAAACAGGAAGGTGCCCCTCATTTTCCTATGGTTATTGGGTTCGTTATAGGTTACAATGGGCCTTGTTCGGTTGAATCTAACATTGACCCGTTTAAGTTATTAAGGGAGTCGCTTTCGTGACCCATCTGACGGGCAAACTCAGGCGATTATATCTTGTTTACTTCAGAAAGGCGTATGTCAAGAGACAACTGGCATTACGAAAAGGGGAATGCCATCAATGCGCTCGGTGTTGCTCTTTCGTTTTTGTTTGCCCCATGTTGACACAACAACGACTCTGCCGGATTTATGACAAATTCCGCTTGGAGACGTGCAAAAGTTTTCCAATAGACCAAAGAGACATCGACGAAGTGGCTCTTTGCGGAGGCACATGTGGTTATCGTTTTGAGAAACACCCCTTTCCTTGTCCTCCCTCTCCTTCGATTCAAGCAAATTTCTCAGAACGCGTAGAAGAACTCCCAGACTGAACCTCAGGCATCCTCTTCTGATGATTTGATGACTCCCTGATCTAAAAAGTCTTTAATCTTTTCTTTTGTTCAACCCGCGGCTGTCAAAAAATGGAAAGGCGTCCCCAATGTTACGTGTCGAACCCGGGCCGAATAAATGATCTTGCCCTGGGGAATGCTTTCTCCACTGCCTGTCTCATGCCGTCGAGAAAGGCAATGACATCAATCACTCCTTCAACATTGTCGGTGATATACTGGCGGATCACTGCCCAGGCTCCAATCGAACGGTCGATGGCGATGAGGGCGATCTTGGCTGATCCATCCGAATCTTTTGGGAATTCATCGTATCCCTCTTCTTCGTCCTCTACCTTCCCCCGGACGGCTCGAATGATTTTAGCGGAAATAAAATATTGGTACCACCGGATCACCTCGATTGTTTCCTCAAGATCCACTCCCTCTCTGGCAGCGGCGGTAGTTTCAAAAAAGAGCGTCTCTTTCTCTGTGAACCAATCTTCCACTATCTTGGTGTACCTCTTAGCGGCGCGGGAAAGCAGATGATTCTCCGCAGCCTCATGCTTCGCTTTCATATCTTCCATGTCATCCACTGAATCCAAAGTCTCGAGTTCTACTCCCCATTTTTTCGCACTCTCCCTCAGCAGCTCCAGAGTTTCTCCCAGAACACTTGATAGCTTATTCCAGAATGCCTCATTCTTGATATCCTGGGCTTCAGCATCCGAGGATTCCTCCTCCGAGATGGCAAAATTCAGGCAGTGCGAGGTTTGGGGACACCGTTCGCACCATCGATCACAGTAGTTGTAAATGCCCGGGATGAATCGCTCGTCCCCAGCAAGTTTTTTGAGTCGTTCCCTATCCACAATCTTTCCTCATCTCACAGTCTTTCAGAATCAGCGCTCCGTGTCAATAGCCGGGCAGCCGCTTTTATGCTATCGCTTTACGCCTTATGCGTCCGAGTATGAAGGTTAATGCCAAACCTAAGAAGCAGGCTCCACAGATGGCGAAAAAGCCAGGCTTAAACGCGCCGGTGCCATCCTTTAGTGCTCCCAGAAGGAAAGTAACGCTGAGTCCCCCGATGTTAGCAAAGAAATTGCTAAAGCCGGTCGAAATGCCTGCTTTAGGCACGCCTAATATTTCGACGGGGATTGAGAAGAGGGGCCCAAAATACATTTGTAAAAAGATTGCATTTATGAAAATCAGAGCAATAAGCAGAATCGTGTTATGAGCAGAAATCAATAATCCCGTTGTTACACCCAAGACACTGAGGGATACACCAATAACGAGGGTAGGATTTTTTAGTCGATCGGAAATGTAACCCCCGAGAATGTTTGATGGCGCCATAAAGAGGACTTGGATTGCAATGATGAACCCAACCAACTGCAAAGATAATCCCTTTTCATGAATTAAAAGGCTGGGCAGCCAGTAGGTGATGCCTTGCACCACGCCATATCGGATGTATTGAATGCCACCACAGACCCACATCATCTTGTAGCGGAAGAGCTTGAATACCTCAAGCATGTTCCCCTTCTGTCGTTCACCCGTTTGGGGAGGGTCCTTACCAAATCGTAGCAGGAAGAGTATAGCAATGATTCCCACGGAGGCGACACTGATGAAGGAAAAGCGCCAATCAAAGGCGGCAACAAGCAGGGGACCCACGAGACTAAAGATGACACTGCCCGAATATCCGCCTATCAAGTACAATCCCGTAGCAGTTGCTCGTCGGTCCGGCGGGAACCATCCAGTCAATAAAGCCAATCCCGGCGTAAAGAGAAGGGAGCGGAAGAATCCAGATAGCGTTTGGTTGGCGAGCGCCTGCCAGTAATTGGTGACAAGCCCGAAGGTTAAAGCCAGGATGGTTGATCCGAGAATGCCGATCCCAAACAACCGTTTTGGGCTGAAGCGATCTGAGAGATAACCTGCAGGGATCTGCATCAGGGCATAAGCGAGGGTGGTTACCGCTGCCAGGCTCCCCCCTTGCGTGAAGGACAAGCCCAGGTCTTTACGGATAATTGGTAGAAGGAGGGCGATCCCTCCCAGGGAGAGAGCTTGAAAACTCTGGCATAGAACGGTGAGGGAGACGGTTGTGATTCTGTCTCTTTCGACCCCACTCCTGTCTTTCATGTCTGCAGTCATTGAAAAACAAAAAGCCCGAACCCTCTTGCTGGAAACCACATAGGGTATGAGGCAAAAAAGACCGCGAGGTGTGAAGCGGAAGGCGTGAGTCACACCAGGCTATTCCCTACAGACTTTCCTAAAATTGCACTGGAGGCTTACCCCTTCGTCCTCCACTTTGCTGAAGCGCTCTTCCTCTAAGGGAATGTTCTTCTCCACGTCTATCAACAGAGACTGCATGTCCTTGATGCTTCCCCGGATGTATCCCTTGATTGCTTCCGCCTCTTGATGGCTTACAGAAAACCAGTTGGCCTTGTCGAAAGAGAGGTTGTATTCAATCACCCGCAGGGATTCCGGAGGGGAGTGCCATTTTTCCATCGCATAGAGGGCGTAACAGGACAGCTGGATGCTGAGATCCTCGGAAAGGCTCTTTCCTGTCTTCCAGTCGTAGATGAATATCTCTTTCCCTTCCTTGATGGCACAGTCAATGACCAGATTGATCTTCTCCCGGTCCAGATGGAATGAGGAGAACTCTTCCACCTCCAGCCACCCCGCCTTCGGGTGAGATTTTAACCCGGCATAGATGTCCGAGGCATAGAAATGCCTGAGGCAGGTCTCCACGCGGTTTGCCACTTCTTTCCACTCTTCGTCCGGCAACGCCATCTCATATTCATGCTCAAAGAGGCCACAGGTTTTGGGCTTCTTCCAGTAGTTTTTCAATTTTGATGAACGGAACTCAGCCCTCATCTGGTCGAGGGTGATGGCGATGATCTCGTCGACTGGAAGGACACGAATCCCTCTTCGAATGTTATTGAAGCTTCTCTGGATACACTCGTGGACCTTCTCTCCGGCCCAGGCGTGCCGGTTCTTAAGATTCTTCAGGATGTAGATCTGGCGGGTTCTTTCGGGAGCATCTTCGAGCCAGCCGTTCCAGTAGCCATAATAGGCAAACCAGTACTGCCTGGGACAGGTCTTGAAGGCCTCGTCTCTTGTTTTTGACCAGGAGAATTCGTTTTTCAATTCGGTCATGGAGCGGCTTTGAGCCTCCGGATAGCCATCTCTTGAACTTCCAGAAATCCAGAGGTCTCTGCATGAAGGATGTTTGGTAAACGTTCTTCTTCAGACAACACTCGGCAATAGTATAATCGATTCAAAGGAAAATTGGAATCTGCACGCTTCAGTAACCCCTGTCAAGGATTCCTTCTATTAGTGCCAATTTTGTCAAATTTCTAACAAAATTGTTCAAAATTCTTTGAATCCAGGGAGAGACAAATTTTCAATCCTTTTTAGTAACCATAAGTTATCGATTTCAAAGAGATGGCATGGGATTTGCTTAAACTAAACAATGGATAGTTGTCTTCCTTCAGGAAAAAGCCAAATTCCTAAAGCTACACAGAGGAGCAGTTTCGCGGCTATGGATTGATCAAAGGAGATCACCGCTCTAATCACGATGAGGGGAGCCGCCATGAAAACGAAAGAGGGAGATAAATTCAAAAACGCTGTGGATGGGATGGAATATATCATCAGGAAGATTGTGAATCGAATGGCTCTTCTTGAATCGCAAGACGGAAAGAGGCAAATTCTAACAGAAGTTGATAATCTGAAAATTACCTCCTTCTATCAGAAAATGGAATTGACCGAAACATAGACCTTGCGGCCATTCTTCCTCTAGCCCTACCTCTTCTTCATTGAAAGCTAATAAAGCAAATACTTGGCCCGCAGCTTGTAAAACGCTTCAAGAGGTCCTTGCCATTTCAACACAATAACCTGAGGATCGCTCTCCTTGATGGCCTCCAGAAGCCCGCGGTTGCCGATCAGGGGGAGCATCTTTTCGATTTCAAAATCCTTTGGGTAGAGCCGGTAAAGGGCGCTTGCGATTTCAATTCCAAGGGAAGGAGAATCGAGGGCTTGACGGTCAGTCAGGATGATCTGGACCCCTTGACACCTCTGGTCTTTAAATCGGTTGCTGTTAGGTACAAAATAAGCTGGCTTGAATCCGACGCAAGGGATCTGGCGATTGTTTAAATACTGGGTAAGTTCTTTCGCGTCAATCCAAGGGGCACCAAGAAGTTCGAAAGGAGTGGCCGTCCCTCTCCCCACGCTCACATTGGCTCCTTCAACCATTGCAACTCCAGGATAAAGAATGACTTGCGTAAGGGTCCGTAAGTTGGGCGAAAGGGTTGTCCATGGCAATCCGGTCTCATCATACCAGCTCGTCCGTTTGTAGCCGACCATTTTGATGACCTGGAGCTTCGCGCCGATTTTATTCTCCACATTAAACATCTGTGCAAGTTCTCCGACGGTCATGCCATGCCGGATCGGCAAAGGGAAATAGCCGGTAAAGGATGTCATGTCCTTATCCATCATCGGCCCCTGGACCCTCGAGCCTGTGATAGGATTCGGCCGGTCGAGGACGTAGAAAGCGATCCCTTTCTTTGCTGCGGCTTCCATCGCGTAACCGAGCGTCGTGATGTATGTGTAAAAACGCACCCCCGAATCCTGGATATCGAAGACCAGAGCATCGAGACCGTCCAGCATCCTCTTCGAAGGTTGTAAAAGATTTCCATAGAGGCTATAGACAGGCAAGCCTGTCGACGAATCCTTGGTGTGATGGACCTTCCCCTCCTCCCTCCCGGTGAGACCATGCTCCGGACTGAAGATCTTCATCAGTTTCACCCCGGGTGCGCGGTGGAGCAGATCTACGGAGCGCCTCCCTCCCGAATCAACGCCGGAATGGTTCGTAATGAGACCCACACGGTATCCTTCCAGGGGCGCAAATCTCCCTGCCACCAGAACCTCCAGTCCGGTGCGTACCTTTCCCTGAGACTCCACCCCGTAAACGTTCTTAAGGGAGGGCCGCTTTGCAAGAACCTGTTCCGGAGACACTGGTCCGACTGCCTCGCCGACAAGCGATATGATCTGAGATCGCAGGGGCTCGGCATCGCCACTGCCATAGGGATGAAGGCGGCTGGTTAGAAGGATGACATAAGTCTCAGAAATGGGATCGATCCAGATTCCAGTCCCGGTGAATCCCATATGTTTACAAGAGCCTGCCGGGAAGAGTTCATCGCGATTGGAGGCAAAGGGTCCATCGATATTCCAACCCAGCCCTCTCAGAGGGATTCGATCAGGTGGCGATTGGGGCAGGGTCATTTTTTCGACGGTGGACGTCTCAAGGATTCTTACTGTTTGAATGCTGCCCCCATTGAGAATCATCCGGGCGAAGATCGAAAGGTCTTCAGCCGTTGAAAAGAGCCCGGCATGACCGGCGACACCGCCCATTCTATAGGCGATTCCATCGTGGACTGTCCCCCGGCGCATCTGTCTCGTCATCGGGTCCCACTGTGTCGGTGCGATCCGATGATAAAGATCAGAGGGAGGTTTAAAAAAGGCATCCTTCATTCCAAGAGGCCTGAAGAGATGTTCATCGCAATACCGATCAAGGGCTTTTCCTGAAATCCGCTGGATGACCTCTCCTAGGATTTGAAAATTGATATCACTGTAGATGAAGAGTGTTCCCGGGGGAGAGACGGGTTTCTCTCCAACAATCCTCTTGAGCCCCTCTTCGTAGCCAGACCAGTCGGGCTTCTGATTCAGTCCAGATCGGAGCCCTGAATAATGGGTGAGAAGATGATGGACTGTTATTTGTTCCTTCCCGTTTGTTTTAAACTCAGGCCAGTACTTGGAGATCGGGTCCTCAAGGTTTAACTTTTCACTTTCGATCAGTTGCATCACCGCAGTTGTCGTAGCAATCACTTTGGTGAGGGAGGCAACGTCGAAGATCGTATCCATCGTCATAGGTAATTTTTTCGGTTTTATTGCCCGGTGGCCGAAGGCGCGACCATAGAGAACCTTTTCGCGGTTTCCAATCAGAAGTACGGCTCCTGGAGCCTGACCCATTCGAATCGCCTTTGTGATGCTTTCTTCAATGGGTGTTATTTGGTCTTTGGAGAGAGCCTGGAGCGAGTGGACCGAAGAAAAGAAAAGAAGCTGAATCAGAAGAGGAAAGATCGGGATGAAGAGACGCTTTGACCACCGCAACATATTAATCTTTTGACTCATTCGGCTGAAAGCGGAATAAAGAAACACCGCAAAGGGTCAACGTTATTTATGGATGGACCCTATTGATGCTCTACCCATTCTCCACGGAAGATGGTGACTGCTCGTCCTCCCAGATACACTCTGTCACCGGCTACCCGGACACGCAAGACCCCAGCCCGCTCCGAGGCCTGGTAAGCGAGAAACTCATTCTTGCCAAGCTTTTTGCTCCAGAAAGGGCCGAGTGTGCAGTGGGCTGATCCCGTAACCGGATCTTCATTGACCCCTACCCTCGGTGCGAAGAATCGGGAAACAAAGTCATAACCGGAAGAAGCGGCTAAACTGGTCACAATCGTTCCACGGACAGCCAAGCTCTTCAGCAAATTAAAATCCGGATTGATTTTTCGAAGGGACTCCTCGGAATCGACCTCGAGAAGATAATCAAACTTGCTTCGACCGACATAATGGGGAGTTATTCCTAAGGCATCCGTGAGACCCGGAGGAGCGCTGGCGGGTTCATCCGGGGTGGCCGGGAAATTCAATTCAATGTGGCCTTCTTTGAGCTCAGCTGTCAAGATTCCGCTTCGGGTGTGGAAGATGGCTGCCTCTTGCGGGTTCAGAAAACCCATCTCCCACAAAATATGAGCACTTGCCAGGGTGGCATGACCACATAGGTCTACTTCTGAGGCAGGGGTGAACCAGCGCAGGTGAAACCCTTCCTCTTGCTTGTGGAGAAAGGCGGTTTCGGATAAGTTCATCTCCTTGGCTACGTTCTGCATCCAGACGGGATCGCAGGGTTCAAGCAGAATGCATACTCCTGCAGGATTACCACCAAATGGCCTTTCTGTAAATGCATCGACTTGATAGATTTTGACAGCCATCGTTTGTGTCCTCAGCCTTTCCCTCCGGCGTCTTTACAAGTCTGCCCCTCGACTTTTTTGAGCTGATTTATTATTTCTTCCTTTGCTTCATCAATTCCTTTTTTGCTTTTTCATACTCTTTTTCAGTGATAATTCCTTTCTTATATGCCTCCTCAAGATCCTGCAATTCCTGTCCTAAGGTCGTCCCGTAGGTGTCCTGCTTTACCTTTGCCCCTCCTCCACCGCAGCAGCCTATCATGGAGACGGTCCAGGTCGTCAACCATAAGAAAATCAAAACCAATGCAACTAATTTCAGAGATCTCATTTTTCTTTCTCCTTTCCTTTTGTGTCATCAACAATGGCTGAACACGTTAGGCTCATAACATCATAGAGACGGACACCTTCAGAAAATTTTGATGGGACTCTATTTCGTCCTTTCCTTTAACAGTTTGTCCTTTGCTTTTTTATACTCCTTTTCTGTAATGATCCCCTTGGTGTAGGAGTCGTGGAGATCCATCAATTCCCGCCCCAGTGTCTTTGTATAGGTCTTTGTCTGTATTGTTGCTCCTCCGCCCCCACATCCGGCTGAAAAGCTCACCGTCCAAAGGATTACCATAACTGCTGCAACGACTTTCAGTGATTTCATGTCCCCATCTCCTTTCTTGGGCTTGAATGATTCTTGTCTCTTATGAAGGTCTGCCCTCATGGGATCGCAACCATAATCGTATGACTCTGTAACTCCTATCATGAACGATATGAATCCGTCAACCACCCTGCCGTTCTACTCTTTCGACTCGTCGGGTGGTTTCGCAGGAGACGCATACCAACGGTCTTTCGGCACAAATTTCGGTCGATCCGGGTCTGTTTCGTACGCCGGCGACATGATCTGTACGCCATATTCATTAAAGGCATCCTGGATATTCTTGTGGAGCTCGGAATAGATCTGAGCCATCGCCTTTGGCGTATCGGTGTAAGCATTCAATTCATAGCTGACATAAAAATCGTCGAGCGAGGTCTGAAGGACAAAGGGAGCCGGCTCGCGCAACAATCCCTGGGTTCGCTCAGCAGCCATCAACAGTAATGCATGGACCTGGCGCCAGGGCACGTCGTAGCCGATGGTCACTGTGGTATGGAGAATCAATCCTTTTTGTTGGGCCAGAGAAGTATAATTCATCACTTGGCTGTTCACAATCATGGAATTCGGCACTACGATTTCTTCATTCTTGATGGTTCGCAAATGAGTCACTTGAAGTCGGGTTGCGATGACATCTCCAACAAAATCAGCAATCTTGACACGATCTCCAATCTTGAATACCCTTCGGTAGGTCAACGTGTACCCGGCGATGATGTTGGCAATGGCAGAGGATGAACCCAATGAGAAAAGGACCCCAAAGAAGATGGAAACCCCCTTAAAGGCGGAAGATTCGGAACCGGGAATATAAGGAAAAGCCATCACGGCTGCAAAGGCGATGACCAGGATGCGGAGGATTCTATAGGTGGGCTGTGCCCATTCGGGATAAAATCCTTTGAACGTAATGGTTCCACGCTCCATTCCTTTGAAGAAAAGGCGCATCAACTTTAGAACGTAAACGGTAATTAAAACGATAATGACTAAGAAGAGAAGGTTAGGGATCTGTGCCGCCACAGCCATCCCGATCGTTTTAAGGGGGCCCAGTACGTAATTAAGAATCTGGCTGGCAAAGGCCTGCGTCTGAGGGAAGAAACTCAATCCAAGCTGCACGTAAGTGTAGAAGACGACCAAGAGGATGAAGAGACGAATGATCTTAATGGTCCCCATGAAAAAGGTTCCGATCCTTTCAGCCCCGATAAGTTCAAAGGACTGGATGTGAAGGGAAACCTTTTTCGAACTCACCCAGGTCTGGATCGCAGTATCGACCTTGCGATAAAGCATATTGAGGAGATACAGAATGGCGATGAGAATAAGCGTCGCGATCAGCGTAAAAATAAAGGCCTTGATGAAACGCTTGAGACTGTGATCCCGTCTGTAGGTTTCGATTGCGGTGCTCAGCTTTTGACGATATTCCGCTGCAAGTTGCTCACGGGTGCGCCCTTCAGCCAAGGCATCCTCCTCGAAAATAGACATGAGCAACTCATCCCCGGCTGTGATTAATGTTAAGGGTCTTTCATACTTCAAGATTGACAAAGAAGAAACCGGTATGCGAGGATTCTCTGCGACACCTTTAATCCTCTCAGCAATTATTTTAGCGCGCTCTTTGCCAGAAAAAAATTCGCCAGTGGCTTGCTTAACATCGTTGACATAATAGAGTGTTTTATCATCAAGGACCACAGGATACCCTGGAGGAGTGGTCTTCTGAGGTTCACGGGAAGGGGTGGTGACCTGCCCGAAGGAACTCGCAAGTCCCATGACAAACAACACAACGCACAGGGAAAGGAGAATCTTGGTCATCCTATTCCTCCCTTTTCTGAAGGGAGTCGCCTCATCCTCTTTCTTTTCCTTCTCGCCCATTTTTTATCCGCTCCTTTATCCGCCTACGCAGAAGACCACGGCCTATGGCCGTGGATGAATGCGAAGGGGATAACCCTCCGAAGCCTTGTGCGTAGGAGGGTATGCTTCGGCGGACTCCGCCGAAGAACATGGAGACACCACAGGCTTTGCCCGTGAGGCTCCATGATGGATCGATATAGCTCTAGCCCCGATTCTTACCTTTTCTTATAACCGGCCCTCAACCCTCTTTCCCTGCAGGTGTCCTCTCCATGAGGTTCTGGATTGATTTTACCCGCGCACGATCTCTTCTTTAGCCCCCTCTGAAAGAATCGGCGCTGGTTGAGTCGGGATTTCAGATGCAACCTGCTGCAAGAGATTTTTTACGGCTAACGTGATCGGCACGGCCAACACCGCTCCCACAGAACCGAGCACCCAACTCCAGAAAATAAGGGATAAGATGATAAGGAGGATGGAGATGTCGAGGCTCTTCTTCATGAATTTGGGTTTTATGATATTGTCGCCCACAAAGTTGATAACCCAATAGCCTATCACAACAGCAAGTGCTATCTTCCAGCCTGATTCCAGAAAGGCGACGATGGCAGGAGGGATCAGGGCAAGGAGGAATCCAAAAGCGGGGATAAAGTTGAGGAAGAAGAAAAGGACCCCCCAGGTGACTGCAAAGTCCACCCCCAGCACTTCGAGGAAAATGACGTTAGCAATCGCCTGGAGCAGACCGGCTCCGCCGACAATGGCCACATATCTGTTCACATCCTGGCTCGCCTCTTGAAAGCGAAGCATCAGGGTAGGCTGCGATGCCTTGCCATCCCCCCTTTTTTTCTGTGCCCCTGCAAACTCGAAGAGGAGCACGGCGACCAGGAAGATCAGCAGGAGCACATTGCCAAGGGCTTGGCCTATCCCGGCCAGAACAGACCTGCTGAATTGGACCAGACGGGCCGGGCTGAAGAATTCGAGAGATCGGATCTTGGCTAGATCAATCCCCTGCGCAGCCAGAAAGTTGATGACCTCATCGCGGATGTTCGTTAAACCTGCCTGGTAAGTGGGGAGCTTCTGAATCAATCCCGCGATAGAGAATCCAAGAACAGAAGCAATCGCAAGCCCTCCAATCACGACCAGAAGGAGTGTGATCAGCACAGCCAGGCCAGCGGGAAGACGCTTTCGCATCAACCAGTGGGGGAATGGGACGAGGCTATAGGCCAGAAGCCAGGCAAGTAATACCGTGCTTAGCAGAGGGGCGATCGCCTTCATGCCGGCGACAATGATGATGGTACATGCTCCGCCCAAGAGGATGCGAAGCAGAGGACTGTCCCGCATGATTGTGTTCATCGTCTTATCTCCCTATGAGGTTGCTGCTTGTTCTTATTTGAATCGTTTCTAGGAGTAGGGGGGGTATGGTCTTGAAATATCACTTTTTATTTATTCCTATCTTCCCTATCACTTTGCTGACCGTAGTATAATGAATCCCCAGATAATCCGCAATTTCTTTCAGAGTATATCTATAACTCATGTGAACAGTATTGATACCCGTATCTCTTTGTCCCTTCGCCTCCTGTCCGTGAATACAAACCTCAACAAGACCTGATTCCAAACCTCGAAGGTTTTGTTCACGTCCATCAAAAGGCTTGCCAAGAGTGTAGACCTGATCTATGTCAGAAGGAGGTGCCTCCTCCTGACATAGATCGTTCATCAAAACTGCTGCCAGTCAGCCACTCAACAACTCATAAAAAACCTTTCTTTTTGAGTTGATTCACTTCTGAATACAAAACGCCTTTTCTTGTTCAGTCATGTCACTGAAGAATTTGGCACAGTTCGGTTTATCCGGTAGAGACCCAACGAAAGGGCTGTTGCCCACACTCTTACTAAGGTCAGACGTCTCTTTGCGCTGCTCTGCAGTCATCCCTGAACAACTAACGAAGATGGACACGGTCATCAAAATCGCTGTAAGGTAAATAAGCCTTTTCATGACTTCCTCCTTATCATGTGAATCCTGAGAGAGATCATCACTCTCCTCAGTCTCTTACTACGGTTTACTTGCTCGCCTGAGATCCCCTCAAAAGTCCATTCCCCTCATTGAATGATTACTTTATTGGAGCGCCAGCGATACCTGTCTTCAGATAGGGTTTGATCCCAACATCCCAAATCACTCTCAAGACCGGGACCTCAAACTGACCGGGGTGGTCCTTATAATATTGATCTATTGCACTAATCATCTGGTTGATTGTCATCGCCGTGCCGGCGCTGATCTTTGCCCGTCGTGCCTCAACGACTTTCGCGGAGAAGTTCTCCCTTCTTAATTCAGGAATCTCCTGCATCAATACGTTTTCAATCAGGATGACATGTGCAGCGCCCCATATAAAAGCCACCTTGGCATCAGGCTCCATGCGCTGCCATAGGTTCCCTTTGAGCAAGGGCATGTACTTCTCTGCTTCCTTCGCCACTCCGGCTGAATCTTTTGTTCCCTGGCCGGAAGCATAGGTTGTCCAGCCAACAAATCCAATACAGAGTAACAACAAAAAACAGATTTGGATCAACTTAGGTCTTTTCATAGCATTCCTCCTTTTCACTTGTGTGTACTTCTTTCCTTCTTTCCCGTTTTCCCTTTCGCTTCAATGACCAAAGGCAACACCCACATAACCTCAAATGAACTTTCTCACCCCCTTTCGGTCAAAGGCTTCACGGAGCGAGCCGGGCACCCACCGGGCGGCCGCCAGCAGTGCGAGGTCTGCGAGGATGACAGTGACGTACCAACTCGTCTGCAAAGGATAAGATGATGGCGCCATGTTCTCAAACTACGAAGGAAGGATCTCACTTGCTTAGTCTGAACCCCCAGTCTGCTCACCCGCGTTCCTTCTCCACTTCCGTGATGCTGGCTAGCTTGCCGAGTTCAAGCATTTGCTCGGCCGTGGTGGTCGCAAACAGAGGCATGGCCCGGGCAATGATTCTTATGAATACCTCCCTACTTGAGGTTACTTAAAAATCTCTGGTACTCCTCTGAGTTAACAAGGATCCGGTGTGCGACGTCACGCAATTTATCAATCTCCTCATGAGGTAGCTTAAAAGCAGTGGGTAACCTTTTGAAATGCATTCGTTCCGCTTCATCTTTCAACGCGTCAAACTTCACCTCAACCACATAAAATTCTATATCCCCGCAGGAACCCGGCGCGGTAGATACCGCTCCTCCCTTGCATCTCTGGGTTTTTATCTCATCGGCCCATGATTTAACACTTTCCTTCAGGAGGGCGATGGTCTCCTCGTTGTACCGTTCGATCGAGATCGAGGAGTAAGAGGAAAACATTGCACCAAAAGGAGGAATACTCTCGGCTCTATCCCATTTGGTGTCCGGTTGCGTTTCGGCATTCACAACCATAAAAACAGCTTTGCGGACGTTCTCCACCGGAGTTCCTTTGATGGTCTCCCAAACGCTCCCTCTGCCAATCACTCGATCCAGGACGGCTCTCAGCCCGAGGTTGTCAGCGACCCCTCCATCCACTGCATGAATATACGGTTTCTTTTGAGAGTCGACAAAGGGGACAAGATTATTCGCGAGATAAAATTGCCGCTCCGAAATGGCACGACCCTTTAGAATTTCTTCAAATCTCTCGGGAACCTTGAAACCGCAGGTTCCCGCATAATTTCTCACGGTAATGGGACTCAAAAGCATGGGAACCGCCGAGGAGGCGGCTGCAGCCCTTGCCACCGGAAAAGGGGACAGATCAGAGCAGATGATATCAAAGGCATCCTGATTAAACCCGATTCTTAGCCCATGGGTCATGTCTGTTGCATTCATCATAATCATCGGTCCTTTTCGGGCAGCGATATCTCCAAAGGTCTTGTGCTCGAAGACATGCTTGTCGTAATACTCCGCTGCGAGATCGCTGCGGTCAAAATAGGTCGAGGACAGACGGAACCAATTGATAGGGTTTAATAACGTTCTTACGGCAAGCGCCCCTTGGATGTTTTTCTTCAGAAATTTACTTTCGAAATCGTCAAAAATGCGGTCTCCAAAGAGGCCATAATAGCCTGCCGTGAAGCTTCCACCGGAGACACTCGATATCCCATCGATCTCGTCAACAAGCCGTCGCTTTTTCCCATCGATGACCACCTCGGTCCTCCGAAGCTCTTCAAGCACTCCATAGGATAAAGCGGCGGCCCGGGTCCCTCCCCCAGAGAAGGTGAGATACAAAAGCAGATTCTCGGAATTTCCGGATGCTCCCATGTATTTTCCCCGATAGCCGGTTTGGGGGTCGACTTGTTTCAAAGGTTGGTTAACGGGGTAATGGGCACATCCGGCTGTTACAAGAGCAGCCACAACCACACTCATGCAGAGCCATAAAAATTGTCGAATTTTTCTATCCATATCTCCACACCCTCCTTTTCCGGGAATTGGGGCCAGAAATGGGTGACCCCAGTATTTGTTATTTTTAGCCATAACCAGAATCTAACCGTTACTGCGCCCTCTTCCATGTGCGATCCGGGTTGTAAAGTCCCATCGCTTTTGCGATCGCTTCGGTTTTTGGACCCAAATCCTTCTCATAGACGGTACTATTTTGGTTCACGATAAACGTCATCACCCCGGAAACTCCGTACTCTGCAGGCCATGCCACCAGCGCAAACCCCGCCACCATGTGGCCGTTGATGACGTAACTAAAGGCCCCTCCAGGAGCGTTCTTCCCCTGCGCTTTGAGGATCTTGTAGCAATATCCATGGTAAGGCGTTGGTTTGTCACCTTTCTTCGTGTACCCTTCCTGGACGGCCTGCGCAATAAACGGGCCCAATGGACTCTCGATCTCGCTTTCGCCCACCTCCCAGTAAAGACCATTGCGCCTGTATGGATCACTCATAACCTTCTGGGCATACTGAATGATCCCGTCTCTTTCCCGGTCCGTGCTCGCATACTCTCGTTGTGCCTCCACAAAGGCCAGACACACCTGGATGGTAGCAAGTTCATTTCGCCCCACCCTTCGATTTAAGAATTCTTCCCTGCCTGCATTGGTGTCAAACATCCAGCCCTCAGCCTTTCTTATGATTGGAATTCCGAAAGGCCAGTGATCATTGCCAAGAATGACCAATGCCCGATCTTCCTTTTCCTTTACAAAGTCGACCCGCTCCTGATAAGCCTTCAGGAACTGTTGCTGCGTATTCTTATCTGCAACTTTATCCCCGGAACCGATAATGTCTTCGCCCTCAGGTCCCAGAATGGCTATCATCCCTTTCACGTCTTCAGCCTGGACCGCTTCCACCATGGCTTTCATGGCCTCTTCCGGCGACCCGAAGGCCCTCTGTTTCACCTCCTGGGCGAAAATAGGCAGAATCAGGGCGACAACCGCTACCGACACGGCCACCATTGCTATTGAAGCATTACGATACATGCCATCCCCTTTTATTCTATGATTAAACCGGAACATCGTTATCTCCTCCTTCTTATTTAATCTTTGATTAAAAGTCATCAGTAATCGTCACTGGTTCTCTTGTTTCTTATCTCTCATTCTTGCTCACCGACCTCTGCCTCCGCCACCTCGAGAGGATCCTCCTCCACTGCTGCGCGATCCACTGCTACGCGATCCACCACTGCCGCTGCCCCTCGACCCTCCCCCACTGCTACTGCTGCGTGAGGCAGAGCTCCGGCTCTCCTGGCCCTGATAACTGGCAGCACGCTCGCTCCCCCCCTTGCCAGCACCACTCAGGGCATTGTCACGGCCTCCGCCACCACTGAGATCGCTG
>Ga0209427_10003359_pt1 | contig 18810 bp, 19 predicted proteins | sample DeeMarSWOR136_30_FD_187465 | JGI IMG/M metagenome (GOLD analysis project Ga0209427, IMG submission 187465) | Marine sediment microbial communities from White Oak River estuary, North Carolina - WOR-1-36_30 (SPAdes) (version 2) | ecosystem: Environmental > Aquatic > Marine > Intertidal zone >...
TTATAAATCACACAAAGAGCAAGCACGTGCAATCCGCAGGTATATTGCCTGGCGGAATGGGGAGGCTAAAAAAGGTGAACAACGTTGATGGAAGGAGCACTAGTATCATCTTATCTTAATTATATCCAATTAATTTTCTTTCTAAGAAGAGGTTATTGGGCTAATTTAGATGAATAAAGGATATTTTTGCATATAAAAATAAATTGTAACTATTCATAATTAAAACTAGTAAGGGTACATTCTTCTGGGTCTTTGTCGGGTCGTAACCTCAAAAAGATGGGGGCCCTCAACTTTTTATCAGGGGTCAATTCGAGATACTTTACCTCGCACACATAGACAGGTTCCACAAAATGGGCTTTCACAGAAATTTTTTCAGCGAAGGGGTTGGTATCAGTTTCTCTTTTTTTGAGCATTTCATAAATATGGGTTAAACCCTCATGTGAGAACCCAGTGCCCACCTTACCTACGAAGGTGAAAGGCTGACCCACACCCAGGAGTAGAGCTCCAAAGTACGGAGCGCGCTGTCCTTCTCCTTCAGTGAACCCTCCAATGACGCAGTCTAGTGTTTTGGTTTTCTTGATTTTTAACCATGCTTCAGATCGTTCTCCAGGGTAATACAGAGAATCCTTTCGTTTAGCCATGACCCCCTCAAATCCTGCCTCTGTCACAGCTGTGAAGTATTCTTTTCCTTTCCCCTCTATATAGGGAGATACCATTACACGAGAAGATTCAGAAACTGTTCTTTTCAAAAGGGATTTCCTGTGAGAAAGTTCTTTCTTTGTTACGTCTTTCCCGTCCACGAAAAGAATGTCAAACACAATGTACACTGCAGGAATCTGTTTTGACAACATTCTAATTCTGAAAGGGTTATCTGTGTGCTCCCTTCTCTGTAAATTTTGGAAAGAAGGCTTTCCCTCCTTTAGTACGACAATTTCACCATCTACAATGCAGGAAGCTTTTATGTTCTCCCTGATTGCTTGGAGTTCAGGATACCGGTAGGTGATATCCATTTCTCTTCTGTTGAAGAACTGTACTGTTTCATTCACCACGCACAGAGCTCTGGTACCATCCCACTTTACCTCGAATATCCATTGGGGATCATTAAAGGGTGCACCTGACCTGGCGAGCATGGGCTTTGTCATGTTCATTTTACCGAGCTTCAATACTTTCTTCTAACGCTTTGAGGATGTCCTTGGTTTTCTTCACTTCTTCGATCTTTCCTATAGTGATGGATTCTCCTTTTAATTTTTTCTCCACCAATTCTTCTACTGCTTTGCGGTACCTATCTTCGTATTCAGAAAGATTCAAATGACCGCTCATTTTTTCCAGGAGTGTCCCAGCTAACTCTCGTTCTCTTTCAGAGGCTTCAGGCAGTTCCTCAGGTAATACTTGGTTTATATCCACGATTTCATTTGTATAACGTAATGTGAACAGAGTAATACCTCTTTGATAGCTTTTGATGCCCACGATATGCTCCTTATTCCATAAAATGACTCTACCAATACCGATTTTACCTGTCAAGGTGAGAATCTCATGGAGCAGTGCATACGCTTTTTCTCCACCTGTGTCTGGACTCAAGTAATAGAAAGAATCGTACGCCAATTGGGGCACATCATGAGGATCTACGAATTTGTCAATGTCAATGGTATGGGTGCTTTCCGGCTTTAAAGAATCCAGCTCTTCTTGTTCAAAAACAATGTACTTCCCTCCAGCTTCATACCCCTTTTTGATAGAGTGGTACTCGATTTCTTTGTTTCCTTCGGGACACCACTTCAGGTATTTCAAGGGTACCAAATGTTCAGGACACAAATTCCGAAAACTAATAGAGCTATCTCTGGTGGCAGTATACATTTTTACCGGGATAGTGACCAACCCGAATGCTATGGTTCCTTTCCATGTAGAACGCATGTATTATATAGGTGTTACTCCTTTTAAAGGTGGCTATGTATAATGAGAGGTAAAGGGGGCGTCAAGTGATGAAAATGCTAATCTTCTTGGACAGCAAGCTTTTAAAAATGGTGAAAAGGAAATTTTGTTACACGTGTAACAGATGGGATACAAAAAACTGCATATTGATGAGAAGTTGCTGGATACACTCTTCTTGTGAAGGTTTCCAGCTCTAGGATCACGCAATAAAAAAAGAAGAGGTAATTCCTCCTCTCAATAACGTCATTCTGCTGGCAACAAGTTCATCTTGCCAACAGCTTCTGTAACATCCTTAGGCCAGATGAAAATCCGGTTGTAGGGTGGTACCTTGTAGTAGTCTTCGGGATAGAAAATCTCTCTGGTGGTCATATCTGTGCAAAAGCGCGAAATCCACCCATGTTTCTCTCTCGAGGAGAGGGTTTTACCCTCCACCAGCTTTCTTGTGATCTTGTACAACTTGACGCACATCCGAAACTCGTAGCCAGTCAACATTTTTGGATCGGCCCATGCACCCTTTTTGTGGTCGTGTGCATCTTTTGCTCCCTCTTGAAGCATCACCAAATCAGCATGTTTAGGTATGCTGGGGTAGATGGGGAAAGAAGCAGCCCAGCCAGATTTCACCATTGATAGGTTGAAGGTGGCTCGGTCTTCATAAGACATAGCGGCCAATTCTTGAGTGCTGTAAAGAGGGGACATGTAAGCGAGGAGTCGACCGTATTGGTCGAGCAGCTCATCTGCGGCCCGCAGATAAACGTAACGTTTTGAGCCGTCAGAGCGTATCAGCTTATCACCCAGTAACTCTCTGAACTTATCTGTGGCACTTTCTCCCTGTTTCTCCTGGAGTGTGCCTGCTTTCCCTGTAGCAAGCTTCGGACGCACATATTCTCCCAGGCCGCTGTCGATAGGAGCTTTTCCTTCCTGGATCCAGTCGGCCAACTGGGCCAGATTTTTATCTTGCTTGGAAGGCTTCTGTCTGCCAGGATAATGCACTTCTGGTGTGTCAATGCTCAGCATTCGAACGGACATAGATACGTAGGGGGTATCCCCATCAGTGGCTCTCAAGTACTCTTTTGTGCCCAAGGAGTCAAGTTCCAACCCTTGTGGATCCCAAAATATTTTAACGTGTGGCATTTGATACCTCCTTTTGCTACTTTTAACCAAACTATTCTTTAATTAACCTATCTTATTATCTACTGGAGGTAGTTCTTCTTAAGTGTTTCGTTTGTGGGGGGTTGTCAAAATCTGTGGGTAATTTTTTGGTGGCAGCAGTGGGGTTCAACAAGAGAGATATTGCTGTGGCACAAAGGGTTAGTACTATGAGGTTGTCAATTATTGGGTTTTCTCTCAATTTTGTTACACGTGTAACAAATCATTGGGTTCATCCTTCTCTCCCATGCACTGTCACCAACCCCACCAAAGTTCCTCTCAGGTTATTCTTCAACAACAATGTCTGGTAATTCATCTTCCACATATCGCAGACGAGGACACAAGTAACTCGCCACTGCAACAACCATCATCAATATCCCTGTGATGACAAACATTAATCCGATGCCCCGTCCTGGACCTGTACCAATGATGTGTCCTGCACTTGGTGCCAGCGACCCATGGACTGCCATTGCGGGCTCAAATAGAGTATCAGCCAATGGTCCTGCAAGAAGGTATGAAAGTGGTGTCATTGACCACGCAACCATTGCTCGTACAGAAAATACGCGTCCTTGCACATCTGGTGCAGTCTTGGTTTGCCAGATGGCTTGGCTGCACCCATTGACTAAGGGTACACTGAAGAAGACTGCAAAGTTCCCAAAAGCAATGAGAAATGCATTGGGTCGTAATCCGCTTAAAACGACTGCAGCTCCCACCACTGCTGCAAACCCTACCACACCATTGACGCGCCGGGTTGGACCTCCCCACGCACTGAGAACAAGTCCTCCTATCAACATCCCAACACCCCCCACAGTCTGGAGCGTGCCCAATATTGCAGGAGATGCGAAACTCAAGATCATGGGCGTAAATAATACCACAAAAAACGCAAATGAGAAGTTAACACCGGCAAAGAACATCAAGAGAGCGAAAAGACCGGAACGAGCCCTAATATATGTCCAGCCGTAGGCTGCCTCCCGTAACAATGATCCCCTTCCTCTTTGACCCTCAATGGTGGTCTCAGGTTTCGGAATCTGGATTATTAACAAGGTACCCAATGCGAACAAGAAGGTGGCAAAATCTATGAGTAAAACACCCCACAATTGCACTGTCATGATGAGAACACCTGCCATGACTGGAGACATGATATTTGAAGCTGCATTCGTGCTCTGCGCCATGCCGCTGGCGCGAGCCAAGTGTCTTTTGGGAACGAGCAGTGTGGTGGCAGCTGAAAAGGCAGGGAACTGAAATGCTCCAAATACAGAATTGATTGCTGCAGCAATGTAGATGTGCCATATCTCAAGGTTGCCCGTGTAAAGCAGCACTGCAACCGCCAGTGTACGAAGTGCTGCCCCCGAATCACTGAAGATCATGGCTTTACGACGATCCCATCGATCCACTAAAGCTCCCGCAAAGGGTGCTGTAACTATGCGCGGCACTGCAGCAAAGACTGCAATCAGTGTGAACTGGGTAACTGACCCTGTTTCCAGAAATACCCACACTCCCAGTGCAAAACTGGTTAATCCTGATCCTAAAAGTGAAACAAATTGTCCAGTCAGGATGATCATGAACGTTCGCATACTTTTTGCTGAAACTTGCTGCACCATTTTTTCCACCTTCTTAATAGTCCCCTTCATTGGTAAGCACGGAATCTATCGTCTAAGACCACCACCCATTTATAAGTATTTCTCCTAATGAGATTGTCAATTATTGGGTTGTTCTTCTGTCATGTTACACGTGTAACAGGTAAATTATCATGAAATTTGCCGATTCAATAAAAATGGACAATTTTAAAGTATGGCAAGGTGGACACCCAGACATTTGACAACCTCTTTAAAGTTCAGTTGCCGGTACCATTTTGTTACACGTGTAACAGTTAATTATCTTTCACTAAATTGATCAGATAAGAAACCTCTGATTTTGAATTCATGCCTTGTGTTCATGGATTTCAGATAAATTCGCCAAGAAATGAGTTCGCCTCCTGACCTTTTGTCACCATCTGTTTACCTCATACATGTATGAACTGACTGTTGTCTTCTCCTTTAATAAGTTTGGTGAACCACACTACGTGAACTTCTCAAACCCACAACTCTTACAAACCTCAATGTTTATAAGTGCCAAAACAACCTTCAACTGTATTCTAATTCAATTTCCAAAGAGTGATCAGATGAAACTTGAAAATGAAAGTGTAGCCAAGCTCGCATCTGCTGACTTTCCTACCCGGTTCGGTGATTTTACTATTCATGGATTCAGGGATAAAGAGGGAAAAGAGCACCTCGCACTGGTGAGAGGAGATGTCGCAGGAAAGGATAACATCCCTGTGAGAATTCATTCTGAATGTTTGACTGGTGACTGTCTAGGATCGTTACGCTGTGACTGCAGAGATCAACTAGAATACTCGCTAACATATTTAGGGAAGCAGGAAAGAGGAGTTTTTCTGTATTTAAGACAAGAAGGGAGAGGCATAGGGCTAGGCAACAAAATAAGAGCGTACCAATTGCAGGATGCAGGACTAGATACAGTGGAAGCCAATATCCATTTAGGATTTGACGAAGATTTGAGAGACTATACTGTTGCGGCCGAGATTTTAAAGATACTTGGTGTTCACTCAGTTGTGCTGCTCACTAATAACCCTGCCAAGCTCAAGGATTTAAAAGAGAATGGAATCGATGTCACAGGGAGAATTCCCGTGATTGCCAAACCCAATGAGCACAATACTGACTATTTGAAGACGAAAGAGAAAAAAATGAACCACTTACTGGATTGATTGCATGGACAATGGTGCAGATTACAAGTATATGGCTTTAGCTTTGGAACTGGCAAAAAAGGGGAGGCCCTCCCCCAATCCTCTGGTAGGGGCAGTGGTGGTAAAAGATGGGAAAATCATTGGAAAAGGGTACCACGCAAAGGCGGGCGAACCCCACGCAGAGGTCAATGCATTACAGGGTATCAATGCTCGAGGAGCCACCTTGTACGTGAATTTAGAGCCGTGCTCTCACTACGGGAAAACGCCTCCCTGCACAGAATTGATTATTAAATCTGGGGTAAAGAGGGTGGTCTGTGCTATGGAAGATCCCAATCCATTAGTTTGTGGTATTGAAGAATTACGAGACAATAAAATTACAGTAGATGTTGGTGTATTACAAAAAGAAGCTCACACATTAAATGAGAAATTTGTAAAATACATAACAACAGGCACACCTTTTGTCACGGTAAAGTGTGCTGTGAGTTTAGATGGAAAGATTTGCTGCAATTCTGGAGATTCAAAGTGGATCACCAGTGAAGAGTCAAGGGGGTACGCACGGAGACTACGAGGAGAGTATGATGCCATTTTAGTGGGAATCAACACAGTAGTACAGGACAACCCAGGATTAAGAGCAGAAAAGGGGAAAGACCCAGTACGAATAATTCTGGACAGCACGTTGAGGATTCCTTTAAATGCAGAAGTGTTGTCAGATTCCAACGTGATCATAGCTACCACAAAAAGGTACAACAAGAAAAAAAAGGACGAACTTGAAGGTAAAGCTTTAATATGGGTGTGTGGAACTGATAAGGTTGACCTAAGAGAATTGATGAAGAAATTAGGAACTCACAAAATCACTTCAGTATTTATAGAAGGGGGAAGTGAGGTCAATGCCAGTGCAGTCAGAGAGAAAATTGCAGATAAATTCGTGTTCTTTGTGGCACCTAAGTTGATTACAGGTAAAAAAGCAAAAACTCCCATTGGCGGTCCTGGTGTAGAGACAATGAGTGAGGCAGTATTGCTGAAAGATCTTACAGTTAAGCAATTACATGAAGATATTCTCATAGAGGCTTACCCTGACTGGTAACCAGAAGTATAAAATCTGTCTGTGAGTGTCACTTTTGTTACACGTGTAACATTTCTGTGGGTTGCTCATGAAGTGAAAAAGCAATTCAAATGTATGGTTGTTATGTAAGGAAGGTCATTCAGATCAGCCGCAGTGTGGGATCGCCAAAGAGTATAAAACACAGCCATGAAACATTGTTTTTGTAAAATGCTGCAGCCTTTGCCATTCGTAACGCTTCTCCAACACTGTACTGGAAGCTGTTGGTATAAAAGTCTGTAGCCAGTTCTGCTGCAGCCACATCGTGAATCTCCCATACACTGCCAATGTACCCTAAAGCACCTCCTCGTAGAAATGCTTCTGCTAACCGTGTATGGGTTTTGGCCGAATTGCACCCATTGATAAATACTATGGGATTCCCCCACAAGAGGGTCTCAATATCAGAAGGTTCTAACACCCTATCTGAAAGGTGTAACCCCTCTTCACTTGCGTGTCCTGCATAGTGGATGATGCTGTAACCTTGAGCCAAACACGTAAGAACTTCTTCCCATGTAGCTTTTTCCTGGGGGAGGTAGTATGTCTCTAGTAAGTGGGCAAGTTCAGCCTTCAAATAATCACATTCAGTGAGTGCTTCTTTGAGATCGCATTGAGGATCAGCTATGATTAGTGCGCGAAGCTTTCCTCTATCTCTCCGTGCTCTCACTGATACTGGTTCCGTAACGAGCAATCGCCGCCCTATAGCATATTTTAGTGCAAAAAACGTGTCAGAATACATCAACTCAAAGGGGGTATCATCCATAGTAGTTTCCAGCACCATGTGAGACATTTCAAGTCCTTCTAATATTTCATGGGGAGCTGTGCACTGTAAGAGATCCTTCCCTTTTTTCTCAAGTTCTCCTAGAAATTTATGGGGATTTGTTAGAGTATACCGATTGATCTCAGCAAGCATTTTCACATGTTCACCAACATAGTAGTTGATATCACGAGATACTTGTGCAAGGTGTGCACCTGTATCAGTGGAGACTGAAACCTTCAATGGGGAAATAGTTCCGCCTGCAGGTTCACAGGAGACTTCTATTCTCTGAGCACTATCTATTATGGATAACAATATGGTAGTGGGCGGTTTTGTTCTTCCTTTTTCCCATAAATACTCCAGGAGGTCTCTATCTTTTTCAGGAAGATCCGCTTTTCGAAGGTTCAGTTTTGTAACAAAGGCATCCATTTCTTCTGATAGTGGTAGTCCATATACCAACCCCTCTACACTTTCATAAAGGGTTAGCTTACCCTCATCTGTTAATTCATTGAGCAAAGGATAGGTATCTACCAAAGTCAGCCCCAGTTTGTCTGCCACTGTTTCTGGGGTTAAAACGTACTCATTCTTACTCCATTGTATGAGGTCGGCGTGCCATTGTTGTAACTGTTCTTCTTTACTCTGTAAGTACTGCATGACAGGGATCAGAATAACTGGAGTCATGGAGAACCAGAAGAATACTTCCCACACAGAGCAGCCTGAGAAAATCAATTTTGGATTAAAGCTGTACGCAATGTCATCAAGGAAGGAATCAGGCTGAACAGGGATAAAGGGAAGTGGATTGGGAAAAATCTTCTTCATTTTTTTGAATTCAAGCTCATTCTTGCCTAAGAATTCTTTTGTAACGACAATGATGCCTGGAATAAACAACAAGAAGATGACACCTCCCTGTGAAGTGATCAAAAAAATAAGGATAACCAGAGGCATACAAAAACTCAAGGTGATAGTTCTCACATAATTCACCTCAAATCCCACCACTGCTCGCACTACTGCCATCATCCAAATCCACAACACTACCGATGTGAGTGTAATCTGCATGTAGTCCATTCCAGTGAGCCGGTGAACAAAATCGATGAAAAGAAAACAGGAAAGGATGGTAAGTAATTTGTGCGCTGTAACATGATGTGTCTCCTGTCTGTAATACCATCGAGAAATCAAGAAAAAAAATGCAATGGCAGAAAGAGGGGTCAAACTGCTTGTACTGTAATCAACACCTCTTAGCTTGTCCAAGATAAAAATGAAAGCAGCCAGAAGCAAAATCCCTGTATAAGAGAGTACGAACAAATAGAATGATATATAGGTAGTTTTAAACAATCTCTGGTCAGTATGGTGGTAGAACCGCTGATGCCGTGTGTACGCTTCTGCTACTGTTTCAGGTGTGGGTGGTTTTCGTGCGCGGGTTAATCGGGCCCAGAATTTCTGGAGCGAGAAGAAATCATTGATTACAACAGCTGCAGCCAGTACACCAGCACATACCATAACAATGAGGAACTGCCACTCCTCTTCGTTCATCGGATCTTCTTCATTTTCTGTAATAAAAACCTTTTGCCATATTGGGGTTGTCAAATCTGTGAGTATTGCTTTTGTTACACGTGTAACATAGTCTGAAATTGTTTTCTATCACTCTGTCGACCTGTTGGTCAAAAAATTTATATATATTGAGTAAAAGGGTTCACAAGACCTGCAGGGTCTGAAATCCTTTATCCCTCCATTCTTTTGTTGAAAGAAAGTACAAGGGATTATCACTGCCAATTGGTAAAAAAGGAGTCTGGTGATTTTAGCCAAGATTTGAAGAGACACAAAAGGAGGTGAAAAAATGTATGCAAGACTGATACACCCACAAACACTGTTCAGCCAGCCCCAATCAGGATACTGTAAATCAGGGTTTAAGCCTTTGAACGCAAGGTGTATTTATGGCACTGCACCTATGCATAGTTAAGTTCCAACTAGACCATTTTTCAGCCAGAACAATAGAGAAAATATTGTTTCGATTTTCTTTTTTTCTTTTTTTGTTCATTTAATCTGAAAATGCTTAGTAACTAAGTACAGTACTGGCTAGTAGTATTTCTTGATTGTATTATACAAGGTGTCTCTCTGGACAGGTATCCTCTTGATATCTTTGATCAACGTCACAAATTCTTCAGGATGCATAACCTCTCCATGAAGAGACCCAGAAGCTTTGGAGATATTCTCTTCATACAAGGTGCCGCCAATATCATTGACTCCACACAGAAGCATGAGCTGCGCAAACTTTTTTCCCAGTTTAACCCAGGAGACCTGGAGGTTGGGAATCACACTGTTCAGAACAATCCGGGATACTGCATATAATTTAGCATCTTCAACGCCAGTGGCTCCCTTTACATGTTCAGTAATCCCCAATTCATTCACCGGCATAAAGGTTAAGGGTACAAACTCAGTGAATCCTTTCGTTTCTTTTTGGATTTCCTTAACCAGAAAGATGTGATCCACCCTATCAGAAGATGAATCTATGTGGCCGTACATGATGGTGGCTGTAGTGGGAATTTTTAGGCGGTGAGCAGTTTTTATGATGCGAACCCATTCGTGTGTGGATACCTTTTCAGGGCAGATTCTCTCCCGTATTTTGTCGTTCAAAATTTCAGCAGCTGTCCCCGGCATGGAATCTAGACCTGCTTCTTTCAATGTGGCCAAAACCTCTTTTAAAGATAACCCAGATAGTTCTTTCATGTGGTTAACTTCTGCTGGTGAGAACGCGTGAATGTGAATGTCTGGTCTTTCTTCTTTGATTTTTTCCAGCATTTCCACATAGTAGTCCAAGGTGATCTTTGGGTGTAGCCCTCCCTGGATGCACACCTCAGTGATACCATCAATTTTTGCCCTGGAAACAATTTCATCGATATCCAGAAGGTATCCATTATTATCCCTGAAGTTACAGAATTTACAGCTGCCTTTGCAAATATTAGTAAAGTTAATGTTCCTATTTATGACAAAAGTAACGTAATCACCAATTGTTTTCTTCCTGAGAATATCTGCAGCCACACATAAGGCATGAAAGTCATTTCCTGCACATTCCATCAATTGGTACGCCTCTTTTTTTGTTATGCCCTTTCCTGACAGCGCTCTTTCCAAAATTTGTTCAATTACAGGATCAATATCAATTTTCATGAGATCACCTGACGTAACCCTCCTCATCAGTTACAGATACAGCTTTCTCATACACGTTTACACTTAAGTACTCTTTAGTTATAAATTGGGGGTACACGGGGAGTCTCTCTTTTAGTTCAAGGTTCAATGAATCAATATCTGGCCATTCATACTCTGGGTTGACGTAATCTGGTGTCACAGGAGATATCCCTCCCAGATCATCAGCTCCAGCTCGTAACAAAGACTCAAGGGACTCCTTATTTAAATTGGGAGGCACTTGGATAGAAACATCAGGGAACATCAACCGTGCCAGTATGACAATGCTCACCATTTTGGAGACAGGTACTGGTCGGAAACGCTGCATGGGCGTATCTGGCTTTGGTTGAAAATTCTGGATAATTACCTCCTGAATATTCCCGTATGTATTGTGTATCCGTCTTATATCTGACAATGATTCATATATTTCTTGGTCAGTCTCTCCAATTCCCACCAATATCCCTGTGGTAAAAGGTATTTTATGTTTCCCTGCTAATTTTAACGTCTTCAGTCTGAGTTCAGGGTCCTTCCCAGGGCTGTACTGGTGGGCTTCCGTCTTTGTGAGTCTGTAAGACGAATTCTCCAGCATTAACCCCATGGAAGCATTGACTGGTTTCAATTGGACAATGTCCTCTTCTGTTAACACTCCTAGATTACTGTGAGGAAACAAAGAAGTCTTTTCAACTGTGTATTCACACAAATCTTTTAAATATTCAATAATAGTGCTGTAACCCATTTCGTGTAACTCCCTCTTCACTTGGGGGTATACTTCGGGTTGTTCGCCAAAGGTGTACAAAGCTTCCGTACAGTGTGCAGATTCAGCTTTCTCTAGTAAGCGGAAAACGTCCTCTTTTCTTAGAATATTATTGTTGGACTGCGGTTCTTTTCTGAAAATGCAGTAGCCGCATCTATTTCTGCACACGTGCGTCAAGGGGATGAAAACATTTCTCGAATAGGTAACATAAGGTGAGAAGGCCCTCTTAACGGAGAGGGCCCATCCAGAGTGCTCTTCCGAGCTCTTCAGTATGTGTAACGCTGTATACTGATCTATGGGAATCATGTAGTACATTTAATTTACGGCCCAGGTCCTTCAGTAAACAGTTCCTCATTGTACACTTCTACTCCAGAACTGGTAATCTTCAACGGTCTCATGTCCTCGTCAAACCCTGTTCCTCGCATTTTCTGTATTTCAATGGCTCTTCTCTTTCTTCCATTCTCAATAAATGTGTGCATTTTTAATACGCCGTCACTGATGTAGGTTTCCAGACTGGGCGTGTCTTCTGAGGTTTCTGAAGTTAATAAACAGGTACATCCAGAATCAATTAAGAATTCCATGAGCCGGAAGAGCATTCGTCTTTTTTTGACTTCGTCTCCGTAGAACATTTTTAATGTACTCAAGGAATCGATAGCAATTCTTCGGGTATTACTCTTCAAGGATGCTGATATCAATCGGGTAACACTGGGTAGATTGATGATGACATCTGCTTCAGTGACATGTTCTGCTTTCTGAGGGGGGGCACCTAGAACTGAATCTAAACGGGGGCCTGTTTCTCGTTTCATTGTTTGTTTCACCGGATTTATGAAGGTCAGCTGGTCGAGATCCCATCCAAAGGCTTCCACATTTCTCTGGATACGGTCTTTGGTTTCACCGAGCGAGAGGAAGATAACATCTTCGCCATCGAGGATACCGCGCATGAGGAACTGGGTGGATAAGATAGTCTTTCCTGAACCTGGTCCTCCTGCCACGACTATGGTACTGTTTTCGGGAAATCCACCGCCGAGCATTCTGTCGAGGCCCATAATACCGGTTGGAACTTTTCTCATGATGGACTTTGTGGCTGATTCTATTTAAGGTTTTTCTTTTTTAGTTGTTCGATTGATGAGGGATTGTCTCACTTTTGTTACACGTGTAACAGTTCCTTGATTTTTTTGAATGCTTTCACCTTTCGATATATAAGGAGGGTAAATCCCCTTAATATCTGTGTTTTTAACAGCTTTCTTTTTTGTTTTGTTCAGCACTCAAGATCTTCATCATCGGGTACCTCAGCAGGGTTCTGTCATCATGCTCGTTAAAGTTGCAGTTGGAGATTATAAAGGTAATGGAACGATAAGCTCTTCCACCTGAGGCATTGTATTTAACCTTTGTCTGATAATACTTATTTCTTCGAACCGATTGTCCATCTCGTATTGGTTTGACACATATGGCACAATTACAGTTCTATTATTCTTCCCGCCCCTCCTTCCACATACTTTTCAGGGTACAATGACTTTATTTTTGATTTATGTCTGGTACAATGCGCAGGACAGACACATTCCAAATCCTGTAGTAAATCGAAGTCGTTGAATCCATGGAGTCCTCCAATCAACGCCCTGACGCTCCCATAGAGTAATGCTGCTTTCAAAATGTTCCCAACTCCAGAATGGGAACAACCTACGATTACCACTGATCCTTTCTCCGTTTGAACTACCAGTGATTGTTCTACACCTTTCAATTCACCAGTTGAAAGAATATTCTCATGAATTTCCAACGGTTCTCTTACTGTCACCGCATTCGGAACATTCGATTTCCGAAATGATGGCGGGACATAAACGATAACTGAATTCACTTTGAGAAAATCTGAAAGCCCCCCTGTGTGATCTCCATGGGCATGGGAAATGAAGACCTCATCAATTGTCGTAGGATCAATGCTAAGCTTTTTCATATTCTCCAAAAGGATAGAACCTTTCGTACCAGTATCAAACAGGATTCTTGCACCATATGCCTCTAAAAGGCATGAAAAGCCCCAGTCAGCTTTAAGACCTTCCTTCCATGCTTCGTTGTCATAGACAATAGTAATTCTCATTTGATCACCTAGACTTGTGGTTATGGTGGCATATATACCTTTCACATATCCTTTTGCAGTATAAGGATGTATTATCGGTGGGTACCATCTTGTTACACGTGTAACACTCTTGTCTTTTTCAACAATAGATTAACACACGAATTATTCAATTTTCACCAAATACTCTGTGATCCCGAATCCTTCTTTATCTTCGCACCTGAAGTGTGAAAGGTTTTCATTCAGAATGGAAAGGTTATTCCCTTTTTTGTAGGGGATCTGAGCTGTTTTCAGAACTTCTCCTGTAAGAACATAGCAATTCTCCTCAACATCCTGTATTTTAAATTCAAACTGCTTCTGAATAGTCTCTTCTGAGATTGCACTCGACACTCTTTTCATAGGGACCTCTTGACTGCATCTTCTAATGATGCTGGATTAATGTATGTCTCCTGTTGCCCAGCAAAACTTGCTTCTGGCAAATCTTCTAACTCAGCAGAGGATCTAACCGCAACATGTTCATAGTGTACACTCTTGATCGCTTCTTTAATTTCTTTAGGAATTTTAGCTTCAAAAATAGTCTTTCTAATCTTTTTTGATGCCTTTTCAACACTTTTCGTATCATCATAGTCTATTAATGTTACCATGTCAGCTATTTTATCCTTCAGTCCATTTTTTTCACAAAAGAGATCGTAAGCTTCTGTGGTAATGCATATACCCTCTGGAATATTAAACCTTTTTAATTTCATTAAATTTGCAGCTTTTCCTCCTACACGTGCAACATCTGCATCTTCCTGGAGAGACACACCGATCATATAACCTCATCTTAAACACTGTATATAAATCTTGTTGAGCTCTTTTTGCGTTATCTGAAGGGTTAACACGAATTTTCTTCAAGCTCCTTGATTTCATCTTTTAATGCTTCTAACTCTTGCAAGAGGCGAATATTCTCTGCAGTAAGCCTTTCATGTCTCTCCTTAAGGAATATATTCTCTGCAGTAAGCCTTTCATATTCCTTCTGTAGGCGGCTCCTTTTTGCAGTAAGCCTTTCATATTCCTTCGACAGCTTCTTTACCTTTTTCTGTTTTTCATCCATTTTTACATCCTCCTATTCATTTGTAACAAAAAATGATATCTCCAGCAACTGCTTTTTATCTCTGAATCTCACCTTTCTCAAGGTAATCCTTCCAATCTCTCCCGTCATTTTCGTGTGCTCTTTATTACACGCATTGACGTTCCAATTTTCAATACACACAATTTTCAACTCCTGAATGTCCTCAGGAAGAGGAAACAAATCATAAATAGCATCTCCCCACTTCTTTTCAGCTTCTTTTCTGTCCATCACATACTCCTCAACTGGAACATCCTCCCGTATCTTTTGGTTGGCTTCTCTTTCAATTTCCTGTAATTCCTCCTCAGTGGGTTTCCGATCATACTGCACTATCAACCTGCCCTTACTACCTTCTACCCAGACTCCTGCTGTCCATTTCGCGTTCAACACTTTTTGGACAGCTCCTTTCACCACGTGTAAAGCTGTATGTGTTTGTGCGTTCATAATACTGCAACCTTGAATGAGTATATAAAAATTGGCTCATCGTACTCCACTTGTTAGTGTTTATCTCACTTTTGTTACACGTGTAACAAATTCCTTTTAGTATCATCCAGAAAATCTGGAATATCTCGTACTTTTCATTCTTGTGCAGAACAGACCTGTCTGTCATAACTTAATGCTGTTAATTAATTGGGCCAATCACTTTTCACTCTCGAGTTTTTCTTTGATTTCCTCTTTGAATATACCATACGGATACTCCAATGTCTGGGTGTCAACGTCAAAGTATGTGAATTCAGCATGCTCACCCACATAGCGAATACCGGGAGGAGTAGAGCGAACATGATACAATTCTTTCTTTGTGATCTCATTCACCTGATCCAGTTTATGCATCAACCCTGCGAAAAATCGAGGATGACATATGCAGCCGATTAATCCCCACTCCCCATAGAGCGTGTACTCCCTGTATATCCGTCCTCCTCTAGCAAAGTTATAGAGTATCCTCAGAGTTAACCCACTATCTTCAGTTCTTAAGAACAAAAAGAAGTTAGCACATTGATCCTGTGGAAATGGATTTATGTAATATATTCTCTCTATCAATTTATTTTTTATCATTTTTCTATAAGAATACTTTATTTGGTCGTATTTCCACGTTTTATCATGTAATTTTCTTTCTTTTTTGAGTATTTCAGTTAGTTTAGTACTTTCGTATCCTTCATGTAAATAGGAAAGGGTCCTGATATCGCATTCATTCCATTTAGTATCATACTCTCCAAAGGAAGTGTCAGGAGGTTCACAGGGGTCGCACAGTGTATCCAGAGAAGGGACAGGGTCTCCAAAAAAATTGGGGCACTCTTTAACATCCCGGTGTCGGCGGGCACGAACAATAAAATCTGTTATAACGTTGTTATCTTTGAGTAACTGGAGGAGTGCAGTAACCGCTGCATCATCTGAAGAGAGGAATCCCGCGAGTAATACCTCCTTGTGAGAAGATAGTACACGGTATACCCATATAAGGGGCTTAATTAACTTCAAATACTCAATGATTGTTTCATAATCCTTGTTAAATTCTATAACACACGCCAACCTATGAAGAGGATTTTTGCTCAGTTTACCGTAATCGACAATATATATAGGTCCACACAGAAAATTTTGCTCTCTGAATTCATTGACCTTTCTCACTATAGAGCTCACCCGCTTGTAACCCGTGTAATCAATAAGTTCTTTCATAGACATCTGTGGATGTCTACCTATGGCAGTGAGCAGCTCTTTTTCACTTTCACTCAAGTACTGTTGACCCATGACTGTTGTGACTTTGAAAAATATATAAGTATTTCCAAAAACAGGTTGTACCATTGGGTGAATGCCACTCACGCTCTGGTTCTCAAAGAAGGACTATAATCTATAGTAATCGATTAACGTGAATATGCGAGGGCACTTTGCACTCTTAGTATCCAGAGAAGGATTAAGCATGTGATCATCTTACCCTTTTTTGTCCTGTTAAGTTCTGTGAAGCCAGGATCACTAACGGTGGGCCAATTCATTCTCAATTTTTTCTTTAATCTTCTCTTTGTATACATGGTACGGGTATTCCAAGGTCTGGGTGTCAACGTCAAAGTATGTGAATTCAGCGCGTTGACCAACATAGCAGATACCGGGAGGAGTAGAGCGAACATGATACAATTCTTTCTTTGATCTCATCTACCTGATCCAGCTTATGCATTAGATCCAGCACAAACTGAGGATGACATATGCAGCCGATCAATCCCCAGTCTCCACAGAGCGTGTACTCCCTGTATATCCGTCCTCCTCTGGCAAAGTTGCACAGTATTCTCAGGGTTAATTCAATATCTTCAGTCTTCAAAAACAAAAAGAAGTCAGCACACTGCTCGAGTGGAAGTGGATAGATGTAATATATTTCCCTTATTAATTTACTTTTTAGCATTTTATTGTAAGAATACTTTATTTGATTGTACGTCCATTTTTTTTATCTAATCTTCTTTCTTTTTTGAGTATATTAGTTAATTTAATACTTTCGTATCCTCCACATAAATAAGAAAGGGTTCTGATATCGCATTCATTCCATTCAGTATCGTGCCGCCCAAAGAAAATGTCAGGAGGTTCACAGGGGGCACACAGTGTATCCAGAGGTGGGACAAAGTCTTCAAAAAAATTGGGGCACTCTTTAACATCCTGGTGTCGACGGGCACGAACAACAAAATCTGTAATGATGTTGTTGTCTTTGAGCAATTGGAAGAGTGCAGTAACTTCTGTATCATTTGATGATAAGAATCCCACAATTAGTAGCTCCTTGTGAGAAGATAGGACAGGGTACACCCATACGAGAGATTCAGTCAACTTCAAATATGAAATGATTGTTTCATAACTCTGGCTGCATTCGATAATACACATCAGCCTATGAAGGGGATTTTTGCTCAGTTTACCTAAATCAGCCCGATATATAGGTCCACACAGAAAATTTTGCTCTCTGAATTCATTGACCTTTCTCACTATAGAGCTCACCCGCTTGTAACCTGTGTAATTGATAAGTTCTTTCATAGACATCTGTGGATGTCTACCTATGGCAGTGAGCAGCTCTTTTTCACTTTCACTCAAGTACTGTTGTTTCATAGTTGTTGTGACTTTGAGAGATATATAAATTTTGTCAAAAGAGCAGATTGTACCTTGGTTGAATGCCACTCACACTCTGATTCTCAAAAGAAAGCTCAACCCATGAACTGCTCTACAAGATGACACCAGTTGCAGCCAGAACATCTGCCTATGAGACTTCCTCAAGGGTGGAATATCTTTGACATATTGGGTGAACAAGTCTGGATGATGAGATGAAAATAATAAGAATATATAAAAATTAGCTCATCGTACTCCACTTGTTAGTGCTTCTCTCACTTTGTTACACGTGTAACAAATTCCTTTCAGTATTATCCAGAAAATTTAATATCTCTTTTTTTATTTTGCAGAATAAACCTTTCTGTTATGATTTAATGCATTAATTAATTGAGCCAATCACTCTTCACTCTCGAGTTTTTCTTTGACCCTCTCTTTGAATATACTGTATGGATACTCCAAGATTTGAGTTTCAACGTCATAGTAGGTGAATTCAGCGTACTCACCAACATAGCGAATGCCGGGAGGAAAGGAGCGTTTATGATACAATTCTTTTTCTTTGATCTCGTCTACCTGGTCCAGCTTATGCATTAAGTCTATAACAAACTGAGGATGACAAATGCAGCCGATTAATCCCCAGTCCCCACGGAGCGAGTACTCCCTGTATATCCGTCCTCCCCTCGCAAAGTTATAGAGTATTCTCAGGGTTAATTCAATATCTTCAGTTTTCAGAAACAAAAAGAAGTCAGCACACTGTTCAAGTGGAAATGGATGTATGTAATACCTTCTCTCTATCAATTTATTCTTTATCATTTTTCTATAAGAATACTTTATTTGATCGTATTTCCATACTCTATCATGTAATTTTCTTTCTTTTTTGGTAATCGTTTAGTTTTTTGAAGTAGCAATCTGTCTTAGCCGATTCTTCATGAATTTTTTGCTCTCCTTCAGGAAGTTCTTTTTTTGCAGCCTGTAGGT
>Ga0209427_10003360_pt1 | contig 18808 bp, 18 predicted proteins | sample DeeMarSWOR136_30_FD_187465 | JGI IMG/M metagenome (GOLD analysis project Ga0209427, IMG submission 187465) | Marine sediment microbial communities from White Oak River estuary, North Carolina - WOR-1-36_30 (SPAdes) (version 2) | ecosystem: Environmental > Aquatic > Marine > Intertidal zone >...
AAATCATTTGACTCAGCAGAGATGTGGATTCCTCCATCAGAATGTATGTATATGGCCATCTTTGAAGAATGGAGAAGAACCGCAATAACTTGAAACACTTGAAATCGATACAAGCTGATAATCTTATTTAGGTCAATTAGAATGGAATAACATTAATGGATAAGAGGTTCACACTCAAAAGAATGAAAAGTTTGAGTCTTGTGCTTGTTCCACTCGGTGTATATCAATAGGAGGATACATTGTTTGACAAAGAAGACCGTGCTCATAGACGTGGCAACTGCTGGCGCGTCAGGTGATATGTTTCTCTCTGCTCTCACAGATCTCATCGGTGAAGATGATGCTTTGCTTCCTGTTGCAGCCAGTCTTCTTATCTACGACCCCTCTTTTCGTTTAAACATAGTATCCCATTCTCATGCTGGAGTAACAGGTCGCAAAATCGAGATTTCGCAAAACACTGGAATCCGGCTCTCTCCTACTTCTATAAGGGAGGTACTTGACTCAGTTTCTGAAGAGGTTGAGTTATCAGAAGACGGAAAGAAGATTGCTGAAAAAGCTCTAAATGAGCTTCTTGAGGCTGAGAGTAGAGCTCATAACAAACCAGTGGAAGAACTTCATCTTCACGAAACTGGAACTGTTGATACTATACTAGATATTGTAGGATCTGCTTATCTCCTTGACAGAATTGGACTTTTAGGTGAAGCAGAATTTCTATCTACTCCAGTCGCAGTAGGTAGCGGAACTATTGAAACAGAGCATGGACCTCTTGAAGTCCCAGTACCTGCAGTTGCTGAGATGTTGACTGCAAATGATGTTCCATACCATGAAGGAGATGCAAAAACAGAAGTTCTGACACCAACAGGAGCAGCTATCCTTATTGCAATCACGGACAAATTTGTGGATTCGCATGAGGATTTTGTTGCACAGAATCAGGGGTTTGGCTTTGGTGTACGTGATCTTGGCAAGATCCCCAATATGATGTCAATCGTAATTGGTGAAACGGTCCTTCCAGAAGATGAGGTCACCAAACCTGTCAAGGAAGAGCCTAAGAAGAAAGAAAAGAAACCTACCAAGGAAAAACCTCCTAAAGAAAAACAAGCTAAAACTGAGGAGCCACCAAAAGTGCTCGATGGATGGAACGAGGATGACGTGATAGTCATTGAAACTAATGTCGATGATGTTGATGGCGAAACTCTTGGTACCTTGTTTGATACTCTTCTTGATGAGGGTCTGGCTTATGATGTGACTATCATACCCGCCATAGGCAAGAAGAACCGCCCTTGTTATGTTGTCAAAGTAATTGCTGCCAAAGCTGGTCTGAAGAGCATTGCTGATGTCATGATTAGGAACCTTGGGACAATCGGAATTCGATATACTACTTGGCAAAGGCTCAAAGCTGTCCGTGAAACCATTGTTTGTAGTCTCGATATTGACGGTACAGAATACATGGTTCGTGTAAAGGTCTCTCGAAGCATTGATGGGAGTATTCTAAGCATAAAGCCCGAAGCTGATGATGTATTCCGTGTTTCAAAAGAAACAGGAATCCCTGTCCGTGAATTGAGACCCCGAATTGCGATGCAGGCTCATGCTGTGACCGAATAGGTCACATATTTTTGATGAGGACTGTCTGCTCAGGATCTGTTTCTTTTCTCAAGTTAAGATACTGCGCAGGTACTAGACTCTCAAAGGCACGTTCGCAGAGTTTCGCATATGCAATAGGGTCATATCTCGTTGATTCATCGAACAACTCCAATGCGCACACTCTACGTATGGGGTTTTCTGAATCCGCAGATGTCATCACATATCGAACCTTTTGGCCCGCATGCAGCTCTCGACCTGCTTTGACTAATTGCTGAGCAACCACTGCAGCCCTTGATGTGGCGCGGTACTCATGGGGATTTCTTGTGAGTGTGGAATTAAGAATCAGGTCTCTAAGGTCAACATCGTCATCATGGAGCCTATTGATGTACTCCTGACATACCATGTATGTGCTTGGTATCTGTTCGAGAAACCCTGCCTTGTCCCGACCTCGTGAAAGGGTCTTGATCATCTCTTTCTGACAATCTCCGACATAGAGACATGTGTCACGTCGACGGGTTTCAATCCCTCGCGTTTTTATTCCTCCATTTCTGTAGACTCCATAGTACCGGTTCAGTGGGGCAATCGAGGGGTGTAGACGAGAAGATGGAATGACCATCCATCTGTAGACTCCCTTGGGTGACATCTGAATCTCAACATCCTTGGTCACACGCTCACAGAACTCAACCACGTTGTCGTATTCCACCTCTCCTTCAGCCTGAAGCCAGACTGAGTCCACAATACCATGAATCATCTCAAGCCCCATTTCTTCTCCAATCTCTTGGGTCCTGAGCATGACATCTCTTGCAAATGCAGTAACTGCAGTGTGAGCCTCAACCCGTCCGAATTTTGCGTTTTTAAAGCCAAGATAGCCAAAGCATGAAACTAGGACCCCCTTCAGAGTGTTCTGAACAAACTCGTACTTCTTGGCATCTTGACCCTCCTCTATCAAATCCTTGAACTTCATCCGTCTGTTCACAAGCAGCTTCAATGACTCAGAAACAATTCCCCTCTTCCGAGTACAGATCTTAAAACTCAGCTCAGGAACTTGGATACAGTGCTCTCTACCATAGGGACAGTCCGTTCGGGTGCAGATGGTTTCAGGACTTATGTTCTTGTTGACCATAAGCGTAGGATACATCGATGAGAAGTCGCACTCTGCAACGTTTTCATAGATGTCTGGTCGTGGCTGGAGAATCAGTCCCCCTCTATCGATTGATGCCAGTTCATTCAGTGTCTTGAGAAACTCAGGGTTTCGTTTGACTGGAGGTATGAGGATATCCATCTTGAAGGCATTATAATATTGTACAGCTGCGTTCACTCCACCGATTGTCATCCGTGAAACTCTCTGTGGTCGACCCAAAGCAAGACGGCAGCTCTCCACTACTCCCTCCAGTCCCACAGGTGAGAAGAAGTGCATGCCGGTTTTTCCCCTGTCAATATGGATTCTCCCGTTCAATGTGACCTGTGTTCCAGATTTGAACACAATCCGGTTGTATTGCCAGAACGACTGAGGCTCCTGGTATGTTACCTTTAGTGGCGAGTCATCTCGTGAGAGTTTCAGCTCCATCCCGTTAACCTTCGCACGCAGGCTTAGATATCTAAAGAGACTCTCATCCCCTCTTCTCGTGAATATAACATCTGGGTCTATCTTATCGATTATTCTCTGAAACCTGTAGAGAATACTCCTCTCCTCTTCGTCCTCGATACGGATTGTTTCTCCTCTGTAGTAGACCTCAATGTGATGTATCCCATCCTCCATTCGCGGAAAAATCTGCTCGGTGTCTACAAACACCTCAAATCCCAGTTCTTCGAGCTCAGGAATTTCATACTTCGGGTTTTCTCGCTCGTCAAGACATTCAACATCAACAATCTCATCCCCCCTCAGCTCAAACTCAACACGTCCAAAGGCGAACATGTCCTTGGCAATGAAGAACTGGTGGACTGGGTCAATGTCAGCATGAAACACTGTTGCTCCAGGCAGTTTCTCGAGGTCTCTTGCTACTTCTCGCTGAGCATCTGGCGTAGTGAACACCTGTAGAACTGGAGACCTCTCCGCATCATAGACACTGGTATATTTCCTCACAATCTCTGTGTGCACTACTTTGGGATGTTCCAAGACCGCATGCAGAATGTCATTCTTACTCCAATTCATACTCCTCATCAGGTCTGTACTGACATACACAGAGGGCTGAAATCCACGATAGGTATAGCCCTTGGTCTTCCCCTCGCTCTTGATCCAGAGGGTCAGTGCCTGCTTCTCCTGGTCCACGCTACAGTCCAAGAGCCATCCTGTCTTCTTCATTCATCATCACTTGTTATCGATCTTTTCTTCCAAGACCTGAACCCTCCTCTGAATCTCATCGAGCTCTCCAAGTATCTCTAAGACTGCAGATAGTAGGATGACCTCAATGATACGTGGTGTCACCATCATCGTTCCTGCATCTGCAAATCCTCTTGCACAGTCGAAAATTCGGTCGAAACGGTTTCTCTGGGACGGTCTAAGGGTCCGTCTGAAGTCCTTCCATCGTGCCTCCTCAATCCTAACCGCATCTCTATAAGTGCGGACTGTTCGTCCCAAGGTCTTCATCCTCTTAGTGGCGTTACTCACAGTTCAGAGGGCGGTCTCCGGACTGTAAGCCAGTATATTACAGCCCCATTGATTGTGGGTTTTATGGAATTCTTTAGTCCGTCCGAATGTATAGCTCTGAGGGGGACAGTTTCCCGAAAGTAAACCCCTGCTTGATAGTTTCGGATTCTATTTTCCATTGAGATTCAATCGGCATAGACTCAAATAGCGGAAATATCAAATACCGCGCTAGTGTCCAGAAGACACTCTACCATTCAGGTGACAAACTATGGTCACTGCATTGTTCAAGGTTGTATTAATGGGAGATGGAAGCGTCGGGAAGACAAGTCTCCGTAGAACTTACATGGGAGAAGGCTTCAGGGCCAACTATATGATCACCATCGGTGCAGACTTCGCCGTCAAGAAGATGCAACTAGAAGGCGGTCATGACGTGAGTATTCAGATTTGGGACTTAGCTGGTCAGGAGCACTTCAAAAGCGTACGTTCTACGTTCTATAAAGGCGCACAAGGTGCATTAGCTGTATATTCGACAGTTGAGAGAAAATCCTTTGATAACCTCATGAATTGGGTGGAAGAGTGTTGGACGAATGCAGGTAAGAAGATACCCATTGTTTTGATCGCAAACAAAACAGATCTTCGTGACCAGTTCAAAGACAATCCTGTAATGGCTCAAACAATTGTAACCACTAACGAGGGACAACAATTAGCGAATAGGATTGCTGCTCAGGGTGTCATCACTTCATTTCTAGAAACCTCTGCAAAGACAGGTCTTAATGTCGAAGCAGCATTCCTTGAGCTGGCAATCAAGATTCTTGAAGCCGGTGGACTCACTTAATAAAATCCTCTTTGTTTAAGTCAGACTGACTTGAGAAAATCACCATTCATTCATTTTCATTATTTCAACAAACTCTATTCCAACTCGCCGTTCACCATCTGGAAAATCAAAAGTATCAATCTTCACCAATATCTTCCTCCCGCACACTCCAAGCATATACATAGTCAAATGAATCGGATCAAAATTATACAAGAGCTCTCGGAGTTTGTAGACTTTCTTGTTACCCACACTCTTAAGAGCAAACTTTTCTAGTGACTGAAAACTCTCTTTCGTTTTCCACTTCTCCAAGTCTTTTTCATCATAACCTGTTGGTTCCATCATTCTTGTAGCTTCCAGATACTCTTATTTCTAGTTTTAGTGTCGATGACTATCTTCACGTTAACTTTTCTATTCACAAACTTAGTCAATCTCGATAACACCAAGCTTTCGCTGGATTGCCTCAAATAACACACTTGCTACTGTGTGTAGTGCTTCAGGATCCTCTGAGAGAACGTCAATCCTCAACTTCGATAGGTCATCATTGAGTCTTCCAACAAGTGTGAGAGTGACAACCAATTTGTTATCATGTATCCTTCCTGTCGCTGCTCCTGACACAATACCCATGAACATGTTCTCTCTCTCTGTACTCTCAGTTTGAACGGTATGGAGATTCCAATCCTGGAAAAGGTCTTTGAGAATATCAAAAAGTTCTGCTGCTTCAATGGCCAAAGAGTGTTCTCTATTCCACTCTTTCATTTCGGACTTCAGACTCAACAACTCCTCTGGAGTCATTTCTAATGGAAGCACCTGCTCGAAAAATGACCTTACAAAAATGTTACCAGAGATTGCTGCGATATCTTCGCCTTTTGAATCAATAAACTGAACTGATGTGACGAATTCGCCCTCAACTATTTCACTCGTCACTTTGAAACCAAAGATTAGAGCTTCACCCCCTCCCGGTTCAATTGTATCGATTACTTGGCTTAAGGATTCTAGTGGCTCAAGGCTCTCGTTTGGATACAACAAAATCTTGATGGACACCTCATGAATTGGTTCCAAGGTATTATTCTCCACAGTCATTCCAAATTCAAGACTTTCTGGAGCAGCTGTGTAGGTACTAGTCACCTCAACATCTTCCGATGTCTTTAATGGTATGACATCTGTATCAAGAAGTATCTCGCCTGGATTCTCCCATTTCTCGGGAATTCTAGTACCATGGTACTTATCTGTAGCATATTCCTCTAGCCAGCCTAGTGAGTATTTGATTGCATCTCTCACAGTTTCATTGTTATCAACTAGGTATAGCTTGAGAATATCAATTGCCTCTTTGTCTTCGGTATATGCTAACATTCCTGCAGCAACTGTACGAACCATAGGGTTCTCATCGTTCAGAGATATGTCTAGTGCTTCGAAAGCCGCATCACCGAATTCCCCGAGTCTGCAAACAGCTAGTACTCTAAGGTCATCATCCCCTGTAAGTGCAGCATCCTTACAAGCCTGAATACTAGTTAAATTAGCCAACATCTTGTTTACAATATCATTGGGTTTTTTCATGATTCCCTTCATTGCTTTTTTCAAACGGTCGACTGTTTCACTTCCTCCCAAGGCTGAATCAATTGAACGCTCAGTTTTCCTAGCCAATAGTTGTCCTCCTGTTGATGGCCATTATGACTATAGATAATGATTATTGTGATGTGACATCAATTTCTTGAATTAAGACGATGCAGGGACTCTGAATAAATGACATATCAACAAGACTTTTACGCAGCCTAAAAGCTCGGCCATCTGAAATGGTCCTGTGTGTGTGACAGAAATGGATACTCTAGAAACCTCAATATTTCTGAAACCAATCATACTTAGGACTCAGGCTGAGCATGGATCTGAGATCACTCGCCGGTTTGTTATGAACAAGGTTGGACGTATGTTTGCAGCCGCAATGCAGGACCGCAGTATTAGACTATTTGCTGCTGATAATGGTGAAGAGATGCAACGGATGCAAGATGAGTTTCTCTGCACCTCTATAGCCTTTAGTCCAAGAGGTGACATTGTAGCCTCTGGAAGTGTTGAACGTGTTGTGAAACTCTGGGATATCAGAACTGGAGATTGTATTGCCACTTTAGAAGGTCATGAATATCCTGTTCTTGCATTGGCTTTTTCACCCGATGGCAACAAGCTAGTGTCTGGAAGTGGTGATACTACCCTGATGATCTGGGATGTTGAAAATCATTCACGGATTCTCCATTTGAAGGGACACGGTTTCTATGTCGTAGCCTGTGACTGGGATCCAAAAGGTGATCGAATTGTTTCAGGATCTGTTGATGCCAATATTTGTGAGTGGGATTCAAACTCTGGTAAAATGATTCATCGTCACAGTGAACACAGTGCTGCTGTGCAACAAGTCCGTTTCTCTCCTGATGGGTCTCGTCTAGCATCCTGCTCCTCCGATCTTAGCACGATTCTCTGGGACTCATCTGGGAAACCGATGAAAGCAGACCACATACTTCGAGGCCATATCACCGAGGTTCGAGCAATCTCCTTTAGTGAGGATGGTAAGTACCTTGCTTCTGGTTCTAGCGATAAAACAATCTATCTCTGGGATACTGAGAAACTAGCTATTCAGGGCGAAGCTAGAACCATGGGTGAAATTGATGGGATTGAGTGGTATCCCAATACATCCTCTTTCCTGACTGCTGATGGTACTGGTGCTATCATACGTTGGGAGGTGACTGATCTTGCAGCCACCATAGCTCCATTTGAAGCACTTTTGGAGGAAATTAAGTCTACATTAAGTCTTGAAACAAGAGATGGACTAATCAAGAGGTTTGAAGACCTCTGTGCGAATTATAATGAAGAAACCTTAGCAACAAAGAAGGTCTTCTATCTAGTTTGGCAATGCAAACGTGAATTAGGTCTATTGAAAGGAACCGCCAGGAAAGCATAACGATTGCTATGTTGATGTCATTTCGCTGATGTCTTTAGATTCTTCAATCATTATCCTACAAAGATTGGCATATGCCTCTTCGACATTTTCTCCAGTTAATGCACTAGACTCAACATACATGAAACTGTTATTCTTGGCGTACTCTTCTCCCTCTTCTGTAGCGACAACTCGACTATCTTTCAGGTCTACCTTGTTTGCTACTACGACCAAAGGTATCTCTTTTTGTAGACTCCTGAAAGCTTCTTCTTTCCAGTTTTCTATATTAATGAATGTCCGTCTTCGAGTCACATCATATAGCAAGAGACCACCTCGCGCACCTCTATAGAATCCTTGACGCACAGACTCGAATCTTGGCTGACCTGCAAGATCCCATATTTGCAGAGTCACATGCGCATTAATATCATCTAGTTGAAGTCTTTTAACAGCAAAGTCACTCCCGATAGTGCGTTTGTAGTCTGTATCAAAGAAGTTCTGGGTAAATCGAGTTGTCATAGCTGTTTTGCCTACAGCACCGTCTCCTAACATGACAATCTTGTAGCGGTACTCAGCAGGCATCGCACTCTTACTCCGTACTCATGTCCAGAAGTCGAGTGCATTTAAATTTCTACTGTCGTCAATTCAATCTCACATTGTTTATTAGGGAAACGAATAACTCGATGGTAGACCGTTGGTTAAATGGAGATAATTAGGATGAGTCGTCCTGACTATAGTGTTCTTCCAAAGATTCTCGAGCAAATGAATAAGGAGGGTGGATTTACACTCGCCGCTCTTGTCAGAGACGATGGGTTCTCAATTGCCTCAGCAGTTTCTTCCGGTGCAGATCGAGATGTTGTTGCGGCAGTCTCTGGTTTTATCTCTGACTCAGCTGAGCGAGTTAGGAAAGAATTGATGCTTGGTGATATTCGTGATATTAGTCTTCGGTGCACTCATGGGAAAGCAGTCTTCAAGAAGATTGGGACTACTGGAAAGCAGGCACTCATTTTGGCTGCTGTCATGCCTCGTGATGTTAGATATCATTCACGACCAATAGGAAAAGCAGCAACAAGAATCAAGCGTCTATTGAAGTACTGATATTACCCAGGTAATAATAGCTGCTGAAAAAGAGCATTCGCCAACACCCTCAAAACATTCAAGTGACTAGCATTTCTTTGAACCTTGCCGTTTCTCAAACCTAGGAGTGCTTCCATTTGTCGGACAAAAAGACACGCAAGGCATCGATAGAAGAGGACGACTCTGAAACAATCGAGGTCGTTTTCTTCAAGTCTGACTCTTGCGCATTTTGTCCACGAGCAGAGGAAGTAATAAGAGAAACAATTGAAAACTTTGGCTCTGACGTATTTACGTTGAAAGTGATTAACGTCAGCGAGAATCCAGAAGCCGCCGAAGAGTATGGTATCTTTGCTCTTCCAACAGTAATGATAGGTGGAGTGTCAGTAACCGGTATTCCCGAACCAGACTTACTGATGAAGATGGTTCTTGGTGCTAAAGTATTGACGAAAAAGAAGGATGAGTCAGAATGAGCGACACTACAATAGAACGAGTAAAGACTGGAATTCCCGGCCTCGATGAACTAATTGAGGGCGGCTTTCCCAGAGGTGATACAATACTTGTCGCTGGAAAAGCTGGGACAGGAAAGAGCATTCTTGCAACTCAGTTCATCTATAAGGGTGCAACTGATTATAATGAAGCTGGCGTATTAGTAACACTCGAAGAGCCTCCTCACCTCATTAAAAGGAACATGATTCGATTTGGAATGGACCTCGAGAAGCTTGAGAAGGAAAAGAAGATTTCAATAGTAGACCTGTCACCATCTAAGGAAGTAGCTCCAGTAACTATTGGAGAGTATCCCAGCTTTGACCTTTCCGGACTGGAGGCTATTATTCTCAATCATGTGAAGAAATTGAATGCAAAACGTGTTGTTCTCGACACCCTTTCAATTCTAGCGTATAAATTTAAAAGTCGAGATATCCTTCGTGAGGAATTCTTCAAGCTCGCTGCTAGTATCACAAGGACTGGTTGTACGCTCCTTCTTACCAGCGAAATTCCAGCTCATGAACAGGGATTTGGTGTTTTTGACATCGAAGCCTTCTTAGCATCAGGTGTTATTGTACTTTATAACGAGAAAATAAGTGACACATCACGATCTCGTTCAATTGAGGTTCTCAAATTGAGAGGCTCAAAGCATAGTTCAAGGATTCATTCCATGAGAATAACCGACGAAGGAATCCGAGTATGGCCTGGCGAAATCAGTCCTGGGCGTTAATCGGAGAAACAGCGAGGACCTTAAAGTGGTTGAGAATCAGAACACACAAAGGGTGGTGCAACCACCAGCAAAAGCCACTCCTATGATTAGTGATCTTGTCAAGTTTGGTCAACTTACGCAAGTGTCATACATGTTGGTTGGTCCTCTTGGGTCGGGAAAGACAACCTATGCTGAGGCATTCCTCGCTGAGGGGCTTGGATCCGGCTTTCCAGCTGTATTTGTTACAACTGATGTATCTCCAAGAGTCATTCGAAATGATATGAGTCGCCATGGATGGACAATAGATGAAGATGAGCTATCTGGCAAGTTCATCTTCATTGATGGATACTCCGAGCGAATGGGTGCTCCAACGCTTGGTCCTGCAAGGTCCCTAACAAAAGTGGATGATATCAGTGAACTTGGAATTGTCCTATCCGAGGTCCTGGAGAATCTTGTAGTCGCACGTGTGGTTATTGACAGTCTTTCCACATTGATTCTTCATTCTACTCCTGCTACTATGCCACGAGCAGTTCAACGGTTGAGTGGTAGAATTAAGCAAGGATCGCATAGTATCATGTATATTCTTGAGGAGGGTGTACATGAGGAAACGACATATGCAACCTATTCCTACCTAGCTGATGCAGTTCTGAGATTCAGAATTGATGATAGCGGTCCAATACCTCGCCACCAAATTAGGATGGAGCGTATGAGGGGGACTGACACCTCTCGTGAGTGGCATGATTTTGTTATACATCGATAATTTTTTTCTGTGAAACCTTTAAAGCAGGAAGAGAGAGCATCATCGGATAGGAGAGGCTCCTTTGCAAGACCTGTTGATAGCAACATTGAGAGACATACTCTGTGCAAACCTATCTCTCGATGATGGGCTCTCAGCAGTTCAGAATATCCCTTTCGATGACAGTGAAGAAGCAAATACTCTCTTTGATATAGCACGTGCCATTGAAGAGATAATTCTTCGTAGAACTGGTCTTGCTAGTGCTAAGCTTACTGAGTTATCGATTCGATTGTCTTTCCATAAAAGCCGCGTACTTCCTGAACTACTATTGTTACTTGACACAAGATATACGAATAGTTTCAGACGCTCTGAATGTGAGCTACTTCCGGATATTGAAGCAATTCCCAATCTCATTGACATGCTTGGTGAGCTTTCACAAGCACTAAGTTCTTCAATTCGTCTTAATCTCAGACCTCTACTCCCTTTCCTAGCTGACGAAGTTCTCATGACACTAAATGCGATTTACGATAGACGTCATGAGGGATCTACCAATCTTGCTTTGTATGAAGTGCACAATCTTGCATGGGTTCTATCTGAGGAGGGTTTCTTTGAGGGTGCTGAACTACTTCTTAATCGATTGATTGAGATAAGCAATGAGATTGGCCTAAAAGATCTTTTATATGAGCTTACGTTTGACCATTCCTGTGTTCTCACGGAACTCCGACTATTTGAAGATGCTCGAGAGAAATTAAAGGATTTAGAGCGAAGAGCTAGAGCACTAAATGATCCTGTTTGGCTTGCGGCGGTCAATCTCCAACTAGGAGTAAATGAAACTAGAGATGATTCGGTTTCACACCGTACTGCACGCGATATTGGTGATAAAGCCGCAGAACTCTATGATTTAGCTTTTAACGCAAAACTTGTGGGAAAACCTGAAGTGGGGTTAGCTCACCTTGTTATTGGTTCGAGTATCTTGGCAAACGGTTGGCGCGAGGGCGTTCCTCAAGCCATAGAGCGGCTCCAGCTTGGACTCAGAATATTCTATAGTATTGAAGACTTAGATGCAAGTCAAAGAATTCACATATTCAAAACGTTAGCAGGACTTGGTTTCGCACATGGGTTACTTGGTGATCATGAAAGCATCACTAAAGCAACAGAGTATTTTGATGCAGCTAAGGAATTACTACGGGAATTGAAAGACATATACCCTGATACTGACCTTGAAGTTGCTAGAACCGAGAATGCAATAGGTTGGGCATGCCTATGCACAGAATGTGATGAGTTTTGGTCAACTGGAGTGGAAGCTTTTGAAAAAGCTGTGAAACTAAGAGAAGACCATTTCTCTGAGGGTCGGATTTCAGAAATCGAGCTCATTGGGACTAGAATGGGTTTAGCACTTTCTAAGATGCGTGTGATTGAAAGGTCAGATATAGACATCCAAGATCCACTTCGTGAGATTCTTGTACAATATGTTCCTCTCTTTCCTACTGACAATCGCGCTTTCGTAGAAGTAGCAATTGCAACCTATAATGTCGTTTGGTTGCTAATTCGACATGGAGGTACAATCCCTCCAAGACTCATGAGGCTTCTAGATGATATCGATAGGTTACTTTTCGATGTACAAATGGATGAAGATTCGATCTTTATTCAAGGTGTTTCACTTGTCGTACCATTCATAGAGTCCTCATGGAACACTCTTCTGGACCGATCCAAGATTATGAGTCAGAATGCATCAGAGCTTTCTAATGTTGCTAGCTTAATGGCAGCTCTATCAACAGCAAAGATGAATTTGAGTGCACTAAACGTTGAGGTTGGTGGCCGTATCCAACCTCCTGTAGACGACACTGTCCTTGAAACCGATCCTCTTTTGGCTCAATATTGGTTAGGTCAAACATACCTTGTCCAGACAATAAGAGCATTTTATGATAACAAGGACTACTCTGAATTGGCTAGTGGTTTCTATGGAGCTGCTATTGCATTTGGTGATGTCCTTAGAATAGAACCATCATTTATTGAGTCAGCAGAGTTCATTAAAGCAACATCCTCATCGATATCACAGCTTTTGCGTCGTTTTTCACTAGCGCTTGAAAATCAATATGCAGCCTATGTTGATAAGAGCAAATTTCCTGGAACTCTCATTGTTTCTGATCAAACTCAATATGACTACCTTTTAGCCGAAGACTGGCTTGGATTGATTAAAATCGCAGACGCCTATCTTCAAATGGTTGAACAATCAGAAATGGTTGAAGCCCAACCTTACCTTAATGCAGTCTTCTCAAATCTGAATCGAGCACTGCTAATGATCGATGGTGTATCTCTAGTGGACCGTAGAGTAGTTTCACTACTTGGAACTGTTTTGAATAGAAGGTTCTATCTTCGACGTTAACCTTGACATTTAGTCAAAACGAATCTCAGGATTTTTGATGTTTCGATAACCTCCAGTTCGAGCTCCCCATGTTGCCCATCCGGAAGTGGAAGTTCGAATCTCATTAGCTAGACCAAATGATTCTTTCACAGGTATCTCTGCGTCAAGTCTGTAAAGAGATCTGTTGGAGTTTATTTCCAGAACCTGTCCTTTTCTCCTTGAAATGATGGCGCTCAAGGTTCCAACATACTCTTCAGGAGTGCTAATTTCAAGATGTATCCATGGTTCCAAAACAACCGGGGCACCTGTTGATACACTTTTTCGGGCTACATCTATCAGTGGTTGCGTGATGTCTCTCCATGAAGTTTCAGGTGCTTCTGACTTGATATGTACTCCTTCTATAAGTAATCCCAATCTTCGCATTTTTTCACCACGTAATGGTCCATTTCGAATGATTGTCCTAAATGCCTCCTTAATCAACTGAGCTTCGTCTCCAAACGGATTGATTGTCTTAGTACAATCGATAATCCAGGAGGACGACCCTAGATCTTTATCAATCACTGTTCCAAGGGTGTCTGGCACTATTTCATCGGATGTAATAATCGCACGAATAGTGAATGAACTGACATTCTCATTTACACTAGAAAATGGTTTACCATCAGTTGTAAGTTGTTCTCTCAGAAGGACCATTGGTTTTCCAAGTGTGACTTCTAATCCTTGCCTACTAAGTTTCTCAACTGTAATCTCAATATGAAGCTCTCCTGCTCCCGAAAGGAGCATTTCACCTGTTTCTGGATTGACTTCGAATTCTAGAGCGGGATCTGTTTTCACATATGCTTCAATTGGTGCTTGTATGTTTCCCAAATCTACTAAGCTCTTTGGTTCTATTGCGTAGGTTACAACTGGCTCTGTCGGATATTGCAGTGCAATCATCGGAGGGATTGTTTCTGTTGTTTTTTCGAAAGTTTCTGTTTCAACAAGAGTATCACCAACCGCAATGTTTCTCAATCCCGAAATGAATGCCAAATTTCCTGCGGGCACTTGCGAAAGATCGACTCGAGTTTTTGACATATACATACCAATCTGCAGTGACTTCCTTTGTTCTCTCGTTCTTAGATTAGTCAGAAGCTTTGCTCGCTCTAAAGTTCCAGAAAAAATCCTCACGGCTGTAACAGTAGATGCATGTCTATCCGGTTGGACCTCTCCAACAACACAAATACAAGGGCCTTTTGCACTACAATTAATGAGACTTCTTCCAATCTCCGAATCTGGACTACCTTCCCAAAGCATAGGGATTCTATATGACTGTGCCTCTTTGGGATTTGGAACTACTCTAACAACAGAATCCAATACTACCCTGGCAACAGGAAACCTCTCACCTATCTCCTTTCTTTTTCCAGCCTTGTATGCTTTTTCAATCTCATCAAGAATTGAGAGGAACGCATTTGTCAAATCCGCAGCTTTTTCACTGCCTCCAGTGTATTCCTTCAGAGTAACTATATCGAGTCCCCATTTATCAATTGCTGAACCTACACTAAGCGAACCATTGCTGAAGGATATCTCCCATTCTTCCAGTCTTTTATCGTCAAGGTACTTTCCAAGCATTGCATTGAATTCTCTAACTAGTTTATTAATTTCTGAAGCAGTCTTTTGACTGTTCAATCTTCGTTCTCTGATCAGCCTGTCAACCTTATTCACAAAGAGCACTGGTCTAACCAGTTCCATCATCGCTTGTCTTGTCACAGTTTCAGTTTGAACCATTATGCCTTCGATCGCATCAACTACAATTACTGCACCATCGGTAAGTCGAAGGCCTCGGGTTACATGACTTGAGAAATCGATATGCCCCGGAGTGTCTACAAGATTGATCAGGTGGTCTACTCCTTGAAATGAATGAATTAAAGAAATTCCAGACGCTTTAATCGTGATACCTCTCTGTTGTTCGATATAATCATAATCGAGAAGTCTGGCTGACGCAGCAACTTCCTTGGAAAGCAATCCAGAAGCAGCAATCAATGAATCACTTAGTGTGGTTTTTCCATGGTCAATATGAGCTATTATCGTTACGTTTCGGATGTTCTCAGTTTCACTCACTAAGGCGGTAACTCTTTCCTTCACGAATTTCTTATACAAGTGAGACAACGTAGGTCTACCTGACCTTTTTCTTAAAATCTGCTTTCAGTATCTCTATCTCTGAATCGCATTTTGCACAACGCATTATAATAGATTTGTCACTTCGTGATACTTCTTCACTCAGTGGCTGACCACATTTACAAACAAATCCCACAAGTCTTGCTGGGTTGCCAAGAACGAGACCATATGGTGGCACATCATGTGTAACAACAGCTCCACTTCCAATCATACAAAACTCGCCAAGAGTAATGTTACAGATTATTGTTGCATGTGCTCCTATCGAAGCTCCTCTCTTTACAGTCGTTTTCATGATCTCCCAAGACGCACTGAACGCTCGAGGATACAAATCATTGGTGAAAGTCATGTGAGGACCGCAGAAGACATCATCTTCAATTGTTACTCCGTTATACACCGAAACTCCATTTTGTATTTTCACATTGTTACCTATGACAACATCTGCATCAATATAGACATCCTTGCCAATGGTACAATCTTTGCCAATCTTTGCGGTCCCTCTAACATGAGCAAAATGCCAGATTCGTGTTCCTTCGCCAATCTTGGCTCCTTCATCGATGACAGCTAGTGGGTGAATGAAGACATCACTCATTTGACTCACAAATTTACTCAAGCGCTTCGTCGAGTTAACCTTTGCTCTTTCTTGTCTTCTTCTTGGACTTGTTTGGTGCAGCCCACAATTTGCCTTTGTAAACTTCAGTCGGAGGACAACCCACACATTTGTCAGCTTTATATCGTTTACAGGCACCACAATCTCTTCCACAAGGAGCAACCGAACCTCCAAGAGCACCAGGTGCCAAGTTTAATTGCAAATACTTGGGAGCAACCGGCGCGTTTCCAAACCAGCTCTCTGATCTTCTCACGCCTGACTCTGTTCTCATGCTGCATGTTCCAATTATCGATTCAAGACTCCACGTGTCCTCTGCAACCATTACTGCGAATACATTGTATCTTCCTGTCACTGGAGCAAACATTAGAAGTCTAGGGCAGCTCATGTACTTCTCTTGTATTCGTTCTGCAACTTCCATGTCTTCCGTTTCGAGTCCCATAAAGAGAATCTTAGCATCAAGATATTCTGCGTTCACTCCAGCTGTAATTCTAACAAGTTCAGACTGGACGAGTTTGTCAAGTCTCTTGCTTACAGCAACATGAGACATCCCCAAATCTTTCCCTATCTCTGAGAGACTTGTCCTTCCATTCCTCTGGAGAATCGATATCAACTTTTTATCAATATCATCCAATTCAGTTTCACTCCGTGCTGATAATTGCATATTTGGGATTAAGTATTGAAACTATAATTGACATTCTGGTTAAAGGTCTATATGAATCAAGCGGATGGGTTAACGCCCTAAATTTCTATGGCTCTTTCCCAGTCATGTTTGTAAATGTGCGCATTGACTGAGTGTGTAGTAATTGTCCCAGGCTTTATTCCTGTCTTTTTCGAAACATACGTCAGGAGTTCTCCAAGAGCATATACGTTCGCAGGCCATGCTCCGTACATATCATTGGAGCGGATCATCACTGAGAGGTCAAGTCTATCATCGCATACCATGAAAACGAAGTGATTGAGGCATGGAACCTCATCGACTATGGTGTCCTTTCTGGGATCCCAAGTAGTTGCCACAGCTCTTCGACTGTTAGGATTTTCTTTCAATTTTGTAATGACATACTCGATTTGATTGATACTTTCTTCTCCCCAGTCATTGAGTCGTTCACCGTAGGTGTAATCAAAGTCCATTCTATCTGGATTGAGGAGTTGCGTAGCATACTTATCACGGAGCACCTGCTCACTAAACGGATATTTGCCACTCACGCGATCAGTATATGGATCGATTATGTGAATTATGACATTTTCATGCCACCGGGTTTCGCTCGCTCTCTCATCAATACGTAGCATCCCTGACTCCATGATCTTTCGGATCACACGTATCCACCCATCAAGTGGAGTCTTCGCTCTTAGATAGATTGGCATTTTTTTCACCTTCGAATATCAGATGTACTCCTCTTTGCATTGGCTGAGTAGACTACTTATTCTAGCTTTCCTTTGATGTGAATTTTCATACATAATGTGGCATATGCACACAACAAATCGCGCCAAATCAATCTCATGTTTTGTTTCATGTCTTGGTATTCTTCACTAGAGATTTGTGCTGCTTCCTTGTCCAAAGACTGCAAAAACATAGTTTTAGAAACAGGCGAATTGCCATGATTATATCGGACCTTAAGTGGAGTTGTAAGTCATTTACTACTGTAGATATGAATGAATATTCGACTCTAACGATTGGCCTAGAACAAGGCAGGAGGCTTACTCCGCACAAGGCAATCCTTTTATTTGGGTCAGAACGATTAATGCTTTATCTCTGCTTCAGCGGAGGTGAGTGTTGAGCGATGTCGCCGGGAGGACCAGATACAGTACCAACTATATACCTCTTTACGCAGGATGGATGCGCCAACTGTCCTGCAGCTAAAGCAGTAATCCACGAAGCGTTTGAAGGTTCAAACGTCAAATTGGAAACAATCGACCTGCAATCAATCGACCCAGACTTTGAATTTAGACTCTTAGAGCACCAATTATTCATTGCAAGTACTCCCTCCATTATAATCGAGAATGGTGGTAAACTTAGACTTCTCTATAGTGGGGAAGTTCCATCGGTGGAAGAGATTCGACGGGAGGTTCTTGATGCTGCATGACTGACATCCGTGACTCTGTTACCTCACCTGAAGAGCTTAGCCTTAGAGAGAAGAAGATGCCAAAGGTCAGAACAACCCGTAGTACCATGGAAACCTTTGACGCTACTAAGATCATAGATAGCCTAGTCTTAGAGGCTGGACTTCTCCGCGTGGATGCTCAACTTGTGGCTGTCAGAGTCATGGACCGAATTGTTGCTTCAGGGATCAAGTTCCTTTCAGGTCCCTTAATCCGTGAGATGTGTAACAGTGTTTTAGCTGAGATGGGTTTTGAAAATGAACGAATACTCTACACTCGTGTAGGCATTCCTATGTATGATCTAGGTCTCCTCATCAATAATCCCGGAGACCACACATACAATGCTAATCTCATGAGAAATCCTGAAACTATTGCCAAGCTCGTTCATGACCAAGTGATGGAGCAACACACTTACCTATCAATACCTCCTCACCTTGCTGATGCTCATCTCAGGGGAGATATCTACATCAAGGATAGAGAGTACTTCAGCACGCGTGACTATTGTGCTACTTGGGATTTGCGTCAGGTTCTCAAGCTTGGGATTGCACCAGATGGACTAGGTGGAATGCATTCAAGTGCAGCGGGTCCTGCTCAACATCTTTCAGTGGCAGTGAACCACTCAGCTATCTGGTTAGCTGCTGCACAGAGCTCTTTTGCAGGTGGTCAAGGTTACTTCTATTTCAATACATT
>Ga0209427_10003361_pt1 | contig 18808 bp, 12 predicted proteins | sample DeeMarSWOR136_30_FD_187465 | JGI IMG/M metagenome (GOLD analysis project Ga0209427, IMG submission 187465) | Marine sediment microbial communities from White Oak River estuary, North Carolina - WOR-1-36_30 (SPAdes) (version 2) | ecosystem: Environmental > Aquatic > Marine > Intertidal zone >...
AGTATCTACAAGCACTGTATCATGGAATGATATTTTTAACAATCAACAAGGATTCCTACTTGATTCAGGGAGCACTAATAACCGTATTTATTATAATCTGATAAATAACACTGCCAATGCCTTTGATAGTGGAAGTGATAATCAATGGGATAACGGCTATCACGATGGTTTTCAACCAGATGGTGGAAATTATTGGTCTGACTATTCAGGCAATGATAATTTCAAAGGACCAAATCAAAATATTCCTGGTTCCGATGGTATTGGTGATACCCCTTACAATATTTCAGGTGGCAATAATCTGGACAGGTATCCATTGATGGAACCACCTGGAAATCTTATGAAAATTATCCATGTTGACGATAACAACACTAATGGACCTTGGGATGGGACAAAAGAACATCCCTATCAATGTATTACCGATGGCGTTATCAATGCCAAGGATAATGACCGAGTATTTGTTCATAGCGGATTATACCTTGAAACGATTTTTCTTAACAAATCAATTGATCTCATTGGTGAGAACAGAGATACAACAACCATCGACGGTTATGAAAATACTTGGTGGGTCGTCCGCATATATTCAGAAAATGTAACTCTGAGCAACTTTACTATTCTAAATAGTATATCTGAAGGAGCGGGAGTAAAGGCTTTTGCCTCTCGTCTAAAGATTAAAAATACACTGATTAGAAACAACCATCGTGGGATAGAGCTTAACCAACAATCCAATGTCAATATATCTGGAAATATTATAATAAACAATACAGGCGAGGGAATCTATCTTATGCGTTCAACCAACAATATCATTCAGGGTAACACAATCACTAATAATAATGATGGGATTTTTCTAAGAGATTCATCAGACAACAATATCTCAGGAAATATTGTTGATAATAATATTGGGAGAGGGATTGAACTTAGTAATGCAACGAACAACACTTTTTCTGACAACACCCTCACATATAATATAGAGGGGAATTACCAGCTCACACGCTCTTGTAGGAATACAGTGACCAGAAACATAGTAACTCATAGCGATTACTATGGTATCAAAATAGCAAGCGAATCATCTCAGAATATAATCACTGAAAATAGAATTTCGTATAATGGTCGGGAGGGTGTTTATATAATTTATTCATCTAACAATAACAGGATCTACCACAATATCTTTCTCTACAACCACTTCAGTGCATATGATAAATCTAACAATATTTGGGACAATGGCTATCCAAGTGGGGGTAACTACTGGAGCGACTACCATGGAACAGATAATGATGGCGATGGCATCGGGGATACTCCCTATTATGTTCGTGGTGCTTCCAATCAAGACCGATATCCATGGATCCAAGTGCCAGGGATTCCTCGAGCAGAAATAATTTCTCCAGTCGAAGGGTTTCTGTATATAAAAAATAATAGGATTATTCCGTTTTTTGCTACAATAATACTGGGAAAGATAGATATTGTTGTAAATGCATCTGAACCAGAGGGTGGCATAGATAGAGTCGAATTCTATCTTTATAAAGACTTGCAAGAGACCCTTACTAAGGCACCTTATGTTTGGACATGGGAGCGGGGATCATTTTTGCAACATCGGTATACAATTCGCGTTATTGCATATGATAATGATGGCGAAAGTCATGAAGATGAGATATTTGTTTGGCGGTTCTTCTAAAAGCAGAAATCATTACTTGATCCTTTTTAAATTGTTAGAAATAAGATTGAAGGTTGAGAACCAAGGGAAAAGAAATCTACAAGAAAAGAGGTTGGATATTGCTCCAACAGATAGTTGCAGAAAGATGAAAAATAGACGTTCTAAATACAGTGTTCCTCCTATAAAACAGGCATATCCCGCCAGGTCCGTTTAAAACTTACCTGTTGATTTTGAATACAATCTTCAAATTTTCATTTTTTGTAGTTTTTCTTTATTACTTATAATAAAGTATACAATAAAAATGAGATATAATGGTACTCCAAGGCAATATTTTTTTAATGTTTGGCATTATACTTTTACTTGTAAGTATTTTTGGACGGTTTAACCAATATGAATACTCATCAGAATATTAAGATATGTAAAATGCCAAATTTAACAACATGTAGGTGAAATAATGCGTCTCCTCCTCGTTCAAATTGCACCAGGTTACGAGTATTTCTCTGAAAGAAAAAAAATTAAAACACGATCAGCGTACTATCCTCCCCTAGGATTGCTTTATATTAGCTCCGCAGCTGAGCAGCAGGGTCATTCAGTTGAGATTATTGATTTTCATGCTGAAAAACACCCTTTTGATTCCTTAAAACGATCCCTACTATCAACTGATATTGTGGGAGTAAGTGTCTACACCCAATCCCTCAACGACTCAGTACGCATAACCGATTATATTAAAGAATTAGATTCAACTCTTCCCATCCTTATCGGCGGTCCCCATTGTAGTCTCCATCCAAAGCAATCTCTTGTTGAGATTCCCTCTGCAAATATCAGTGTTCAGGGAGAAGCTGAATTAGCAATAAATGAAATTCTTCAAGTAGTTCAAGGACAGGGTCATCTTTCAAACATTGCTGGTGTCAATTTCCGAGAAGAGGGAGAAATCAAACCTGGAAAACCACAGTCCATTATCTGTGATTTAGATTCTCTTGCATTTCCAGCACGAACCCTCGTGAATAAATACGACTATGGGAAAATCAATAACTCGTATTTTTTCAAACCACGTTTTACCTCTATGATATCAAGCAGGGGATGCCCATTTCGATGCCGGTTCTGCACAAGAAACACTTTGTCTTTTCAAACATATCGAAGACGATCTATTGAGAATATAATCCAAGAAATCAAATTAATCAATGAATCCTATGGATCAGTCATAATTGTTGATGATAACTTTATGGCTGATAAACACTGGGTTTCTACTTTTATGGATCGATTAATCAATATGGAAATAGAACTCGAGATATATATACAAGGAGCACGGGTTGATACAGCAAATCGTGATCTTCTGAAAAAAATGAAACAAGCAGGAGTAAAACACCTGTATTTTGGAATTGAATCAGGAAATCAAGATGTTCTAGACTATTATCGGAAAAAAACATCACTGGATCAAATAAGAAAAACTATTGAATTAAGCCACGAACTAGGTTTTTATACCCTTGGCTCTTTTATTATCGGAGCGCCAATTGAAACACAGAAACACATCAAACAAACTATAAAGTTTGCATGCTCATTACCTCTTGACGCAGCTGTATTTAACATTCTAACATACAAATATGGATCTGACCTCTGGGATGAAGCTGTTGAAAAGGGAAAAATCAAAAAATCAGATGGGTATACTATTATGGCTGATTCAGAGAAAGGTCTCGGGAATCTTACCTTAGAAGAACTCGGGAATTTTTACAGAAATGCAATAATTCATTTCAACCTACGACCAAGATATTTACTACAACATCTCATACGTTGCATACGTACCCATGATATCTCTTTGTTTAAAAGCGGATTTAATTATTTTTCAAATATTTTGTCTATATAACGTTCCTGTTTTGTTATACCAGCAAGACTTTATCTATCTGGAAAACAATATTTCATAGTACTAAAATGAAAATTATTCGACTACTTCCAATCATAGGTATTGCCATATTCACCTATCTTATCATTACTATAGGTATTGATAAAATACTATCTGCATTTCTTTCGATTCCCCTAATCCTTTATTTCTTTGCTTCATTGTTATTTATACCCAAACTCCTCATAGAGACTAATAAATGGCGTTATATCAGTGAACTGCAAAAAATGAATTTTAATTTTTGGTTCTTAGCAAAAGTCTTTCTGATTAGCTCGTTTTATAGTGTTATTACACCAGGGTATATTGGTTATCAGATCCGTATTTATTTTTTAAAAGAAAAAAGCCAGGCTTCTTGGGGTAAATGTATAGCAAATTCAATTATGGATACATCAACGGTGTTTCTCGCTGGGTATTTCATAGCAATCATTGGATCTCCACTTCTAATTTGGATACTTCCAGGGTTATTTCCTATCCTCGTTTTGGTTTTTGGTTTCTATCTAGCGCTATTTGCTGTATTTATGAACAAAAAAGCTGGAAGTCGTCTGTTTCGTCTTTTCATCAGATTCTTTATCCCCGGAAGTTACAAAGAGCGATTAGGGGATTCTGTAGATTCTCTATACGAGGATCTTCCCCAATTACAAGATATGACAATACCAATTATCCTTGAAATAATGGTCTGGCTTTTAGGGTCCTACCAGGTGATTATACTCGCAAAGGCATTTGCAGTGGATATTCCCTTCATAACATTTATTATTATTACTATTATCGCAGCAATTGCTGCAAGTCTCCCTGTTTCAGTGGGAGGACTTGGAATCCGTGAAGGAGCCCTCGTTTTTCTTTTATCAACCTATGGTGTTGAACCAGAAGCTGCCTTTGTCATCTCTCTTAGTTCCTATTTAGTGAAAACAATTTTTCCTGCAATACTGGGTGGAATTACCTCGCTTAAAAAAATTATCTGATTTTTTATCTATCCATAACAATTAATCCTGATTATTAAACTAGTTATTATACTACATATCTTGGGGAAAATAATTTTATTAATACCATGTGAATAAATTGAAAAAAAACCGGATCAGCTAGTTTTTTTAGTGGAAGAATTTCACCTATATTTAAAAACCCAAGACCTGAAATCTTCCCCATGATTTACAAATACAGCACCAGCGTTAATTTCGTTTTTCCCATCATTGTCACAATCTCCAACAGATACAACAGCTAGATGACCATATGTTTCTTTAATCAATGCTTCTTCGAAATAAGTTGAACCATTCCATTCTAAAATATGAATATAATCCGTCCCTGCACAAACCTCAGGCTTTCCATCATCATCAACATCACCAACATCGAGACCTTCAATCAACCAGCCTTCATCAGGCCATTCCATTTCAAATTTAACTGTATAACCTGTGCCATTCCATTCAAAAATGCAAATCTTTGGATCATGATATCCCACATGAATCTCTGCTTTACCATCCATATCACTATCTTTACAGACACAAGCAAAAGGATAGTTATTCCAACCTTCGGTTCTTTGGATAGTTGTAGATTCAAACTCTTTTTTTCCCTTATTCCAGTTTAAAACCACGACCTTATTAGCAGAACCACATACAATCTCATTTTCTCCATCACAATCAACATCCCCAAGACCTGCCATATAGACAATAGCTTCGTCTTCAGGGTCATCCCAATGAGACTCTTTGACCAATCTCCTTCCATTCCATTTAAAAACAACAATCTCAGGAACTGGATTAATCCAGGGGGAACAACTAATGATCAACTCGTTTTTCCCATCATTGTCACAATCTCCAATGTAACAATCAGCATTTCCACCCCCTTGCCATTCCACCCAAGGACTCCAACCGATAATTCGATATTTCCCCGCTATATATTTGTGAACTGTAGCATACCAGGAGACAGCGATCTCGTTTTTTCCATCACCTGTTAAATCACCTATTGCAAAACCATCAGCATCCGGTGCTTCAAGATATCTTCCGTTTGTTATAATATTCATAAAACGAAACCAATAATAAAAAGGAGAATGAAGACAATGTGTCTGAATATATGTATTTTCTACAATAGACCATTTATATACACGTAATGATGCATCTCTGCCGCCGATGAGTAGTTCATTCTCACCATCATTGTCACAATCACCGATAGGTTGAGGCCCTTCTAAACGCGCACCTGTTGAATCATAGCCATAGCTCATTTCCCATTGGATTTCATATTGATTTTCTAGATGATTTATTTCATATGGTTCAAATGTTTTAGAACTTAGTATATTGGTTTCATAAGTATATGCACCAGTTATATCAATAACAATCACAAAAAAACAAAGAGTAATAAGAATACAATTGATTTTTTTCATCATATTTTTAACCCCTATAATCTAATTTATGTAATATTCATATATAAACATTATCAAAAAATAGCTTGGATTTAAATATTACGATGTCTATTGAAAATATCTCTTCAATATCTTTATCCTTCAATTATTTTAATTTTAAATGATGATATGATAATTCATGAGTAAGTCATATTGAATACCCAAAACAAAGATAATGAAACATAAAATAAACCAAATATAATATTGAAATATATGTCCATTATGAATAAATTTCGTAATATGTGCAAGACAAATTAAGCAAAGTTTTAATTAAATGTAATAAGTAATTTACGGCTGGTTTGGCCCCTCCGGAGTCCTTTTAATTTTATTTTCTTTTCTGCAATTGTTCTTGGGTATAATATTTCTTTTTACACCTAGGACAAGTAATTGGCTTCTCTTGAGAACTTCTTATCCAGCGGTGTCCACAAAATGGACAATTTTCTTTTTTAATATTGACCTCAAAAAAAGATATAAGAATACTAGTTTAAAAATTTATATGATAATCATGTCTAGTAAATTCTATAGTAATTACACATTATTTTAAAAAAAATTTATTAAAATTTTGAGAAATATGCAATAATATTTAAGTGGTGGTGGAAGATTCATATTTATATAATTGATTCGATTAGGTGGTTAGGAAAAAATTATTTAATAAGAAATTTAACCTAACTTAATTGAGGAGGGACTCAAAATGACAATAGAAGGAAAAGAAAATAATGAACGTTATGATTTAACTGGAATTCCTGGCCTAGATAAATTATTTGAACATGGAATTCCAAAAGGCTCAATAATAGTTGTTGCGGGTGGAACTGGTTCTGGGAAGACGAATATGTGTCTCCAGATATTAGAACACCATGCTCGAAAAGGAAAGAAATGTTATTACATGGGTTTTGAAGAATCTGAAAATCGATTAGTGGAACATATGAAGATTTTTGGTTGGGATCCTGAAAGTCTCATAGCTAATGGAAATCTTAAGATAAAAAGGTTTCTTACTAGTGAGATTTATTATTATGACAAGAAAAAAGGAAGTGACATTCAAGCGATGATGACAAAAGAAATTGATCCTCTACTAATGGAATTAGAACCATTAGCAATTACTGAAGATGTTGGGTTCAAACCTGATTTTATCGTGCTTGATTCATTAAGTGCAGTATCTTCAACATTTAGGGGTAAAGAACAATCGTATCGAATCTATGTAGAACGGCTCTTTAGGTTTTTTGAAAAAATTGGAAGCACTACATTTTTAATCACTGAAACACAACAGATTCCTGAAATCTTTTCTCCAACCGGTGTAGAAGAATTCTTAGCTGATGGAGTCATTGTTTTGTACAACATCCGTCGACAAAATATCCGGGAGAACGCAATTGAAGTATTGAAAATGCGTGGTGCAAAACATCAGAAAAAAATAGTAGCAATGCAAATTACTGATGAAGGAATCAAAGTATATCCAGAGCAAGAAGTATTTAGTGCAATGGAAATTTAAGGAATTTTTTACAATTGTCCAGGATTATCTCGATGTGCAATTATCTCAGATTCAGAAAAAGCATGATCATATATTGCTATTTCATCTATTAAACCGCAAAATAAATGTCCAAAGTATAACCTATTTTCACCACTATTTATTGGGGATGTATAAGAGAGTGTATTTGTGTGTGTTTCAAAGTTAATTCCATTGAAGTAACTAACATATAATGTTATAGTTGATCTATCATAGGTTATAGCAATATGGTTCCAGGTTTGATTGTTGATTGGTAATTTTAATAATTGATTAGGACCATTGACACTACCATAGACATAGTTCATATCTGCATATAATGAAACTGCACCAACTTTTACTATACCTCTTAATTCAACCGGAGTTGGATCCTCACCAATGTAATACGTTTTTAACTCTCCAGGATGCCCAGACTGGGCTCCTCCAGGATCCTTTCCTTCATAGACAATTGCAAATATTCTAGTAGTGATTTTGATAATATATGGGTTATAACATTTATTTGATTCAAATTCCATACGTTCATCAATAATACCTGAAATTTCACCACTTGATGTTATTTCAACTGTTTTGAAAAACCCTTCTTGTTTGGTTCCTGATGCATATGCAATGATATAAATATCACCACCATAGTTTATAATATAAGGATCATAACAACCAACAGTAGAAGTTTCAAAAGTAAATTCATTATTGAGATATTCAATTTCACCTTTATCAGTAATATTAAATGTTTTTAAAACACCAGTTTCTGCAGATCCTCTATACGCAATAGCAAAGATTCCATTTGATATATTGACAATACTAGGTTCATATGCCTTAGAATTTTCAAATTGTAATTCATACCCTGTAAAATCAATTTCTCCTGATGATGAAACATAGAATGTTTTTAAAATCCCTTTATCTAAATTATTACGATAAGCTATTGCAAATAAACTATTGTTGATATGTATCAAGCGTGGTTCATGAGATGGATTTACGTCAAAAGGTACTTGATATCCAGTATCTACGATTATTCCTGAATTTAAAATATTGATAGTTCTAAGAATCCCTTGATCATTTAAATTTCTATAGGCAACAACATACAAATTATTGTTTACTTTTATTATCCTTGGTCGATGAGGTTCACTTGGATCGGGATTTGGATAGGAATCATAAAATATCTTACTGTAGCTAGTAATATTTATTATGCCTGTAGAAGAGATACTAAGTGTTTTAATATTAACATAGGAGTTACTATTAATGTATAATACTGCGTATAATTCATTTAAAACGTGGACAATTTCAGGTCGAAGGTTTTTACTACTAGTAGATTTGTCAAGAATTTCACTATAATTGGTAAAATTAATTTCGCCATCAGAAGATATGTTAACTGTTTGTATCATTGCACCTTTTGCAATATCTTCACTAACCACTGCATATATATCTCCAGAAATATGAATCATAGCGGGTGTGAATCCAAATTTCTCATGCAACCCTGCTTGATCTAAAAGAGGATTAAATTCAATTGGTTTTACCCACGCATCAACCGTGATTTCTTCTCTAATATCCAAACTGTATGGATATTTTATATTAACATTAACATGATCGTTTAGACCATCAAACATTCCTGAGTTACCACTCACAGCATCTACTTTATTGATTTTTGCCCCGTTACGAGCAGCGCCGTGATTTTCATTTCCTGAACTATCAATAACCTCATCTGCTCTCCCCTTCCAGGTAGGTTCATCAAAATGCCATATTCCCCCTCTTCCTCCAGGAGGAACAACATATCCCTCTTGGAGAACTCCCCATAAAATAATAGAATCGCTCTCTGCATCAACGACAGTGGCAGTGACTTCTAAACCAGTTATATCCCTGCCTGAGTAAGTCAATTCTTCCCCAATATTCCATACATTGTCTAGTTTGGAATGTTCACTTAATAAATCTCCGGCTAAAATTGGATTTAATCTTTGTCCTGCTAATGTAAGAATGATTTGAGTATCTAGGCCAAGTGCTTCACCCCATTGGTGTTGAAAAACAATATTTCCATGATCTAGTTTCCCAACGATGGTAACCTCTGCTTGAGGCGTAGGACCGGGATCAGATAAAACATTAACATATAATGTAGAAACAAAAGTAACAGCTATTGCTAAAAGCAAAATTACGCCAATGATTTCTGCTACTGCTTTGTCGGATTTCTCAATATTCATATAGTGCGATTCCCATTCCCTAATTCAATTTAGATGCAGATTTTAAATGTTTAATTAATTAAGTTGTTTTAATATTATTTAATACTTTTTATAAGTTAAAATTTTATGCGATGATTTATTTTTTAATTTATTATTCCTCAATCCATCCTGGTCCAATTTGAGCATAAATATCAACAAAATTCAAATTCATATCAACAATAATAGTATTAAGAAATCTAACAATTAATTTATTATATTCCTCAACTAAAACATAGTCTTCGTTAAATATTAAACCAATTTGAGAAAAACTATTGTTAAGATAGATTCGCCAGGAATTAGTGTAATCCGTTTCAATTGAAATATTTTTTACATTATGATAATTTCTAGAAAAATTTCTATGAAATTCAGTTTGAATAGGATATGTGCTATATCCAGAAACAAAGGTTTTTCGCCCTATACCGGTTATATTGACCAGAGTATAATTCATTATCACTTGATTGGATCCTTCAGGCATTAATAATATTTCAAATGAAGGTCGAATTAACAACATATCTCCATATGATTGCGATGCTATTACTGCACCAGTTTCATAGATATAATTATGATCAATAAAATAACCGTTGACAGAAGAGAATTTGATTATTCCTAATGTATGTTCAATTGTTGTTTCATTATTAGGATCGGGTATATAATCAATTGTAATATTATAAGATTCAGGAATGATTTCAAGAGTTCCAAAAGAACGTAGAGACATAAAGAAAGGTAATTCTTTACTTCCTAATGTTATGGATGTTGCAACTGGTGTGTGTTGGCCAGAGATTTGGTTGTCAATTGATGATTTTAAACTCGCAAATTGTTCACCAACTTCTTCCATGTGCTGAGCTTCTTTTTCTTCCATTATAACAGGTACATACATTGTTTGAATCAAAGAAATTAAAGCAACCACTAACCCAACAAGTAGTATCGCAACAACAACTCCAACTACTGCTTCAGTAGATTTAGTAAAATTATTCTTTTTCATATTTACTCCCCATTTACTATATATTGGCATTTTGTTTCATAAATTCCAGGTTTATCTTCACGGGAACCTTCAAGAAATCCTATACTATAAAATTCATAATAGCCTTGGTCGTTTGGAAAATTAAAATTCCAACTCCATCCATCTAATCCATTTTCATCAATAGCAAATAAACTCCAATCAATAGTTGATTCAGCAGCGGTTATATTGACATAAATATCATCAACATAATAATTGTCGTTACTTCCAACATCAGTTGCTATAGATATATATGAGTTCTGTGAAAACGTATAATCATTTGAATCTATATTAATATATTGAGAATTCCATATGTTTTCAATCCAATCGTTATTATTGCCATTATATGATGCTACTGTAATGAGGTTCGATCCATCAAAAAATAGAATATCTATATTATCACCATTTTCTACATTTAAGGGATAAACCCAAAATGAGAGATTAATTGTATTATAAGATGAAAAATCATAGCTGAAATTTGTGTAATCGTCCATTTGAAGAAATAAAGAAATACCATGTTCCAAACCAGGTCCATTGATTCTAGCAGCTTTAGTGTCGGTCCAATTTCCAAAATCTATTTCAAAATTATCAAATGCTAATGATTCTTGCCATATTCCAGTCCAATTACTATTGCTCCACCGGTAATATAGGCTAATGTTATCGACTGCGGTAATGTTATTACCAGTAACAGAAAGTGGTAGATTGTTTTGCTGATATGGTGATATTGGATTAATAGAAGTTGAAACTGTGTACTCATTAGTATTAAATGAACGAATGATACCCATTAATTCATTTGAATTATACTGCATATGTGCCCTAAATTGATATTCACTATTTCCCTTAAGTTCGGTAATTTTATAAGAATAGTATCCAGAACCAGATTTTGTTTCAGAGGTGGTTGTATTCCATTGACTTTCAGTACTTAATTTATAACTAAACCATAAGTCTCCTGAGTAATTCACAAAATCATAAAACATTCTAAGATTTGCTGAAGTCGAGGATATTTCATTTGCTTGCAATGTATTTACCGACGGTATTTCATTTAAAGGAAGGGATTGAAGAACTACATTCATCACCACTGAATTACTTTCGTCATCAATGACTGTTACCGATACTCTCATCGAAGGATTAATATTATCTGAATATGTTACAATTTCACCAAAATTCCAATATCCATCCCTATTCGAATTAATAACTCTCCAATTATTATATTGTGTTGTTTCTTTGAAAATAGTTCCGATGTTGATCTCATTTAACTCATCTTCTATTGTAACAAATATTTTGGTATCCCCCGCAAGTATATCTCCTCCAAAATGCTCAATTGTAATGTCTCCAGTTTCAGAATCAATACTTCCTACAAGATTAACATAAGGTGCCGATGGAGTCATTGGGTAGCTAAAAACAATAATTACTAAAAATGAAAAAAAGAGTATTGCAATACTTATTAGTAATGCGGTTCCTAAAATTTCTGAAACTGCTTCGTCTTGTTTTAATCGCATCTTAATCTTTTCCTTATATTATTTGTTTAAAATAGTAATTTAAAAGTAAAAAATGAAATCAAACCAAGTATACAGCTATATCTAATACCTGAGGCAAGTTTGCCATCCATCATAAATCCTGCAAGTACTCCGGCTCCAACACTTTGTACAAATACAAATGAATATAGAGTGTATTTTAACACGTTTGGATCTACATGACTTATTAACATGAAATTACCAAGTCTTTGAAGTTGTTGATCCTGTAAATCAAAGAAAGACATGAATATCGTTCTATCAAGTATTATAATAATTGCTAAAAAGATGAAAAAACACATTAAAATGACGATCGTGTAAACAAACATATTGGTTTCACGCTGTCTTTCTAGACGATTTACTTGGTCGACTTCTCTTGATGCTGCTTTAAAGATTTTTGGTGTCTTTCCTCCCATCATAAGACCGCGATTTGCAACAATCACAATTCGTTGAATAATAGCTGATTTCATCCGCTCTGAAAATTGATCTAATACATCCTTAATTGAAATATCCCATGAAAGTTGAGCCTTCATCCTTTTTATTTCATCGGTTAACCGACCATATCTCGCCTTTGATGCCACTTTTATTGAATCAAAAATAGTCATTCCTGTAGAAAGGGAATCTCCCACCTCAGCCATAAATTCAGGTAAGCGATCTTGAATTTCTTTTCGCCTCTTTATCTCGATGTATTTGTATATACCAATTGGCCCTATTAAAAATAGTATTGCCAAGAATAGAAAATCAAGTTGTTGATAAAATGTTAATGGTATATAGCCCAAATAACTAAAAAGACATAATAAAACATATAGAACGACTATCATGCACCCTGACAGACCAATTATGTAAAATGAGGCTTTTTGTTCCTCAAAATATTCCCTGACAGTATATTTCTTCTTTGATTTCATTCTGGTGATTTCTTCAAGACTAGTTGATTGAACAAGATAATAGAATCCTGCATAAACAAATGGCAATATTAGGAATGAAAATATAAGCATCAATTGGATAGAAAGGTCCATAGATCCTCCAAAAAATCCAAACACTGTTAGAATAATTACTAAAAAAATGGGAAATGCAATTACTGATATTACAAAAACCTCAGCAATTACTGCCAAAAGATCAAGGTCTTTTTTACGATCAATTAAATCTGTTTCCATATATTTTGTGACAATATTTGAAAGATAAAGGTGCAAATCACTACCAGATTGGATAGTCCCAATAATACCCTGGAGAAATGATTTAAATTTATTTGATGGTGTAATTTCTATAGCATTTTTCATAGCAGTGATGTTGTCAACACCCATAATGTTGATTTCTTTAGCAATTTTTTTTGCTTCATTTTGCACTTCTCCATAAACATCAATAGTTGAAAGTGTAGTAAAAATCTCCGATGGAGAGATCCCCGCTACAGCCATAGAACTAATAAAATTAATGGCATATGGCAAAAATAAATCAATATTAGATCCCCGTTTTTTAACATAATAATTTGGAAGATAAAAATAAATTAAACCTACTAGCGCAACTATGGCAATGGGAAATAGCAATAAAAATAGTAACGTTAGAAATGATTCGATAAGTAGGTAGAAAATAAGAAAAATAATAAAGGAAGATATGTATGCAATAAGCATATTCATTATCATCATCGAATAATATTCTGTATAATCCATATTGATTTCTGCTTTTTCTAGTAAGATGTTTTTTTCTTGTAATGAACTCTTTGATTTTTCTGAAAGAAATCTACCAAATACACGCAAACTAAAACTTGAGTAACCTGTTGCTTTCACGTTAAATCCTCTTTCATCATTTTAAAAACTGAGTCTGGATCTTTATGATATTTTGACACAATTTTCCCAACATCTGAGTATGATCGAATGTTTTTATCGTGCATCCAATTCAATATCTCCATGCGATTATGTAATTCTTGATTAAGTTGCATATCATTCCAACCATATTGTAATTTAACATTGTATAGAATTCGACTGCCGCCACTATTTTCAAATCTATCATCAACTTCTGAGACCCAATGATAGGGAGTCATAGTTACCAAGCGGTTGGTTTCAGGATCAAGTTTTATAATTTCTGTAACATTAGTAATTCTACGCACTGGTCTACCTTCAACAGTAACTGAATTCAGAAATACAATAAGATCAAGCGATGTTAATAGTGCCCGAGGTAATGAAATCGGAGGATTTTCTAAACGTTGAATCAATGCATGCATATCACTTGCATGTACTGTTGAGTATGATAGATGCCCTGTTGTCATTGCCTGGAAAAGATTATAAGCTTCCTTACCACGGACTTCGCCAACTATAATCACCCTCGGTCTTTGTCTTAAAGCAACTCTAATTAGATCAAACATGTCAATGTCTTTTGCTGTTTTTGCAGTTTCTGAGGATGAAAAACCAGTACGTGTTGTCCCTGCAATCCAATTCTCATGTGGTAAGTTTATTTCGCGAGTATCTTCAATTGAGACAATTTTATATGCAGATGGGACAAATAGTGACAAAGCATTAAGCATAGTTGTTTTTCCTGTTGCTGTTCCTCCACAAAAAAGAATTGACGATCCCTTTTCAATTGCAAGCCAAAAATAAGCAGCCATATCGACTGATAAGGTATTATTGGCAATAAGATCAATTGGCGTCATGGGATCTTCTCTAAATCGTCGGATCGTGAATGTCGAGCTCATGGTAATGGTTTTTCCAAGAGTTGTTTGTAGTCTTGAACCATCTGCTAGTTTTCCATCAACAATTGGTTCATAAACCGAGATTTGCTTACCACACATTTGAGCCAACTTTATCACAAATGACCCCAATTCATCTGGATCTTCAAAGATTACATTGGTTTTAATTGATTCGTAGATTTTATGAAAGATAAAAATTGGTATTTTATGTCCGTCACAGGAAATATCCTCGATCCCTTCATCTCGCATTAGAATATCGATTTTGCCATAACCAGCGAATTCTTGGATAAGATGATAGAGGAGTTTATCTTTTGATTCTAGTGTAAGTTTTAAGTGATTTTCTGAAATAATTTTATTAAACGATTCTTCTAATATTTGGAGCTTTTCCTCCCATTCCTTTTCAAAAACATCTATATCGGCTTGGCGTTTGAACAGGTATCTGAGTTTTAACTTTATTTCTTCTTCTTCTTCTGTTAATTTTGGTTCAATTACATAATAAAGGTATTCTTTCATGGTTTTGTCAAACATGATTTTACGTGAACCCATTTGTTTATAGCCAAAACCTGTTCTTTCATCAGCTGTTTCAATGTCGTGTTTTCCATCTAAAAGATCCTTAAGTGGTGGAGCTGGCTTAATATCGGTTGGTACTATGGGGGCTCCAGGAGGTGAAAGTAATGGAGGTTTTGGAGGAGCCTTTGGTTCTTTTTGTTCGGCAGTTGGTACTAAGTTTTTTTGGTTAGATTTTTTTAATTCTTCTTTTTTTTCATCCTTTTGTGGTTTTTGTTTTAAATTATCTTTTTTAAGTTTCGTTTTTGATGATTTTTTTGATTTTTCTAATTTTTTTATTTCTTTGGCGATTTCTGAGTGTCTTTTTTCAATTTCATCCTTTGTTCCTTTCTTTTCTTCATCTTTTTTTTCGTTGGTAGAATTGGAATCTTTTTTATTTTTCTTAAAAGGGCTCCATGAAGCAAATAATATGGAGATTATTTGAACAATCGAAAATAAATTCCATATTTTTGAAAATTCTTTAAATTCTTTATTAAAATAATATGATTTTTTCTGCATCCTCATATCGTTCCATCTCCTAAATGAGCGTTTTCTTTAACAAATGAAACTATTGAGAGTATAAAAAAGCTACGACATAATTAGAAGTTTTATGCGGGAAAAAATCTAAAAAATATTATTATTTTCTTTTTTCATCGAAAAATATCAAAAATTCTTGTTGGATTAATGCTTAAGTTTTATTATTAGTAATAGCTTTATATAAGAAAATAATATTGATTTAATTGTGGTGTGTGAGGAGAAGCATGCAAAGAGTGGGATCAGCAATTTTCATAGTGATGATTCTTTTATTTAGCTTCCAGTACTTTTTCATAATTGAATCTCAGGGAGCTGAGACCACGGTTTATGTTGATTATCGTAATAGTTCAGGTCCATGGGATGGAAGCAAAGATTTTCCTTTCAAAGAGTTAGTTGATGCTTATAATGTGGTTGATAAAAATGGAACTATTTTTGTATACAATGGAACATATTATACAAATCTCTTGATTACAAAGAATATTTCACTTATTGGTATTGAAAAAACTGAAACTATACTTGATGGAGACAATTCATCTTATTGTATAAGAATTTTATCAGCTAATGTAACAATTTCTGGTTTTACTATACAAAATAGCGAAATTGGGATCGATCTTGGCAATACTTCATATTGTAATATCTCAAATAATAATGTTAAAAACAACCTAATAGGAATTAATATTGATTTCAATTCAAATAATAATTCGATATATAATAATAATTTCTTAAGCAATTCTTTACATGCTTATGATTTAGGTACCAATTATTGGGATGCAGGAAATATAATAGGAGGCAATTATTGGGATAATTATACGGGGATAGACGGAAACAAAGATGGTATTGGTGATATCCCATACTACTTATCAGGTGGATATTCTTTGGATCAATATCCTTTGATAAATCCTTTTACAATTATACCATGTGCAGCATTTCAATATTCTCCAATTACTCCTTACTCTATTGACATGATTGAATTTACTGATTTATCTTATGATCTTGATGGAGGTATAGAATATTGGTACTGGGATTTTGGGGATGGCAGTAATTCAACAATCCAACATCCTACTCATATATATTATGACAATGGTGCATATAATGTGACGTTAACTGTTACAGATTTTTATGGAGTAAGCGACCAGCATAGACAAATAGTTAATGTCCTAAATGTTGCACCAACCCCGGCTTTTATTTATATGCCACTTGATGCAACTGATTTAGATGAAATTAATTTCTCCGATATCTCCACTGATATAGATGGTGAAATTTTATCTTGGTTCTGGGATTTTGGAGATGGAAATAGTTCACAGAATAAGTATGCCCATCACATGTACGCAGATAATGGAACCTATATTGTAAGTCTTCAAGTAACTGATGATGATAACGAAGTTAAAGAAATAACCAAAACGCTAACAATTCTTAACGTTGCACCTGTTGCTTTATTTAATTATCAACCTTTAAATCCCACGTTCAATGATACTATCCAATTTTTTGATGTTTCAAATGAACTGGATGGAGTAATTAAAGAATGGTTATGGGATTTTGGAGATGGTACTAGTTCATTAGAACGTTCACCTTCTCATCGATATATTAACGAGGGAAAATATACTGTTACACTTAGCGTAACTGATAATGATGGTGCCTCATCTAGTATTAAAAAAGATTTGATGTTAGTTGATCCATCCCCTGGAGAAGCAGACCCTGGAGTTTCAATATTACTTTATTCAATATATATTACATTTTTTATCTTGATGATTGCCTTAGTACTTTTTATTAAGAAAAAATTTGGGTGATTATTGGTTGTGATTAATTCTTATTTTTTCAATTAAAAAAATCTAGTTCAATATTTGATCAATATACTCTTGAAAATTGTTTTATCTGCTAACGTATCAGTTATTGTAAATACGAAACTACCGTCTCTAGATGCTTCAACCTTGAATGTATCTCCTACATTTACGAAGCCAGAGCCAACTATTTCTTGTTTTATTATTTTAGCACCATAATCTTTGGTCCCTGTTTCAAATAAAAGTGATGTATCATAGTTGCCATCTTTAATTGGCTCTCCTTCAATATCAGTTACCACCCATATAATTATGTTAGCAGTATCATTTTGTGAATGTAAATCTAATGATAATAAAGATGATTTTTGAGATATTCCACCTACCATTCCACTAACAAATGCATATGTCATTGTAGCACAGGCTACTGCCACTGCAGCTATTAGAACTAGAGCAATGACTATGGATATTGCTTCTTCTTTTCTATCTAAAAGTTTTAAGTATTTAATCATCTTCCCATTTTCTCCTAGTAATATATAGAATAGCTTATAATCTAATTAATTCAGTAATATACAACATTTATTTATTTAAATACGTATTCTTAACATATTTTTTGTAAAAATATTTCGTATATCTAAAAAATAACTCAAGGGAGAATGTCATAATTGCTTGATTTTTTTGTTTTATTAAATAGGTCTATTCATCATCGAAAATAAATAACTCGTCGATTGTCGTTTGAAGTGCTTTTGCAATATTATGAGCTAATTTTAGGGATGGATTATACTTACCTTTTTCTATAAACAAAATCGTCTCTCTTCTCGCACCTACCTTTCTTGCTAAATCGTCTTGGGTTAAGTCATATCGTGCTCTTAGTTCTTTTATTCGTGTTTTCATCGCCCTCCCTCTATTCTTCTCCCTTAAAATTAAAATACATATGAAATAAGATCATTGACAGGATCATTTCTGTTAATAATATCGACATGTATTGAAAAATGGTAAAACTTTTTATAGAAGAAATAACTCCGTAAACATAGGCAAATATAAAAGTTAGCCACCAGGAATAATACACAGCAGATCTATCAACTCTCTTTGTTCGTTCATCGGATATAACGTGGAAGAGTTCCTTATCTTTGATTGCTAATGCTAT
>Ga0209427_10003364_pt1 | contig 18807 bp, 18 predicted proteins | sample DeeMarSWOR136_30_FD_187465 | JGI IMG/M metagenome (GOLD analysis project Ga0209427, IMG submission 187465) | Marine sediment microbial communities from White Oak River estuary, North Carolina - WOR-1-36_30 (SPAdes) (version 2) | ecosystem: Environmental > Aquatic > Marine > Intertidal zone >...
CGGCTCCGAGCGCCACGCCCACCGTGACCGGAACGCTGCCCGCCACGGCAACCGGCACGGCGACGCTCACACCAACTGCCACTCCGACGCTGGGGACGACCACCATGTATCTGCCCATCATCGTAAAAGGGAGCTAGCATGCCAATCAGACTCAAGAGATTTCGATGTATATCCGCCATCGTTGGATTGATGGTCGTGGTCGCATTCCTGTGGCTACTCGAGGGCTCCGGAGCTGGTGTCTCGACGAGGGCCGAGTCGATGGATCCCGCACCCCTTACAGCAGACTATTATGCGGCCATCAACGAGCGTTTTGGTGTTGGCCTGAACGTTGGCATTCCGATTGATGAGGACGGCCAGCGTCGGCAGGCCAATATCACCGACTATGACGTGGGTGCGTTGTTTATTGGCTGGTATTCAGACTGGCGAACATCAGGCTGGACGGAAGACCACCGCCCTATTGAGCCCCCGGGCGGGATCCGGTACGCACAACTGATCACGGTAAGAGCGAGCGCGTACCCGACCAACACGCTGGGTCTCACCGAGACAGTGAATGCGAACCCAGGTGCGTTGTGGATCATTGGCAACGAACCGGAAGGCAAGTACGGGCAGGGCAACCGGACACCGCGTCAATATGCCGAGATCTATCACGATGTGCGCGCGCTGATCAAGGGTACTGACCCTGACGCCTGGATTGCCATTGGTGGTGTGATCGAGCCCACGCCTTTGCGGATAGAGTGGCTGGAGCAGGTGCTGCGGGAGTACGAGAGCCTCTATGGTGTGGCGATGCCCGTGGATGTGTGGAATATCCATGTGCAGATCCTGCAGGAGAAAGCGGGCGATTGGGGCGCAGAGATCCCCGCCGGCCTGCCAGATACTGCGGGCCGGCTGTACACGCTGCAGCAGAATGCTGATCCTGACATCTTCGAGCAGTTGGTCACCGAGTTTCGCCAGTGGATGAAAGGCAAGGGGTTCCAGGACAAGCCGCTCATCATCTCCGAGTACGGCGTACTGATGCCCTGGTACCACTTGGCACAGGATGAACCCACGGGTGATCAGAGGGTCATAACCTTCATGCGCCGGACCTTTGACTTCCTGGTCAATGCCAAGGATCCAAACCTGGGCTACCCGGAAGACGACTACCGTTTGGTGCAGCAATGGCTGTGGTATAGTCTGAACGATCAACCGTTTGATGAGACATCGGGTTTGGGCTTTAATGGCTCCCTGTTCAGCTATCTGGATCCGACGCGCATGACCAAGTTTGGTGCGGCCTTCCGTGATTATATGCGCCAGTTGCTGGGTTATCCCCCACTACCCCGGATCCTGTTGCCGGTGATCGCGAGGCGTGTTTCTGGGGGCTGACCGAGGCTGGTTCAGGGACGGATGGTGGGTTGCCCCCTCTCAGGATGTTTGAAGCCAGGGACAGCTGAACAAAGTGCTGTTGGTCGTCCTGCTGATCTGCGGGGCGCTGTCCGCAAGCCGCGTGCACGCGTGTTGGAGGCATGCCGCACGCCTTAGGCCGCCTTCGCGCGCACCCCGGCCATACTGGAGCTCGGCAGGGCGGCGTAGATTAGGGCTAACCGGCGCGCGATTCGAGCGAGCGCGCCAGGTCACGTGCCGTCCCGAGAGTCGGCACCATTTCCGGCTAGCTGAACGTTCCATAGGAGGATTTGAATGAGGTTTCACAGGTTCCCTGTCCTGGGCACTTTGGCTCTGATCTTTGTACTTTGCTTCTCCGCAGTCTGGCCGTCCTGGGCCATGCCTGGGCAGAGCACCTTGCGACAGACGGTTCCCACACGTGTGCCAACAGCCACTGACACGCAACCGCCCGGACAGTCACCTGTGGTGCCCAAAGGCACACCTTTGCCGGCATTGCCACCGCAGATCACGTCGCCCACGGAGAATTCAGTTGTCAGGGGAATCGTCCCAATCATGGGCACCGCTGTTGGTCCTGATTGGTGGAAGTACGAGGTGCACTGGGGTCCGGATTCGGACCCCGCGGACCAGTGGATATCCATTGGTCCGGCCCACGAAGAGCCTGTGATCGACGCACTCCTCGAAACCTGGGATACGACAGCAATCTCCGACGGCACGTACATCCTGCGGCTTAGGGTTGTTGACATCACCGGCAACTACGTGGATATCTTCGTTCGCGGTATAGTGGTGGCCAATGCCCAGCCGTTGGAGACACCAACGCTCGCGGAGCAACCCTCGCCCACGGCGACACCTGCGGACACATCCCCGCCGGCTGCAGCGACATCTGTTCCGGCCACAGACACCCCTGAGCCGCCAAGTGCGACACCCATTCCGCCGACGAACACGCCCGTGCCACCGACGGCGACTTCTCTCCCACCGACAGCCACTGCTACCGCAACGCCCACGCCTGTTACAAGAGCTCTTGGCTCAGCGTCCACCATCGGCATTCTCGTTGCTGCAGCTGCTGCCTTGGCGGTGATCTATCTGCTCTTTGTGCGTAGGAGGGAATAGCCCAGTCTCTGGCGCAAAGGAAGAGGTCTGTGGCAGGCGCTCCTTGGCACTGGCGCGTCTTGGTCCCCTCACTCAAGACGGGTTCAGCACTCAGAAACGCGCTTGCTTGCCCACTGTGAGCCACCCCGCTGGCGCTCCCTCAGGAAGTCGAAGGGGGTTCTGTCCGCAGGCGGTAGAGTAGATCCTGCTCTTGGAAGCGGTACCGCTCCATTAAGCCTGGGTCCGGGTCGGCAAGGAAGATAGCGTATCGCTCCATATTGGCTTCTATCAGCCGCTCAAGGGACAGCGACCCATCAGCGGAGATGGGGGGAAAGACGAGCCACCGGTAGCTATGGCGCAGCCCGCCCACGTACCAGTCATACCCGAGCAGATCCCGGTCGATCAGGGCGACCTGATCGCGCTTGGTGACAACCCGGGCGAAATACCACAGTGTAAAGGTGTGGGGGTCGGTGGCAGAGATGATGATGGAGCCATCGGGCACCTGCGAGAAGACTTGCGAGCCATAGTCGTGGGCGCCGTAGTCGTTGTGCAGGTCTACATGCGGCAGGTTCATCGTCAAAGAGCCAAGGGGCAGCGACAGAAGTACGATGCACAGTAGGGCAGTTGCGGACGGTGCCCACCTGCTTTGCAACTTCACCACGGCACGCAGCGCGTACTGAGCCCCCTGAGCGATCCACAACGCGCATAGCGCATAGACCGGCAGCAGGTAGACGTACGAGTCCGTTGTGTTGTAGCCGATGGCATAGATGGTGTAGCCGCCGAAGGTCAGCAGCAGGATGACGAACTGCCTTGGCAGCCGCCCGGCGTGTTGCCAGGCCCCGAGCAGGCCAAGTGCGGTCCCTACCACACCAAACTGTTGCCTCAGTAACCCTGCCCAGGCCAGCAGGCGCTCTGCCCAGTATGCCCTCGGCAGGGCCAGCAGGTACTGGCGGTAGATTCCGCCGCTGATCATCCACCACAGGCCACGCACGGTCTTGGGATTGCCCCAATTGAGGAGAGGTTGGCTTCCAGCGCGGAACGGTAGGTAGGCATAGATGGATACCCCCAGCAAGAAGGCAGCCACCACGCCCGTCCACTGCGTGCCCTTTAGCATGCGTTGCCGGAAGATGGCGATGCACTGGAAAAGCACGAGTGGTGCGCTGAAAGCCATGGTCAGGTGATTGCCCAGGCTGAGGCCATACACCCATGCCAAAAGCACCAAGGTGTGGAAGACGCGACTGCGGCTGCTGGAATCGGCAGGCTGCTCTACCAGGTGCCTGTCGAGGCGAAGCCACAGATACAACGTCGTCGCGAAGAACAGGCAGTTGAGCGCGTACACCTCGGTGATTAGGGCCTGTGACCAGAAGATGCGTGAAGTGGCCACCAGCAGGGCGGCACAAGTGGCTGCCACCCTCGCGTACGCCTGTGACTGCAGCAGTGTCTCACAAGCCAGGCAAAGCAGCCCAATGGTGAGCGCAGCGGAAACCGCAGACAGCAGGTTCATGCGATAGGCAACATCACCAAAGGGCAGCAGCGTGAACGCCTTTCCCAGCAGCATATAGGTGGGATATCCAGTGGGATGCGGGATCCCGAGCGTGTAAGCTGCTGTGATCAAGTCTCCCGCATCGTAGCCATCGTGTTCCCAGGTTATGGTCGGGGCCAGCGTGTAGGCGTAGAGCAGAAATGCGAGGGCAGACAACAGCAGGGGCAGTGCGAGCCTCGCGCGGCCGAGCCGGGCCGTTATCATTCAGTCGCCTCCATCAACCTCTCCACCTGCTGAGTCAGCTGATTGTAGCTTAGCGCATGCCAAAAGCCCAAGTGCACAGCATTCTGCGCCGCGTGCTCCATCTAAACCTGGGTACAGCGGTCACTTTGCTGGAGCCGAGGAGCTACAACGGCCTGAGCCTATGGGCGCGCCTGACTTTTGATCTGTAACCATATCAACTATACTACCTCTGGTGGTCCTGCGCCTCAATGGTCGGTTATCTGTGGAGAGGGATTTCGGCCCGCGCACCTATCGTGCCCGGATCGTGAGACACTGAAACAAGATCCCGAGCCTGACAGTTGGCCGGATAGTGGTAGGTGGGCTGATCCGCTCTGGCTTCGGTTGACTGCGTGCTCTGGGAGCGGGCGCATGGTGTTTGTCGACATCGGCCCGCACAGGCTGGACATTGGAGATGAACGACTGTTGGCTTTTCTGCCGTTCTGCTGAGTGCACTTCGAGAGGGGAGTAGTGTCACGGTGCTCAGGGAAGTGGAGCGCATCGTAAGGAAGTATGTGGTGGCCATTTTGGTCGATGGGCTCGGCGTGATCCTTGCCTTCTACGTGGCACTGGCGCTGCGATTCGCGGGTCAGGGTCCGCTGGAGTACTTGTTACAGTTCAGGCGATCGGTTCTCTTCATTACCGGCGTCTACCTACTGTTCAACGGACTCTTTGGACTGTATGCCCGAATCTGGCTCTATGCGAGCACGGACGAGATTGTGTCCATTATCGAGTCCGTTGTGATTAGCACGCTGTTGATTGCAACGGTGGACCTCCTGTGGCCGGGCGAGCGCCCCCTCCCGCTGAGCGTGGTGCTGGCGGGCGGTTTCTTCGCACTTACGGGCTTTGTCTTGAGCAGGTATCGCGCACGCCTGCTCAGGGCCTTCCTCAGGAGCTGGGAGTCTCGCGCCTCAGATGGTACAGCCTCTGGCACGCGCGTGCTGGTTGTTGGAGCGGGAGAAGCCGGGCAGCTGCTGGCGTGGCGCCTGCGGAACCAACCTGAGGGTTTGCCATATCACATCGTCGGCTTTGTCGATGACGATCCGAAGAAGCATGGCATGCTGATACACGGCGTAAGGGTTCTGGGAGATCGTCACCTTATCCCCGAGATCACTCAGCAGGAGCAAGTGGACCTGATCATCGTTGCCATTCACACCATCGACAGCAAGAACTTCCGCGACATCCTGGCAGTTTGTGAGAAGACAACAGCCCGGATCAAGACCCTGCCCGACGTTTTCGAAAGATTGCAGAGCCTGAGCGACGATTCCTTGCTGCGTGACATCACGATCGACGATCTGTTGGGGCGTGAGCTGGTATCCATAGAACGCCAGGAGTGCCGCGCGCTGCTCGCCGATACGGTCGTGTTGGTTACCGGCGCGGCCGGTTCCATAGGCTCGGGCCTGTGCCAGCAGATCGTGCAGTTTGAGCCCCGGCGGCTGGTGATGCTGGATAACAACGAGACTGGCCTGTACGAACTGGGGGTGCAACTTCGTGCCGCACTTCAGACGTTGGGGGCGGCTGCCATGCTGTCGAGAATGTGCTACATCGTTGCAGACATCACTGGGCGCCACAGGATGGAAAGCATTTTCAGCGCCCATCGCCCACAGATTGTGCTGCACGCTGCCGCCTATAAGCATGTGCCTCTGATGGAAGCGAGCCCTGAGGAGGCGATCCGTGTGAATGTTGGCGGTACGCTCGCTCTGCTCGAGCTGGCGGCTGCATACGCCGTGGAGCGCTTTGTGTTTGTCTCCACGGACAAGGCGGTTGAACCTCTATCTGTTATGGGCGCCACCAAGCGTGTGGGTGAGATGCTGATCTCCAGCTCGGCCCGGGATGGCGGCCTGATTGCCACTGCGGTTCGGTTTGGCAATGTGCTTGGTAGCCGCGGCAGTGTGGTACCCACTTTTGAGCAGCAGATAGCGATTGGAGGACCGGTCACTGTCACACATCCCGATGCAACGCGCTTCTTCATGAGCCTTGATGAGGCCGCCAAGCTGATCCTTCAGGCGGCAAGCATGGCAGAGGGCGGAGAGGTGTTCATACCTGACATTGGACAACAGATCAAGATTGCTGATCTGGCGCACAAGATGATCCGCCTGCGTGGGCTCAGAGTTGGTGAGGACATCTCCATCATCTACACGGGGTTGCGGCCCGGCGAGAAGCTCCAGGAAACTCTCCTGGCAAGTTGGGAGCACAAGCACTCCACGTCTCATCCGGCGATTTCTTATGTGAGCAGCCACAACCAGATGAGTGGCAAGGTGCTGACCACGGCAGTCAGAGAGCTGCTGGATCAGCTTGAGCAGGGTGTGCCAGGCACCAGGCTGAGAGAAGCGCTGTTTGACATTGTGGCCAAAACTCAACGCCAAGTGCCTGGCGAGACATCTGCCCCCGCCCCTTAGATCCTGCGGGTCACCGTTTGAGGAGAGTCGGCAAGGTGCAGCAACTGCCCACCTGGGTGAGTTTCGGCAAAGGCGTACCCTGGATTGCGGGGCTCGCTGTCATCCTGGCTAGTCTCAGCAGCGCCGGATGGCTGGCCGCACGCCGGGGGACACCCTTGCGCACCATCATCTCCAGCTCAGACATGCAGGGCGTCCTGAGCCTGGGCCTGGCCCTGGTGAGTGCTGGGCTCTGCTTCAGTGCGCGCTCGATCTGGGAGTACGGGTTGTGGCTCGCGTTCTTCCTCTGGTTCTCAGCGCGGGCGGTTCTCGCCTTGCGCACCCATCGCCGCATCAGCGCTGTCCAAGCGCAGCCGCCCCCGACTGCGTCACGCCGCAACGTGAGCGACTCGGATGCCCTTTTGAGATCGGCAGCCCGCTGGGTGGTGAGTATCGAACCCTGGCTGGTGCTGGCATTGATGCCCTTTCTGATGTTTCCGAACCGCGTTACACCGCTGCTTCTGCCTTTACTCGCAATACCGTGGCTGGGACGCAGGTTCACACAAGGGCATTTCACCGCTCGCACAGCGATGGACGGTGCCATACTCGTGCTTGTGCTAATGCTCCCTATCAGTGTGTGGGCCTCAACGAATGTGCAAAACAGCGTGCCCAAGCTCTACGGCATCATACTGGGCATCGCAGTGTTCTACGCGATTGTGAACTACGTACAGACGCCGGTCCGCGCCGGGTGGCTAGGTCTGGCCATCGCACTGGGCGGGGTCGGGGTTTCGGTGCTTGCTCTGCTGGGCACGGAGTGGCCCACGTCATGGCTTGCGTGGCCGCAGGCATACGATGACCTGCCTCGGCTGATTGCGCGGATGACCGGCGGGCCCACGGGCGGCTTCAATCCCAACGAAGCGGGCGCTGCACTGTCTCTGTTTGTCCCTTTCACAGCGGGTCTGCTGTTTTTGGGGTTCTTTGAGCGGCGGCACACCGTCGCTGCCGGGGGCGTAGTGTGGGAAGGGGCTTCTGTCCCGCCGGGCTTGGGACGCCGATTTCTGCCTGTTCTCATGGCCTTCGGGTTGTTGTTCATGGTTGCCATACTGCTACTGACACGGTCGCGCAGCGCCTGGCTGGGTACCGCTGCGGCCCTGCTGTTGCTAACCAGTTTTCGACGACGCTGGTTGTGGCTGGGCCTGGTGTTGGTGCTGCTGACCGGAGCCCTAACTCTGTACCACCTGGGCACAGAAGGGATTCTGCATTCGGTCTTGGCGGTGGGCACAGAGAGCAACGTGAGCTTGCGTTTCGAGATCTGGCAGCGTGCCCTGTACATGATCCAGGATTTTCCCTACACTGGCGTAGGCCTAAACGCCTTCTCTCCGACGGCTAACACCCTATACCCATTCTTCTCCATCGCCCCGCAGCGAGTGCTTCAGATCACGCACGCTCACAACGCTTTCTTGCAGGTGGCGGTGGACGTTGGCATCCCTGGCTTGATAGCCTATCTGGCTCTGCTCATCGGTTTTTTCATCGCCTGGACGACAGCCTACAGAGGATTGGAGCAGGGTCCCCTACGCGCCATCAGCGTGGGCTTGTTGTGCGGCATGGTAGCGTACCATGTCTATGGTCTCACCGATTGCATCACCCTTGGCGCAAAGCCAGGCGTAGTCATCTGGGCAATGCTGGGGCTGATGGCGGCACTGGCCAACCTTTCCGCGGCCGATCAGGCAGTGGGAGGTCAGCCCCTGATGGACCGATCCCGGAGTGGAAGCCGATGAGTGCGTTGGGACCGATGGCAGGGACCACCGGCAGGCGACTGGCCTGGCTGCGTGCGCCTCGGTTCTGGCTGGGCATGGCGCTGAGCTTGATGGCCCTGTATCTGACGGTCAAGGACGTGCAGTGGTCCGAGGTTGGTGCCGCGCTGGCCCAAGCGGATCGCTTCTTCCTCCTGCTGGCACTGGGCTCCGTCCTGCTAAACACCTGGGGCAAGGTAGTCCGTTGGCGCCTGCTCTTCTACCCTGCCCACTCACAGCTGTCGATGCTGAGCTGCGCATCCGCTTTGCTCGTTGGGCAGTTGGCGAACAAGCTGCTGCCGGCACGACTGGGTGACTTGATGCGTGCCTATTTCATTGCTGAGGACAGCGGAACCAGCAAGCTTTTTGCTCTGGCTACGACCGTAGTGGAGAAGGCGCTGGACAGCGTGATGCTGCTGTTGCTCATCGCGCTGGTCTCCCTGTGGACGACAATTCCCTCGTGGTTGCGTCGCTCCAGCCTTCTGCTCAGTGTGGCCCTGGCCGTGCTGCTGCTCGCCGTCGTGCTGGTGGCCAATCAGCGGCAGCGGATCGCGGAAGCGCTCGGGCGCTGGATGCTGCGCTACCGTGCCCTTGCCTTTCTCCGTCTTTTCCAGCGTCTGGTCGAAGCCAGCTCAGAGCTGCGCGCTCTGCGGGATGTCGCGGTGCAGGCACAACTGTGGGCCTGGTCGGTCCTGGTCTGGGCCTTTGGCATAGTGACAAATGCCCTTGTGTTTCGTGTTCTAGACCTGACCGTCCATCCGCTGGCTTCTCCTTTGCTCATGGTGGTGTTGATGACCGGAGCGATTCTGCCAACGTCACCACTACAGCTGGGCGTCTTTCACTACCTGTGCGTTGTGACACTTGCCCTGTTCGGGGTGCAACGCAATGTGGCCTTGAGCTACGCCGTTGTGCTGCACCTGGTTGTGCATGTGCCCATCGTGCTGGGCGGTGTGCTCGGGCTGTGGGTCGGCAACTACGACTTCCACCGGCCAGACATCAGCTCCGGAGGGTGAAGCCGATGAGAGGGGACTCTGTTGCTGTTTCGGTGATCGTGCCTGCCTATAATGCGGCAGCGACGATAACCGAGTGTTTGGCAGCGCTAAACAACCAGTCCGTCGCGACGAGTGAGTATGAGGTGATTGTGGTAGATGATGGTTCTACCGACGACACCGCAGCCATTGCTGCACGGTGCGGCGCGCGCGTGATACGCCAAGCCAATCAGGGGCCAGCTGCTGCGCGCAATGCAGGCCTGGCTGAAGCACGAGGCGGGATCATTCTGTTCACGGACGCGGACTGCGCGCCAGCGCCGAAGTGGATCGAGCAGATGATCGCACCGCTCGCCGCCCCGGACATCGCAGGATCTAAGGGAGTATACCGAACGCGACAGGACGACCTGACTGCGCGCTTCATTCAGGTCGAGTACGAGGATCGCTATGATTACACTGCTCGCCACGAGTACGTGGACTTTATCGATACCTATGCTGCCGGGTACCGTCGTGACGTTCTGGTTGCCAGTGGCGGCTTCGACACCAGTTTCCCCTTTGCTTCGGTCGAGGATCAGGAGCTGTCCTTCAGGCTGGCGAGCGCGGGTCACAAGATGGTGTTCAGCCCAAAGGCGATCGTCTATCACCACCATCCCGAGAGCTGGCTCAAGTACGCGCGGCGCAAACACAAGATCGGCTATTGGAAGACACTCGTGCTGCGTCGCCATCCCAGCAAGGCCTGGCGGGATACCCACACGCCGCGGGACCTGAAGGCGCAGATGGTTCTGGCGGCTCTTTCGGCTCCGTTGACTTTGCTGTCCCTGGTCAGCGCGTCTAATCTTCGCTGGCTGGGGCTTACCTTGGGGGCGTTTGTCCTGACTGCCATACCGTTTGTGGCCAAGGCCTGGAGGCGGGACCGGCCCATCGCCTTCCTATCCCTCCCCATTCTCTACCTGCGCGCCTGGTCACTGGGCATGGGACTGGTTGCAGGATACGTGAGTGCACTGTGGCATCGAGGTCCTCTTATGGCCACACATCATGTGCAAGAGGGTGAGAACAAAAGTCGGCCAGCCGCATAAGCGCTGGCCGACAGGCTTCACACGCTGTGCTCTGCACCTTATGGCCGGATGATCACTCTCACCTCGTGCGGCGGTGGGAAGTTGCCTGACACGTCCACCACTGTCAGGCGCAGCTTGTAGACGCTCTCCGGGAATCCCGCCGTATTCCAGACTCCTAGTGTGCCATTCACAACCGGCGTTGTCTGCACATCTCCGATGCTGTTCCACTGGTCGGGCGACTCCCCCATTCCATATTCGATCTTGTAGAACTGAAACGCCTCTATGTTCGCTGTTCCTTGGATGGTGACGGTCCCTGAAATGACCTGGTTCGCGGCTGGGACCGCGATGCAGACGTCAGGCCGAGCGCAGGGCGGCGGCGGAACGCGCGTCGGTGTTGGAGTTTCCGTGGGTGGCGCAGGCGTGGGCCGGGGGCGGGTCGGAATGCGCGTCACCGTCGGCGTAGGAGTCAGGGGCACAAGGGTCGGTGGCTCGATCACCAGCCTTGTTGGCGTGGGCGCACGCACCGGCGGCAGGGGCTCGGATGGAACGACGGCAAACCTGAGCACCGTCAGCAGGGCAAGCAGCGCGACTGCGGTGACCAGCAGGACGCGAGCTCGGTTCTCCCGCCTGTCGGCAAACTCCTTCTCCAGGCTGAAGATGGTAGCAGCAACGCTCCTCCGCGCTTCTCTAAGCTCGTATAGGCTGAATAGCAGCGCCAGAGCACCTGCGCCGTAGAGCCAGAGGGCGTATTCGTGGATGAAGGATAGGATCCTCGCAAAGCTCATCCTGCGCTGTCTCCAAGCACGTCAGATCTTGCCGCCCGGCAGAGTCCCTCCAGCAAGCTGCTGCCTCGCCAGTGGTTCGGGGAGTCAGAGGGTGCCATGGCGCGGTTCACATCTGCCCAAGGCGATGCAAAGATGCGTAGCTAGCTGCTGCCCTCGGGGGAGCTCCTCGTCTCTGCTGCCAATCTGCGTAGCACCTCTTTGATCAGCGGCCCCAACTTGGCCACCAGAGCATCACCCGCCTCAAGCACCTCTTCATGGCTGACTTCAGGCGCGCCAGGCTCCGGGATTGCGACGTTGCTGATCCCAGAGACGCCCAGTGCACGAATGCCGGCATGGTGGGCGACCGTCACCTCGGGCACAGTGGACATGCCAACGGCGTCGGCTCCGATCAGCCGGAGAAAGCGCAAGTCAGCTGGCGTCTCGTAGTTGGGGCCGGACAGCATGATGTAGACACCCTGGTGCAGGGTGATGCCCAGGTCGGCCGCGGCCTGAAGCGCCAGCTGGCGCAGCTGCGGATCATAGGCCTGGGACATATCCGGGAAGCGTGGGCCAATCTCCGCGATGTTGGGCCCATACAGCGGGTTCAACCCGACCATGTTCGCCAGACCGATGTGGTCGGTGATAAGCATCGGGTCACCAGCGCGAAATGCAGGGTTCAAACCGCCGGCGGCATTGGTGACGATCAAGTACTGTACTCCCAGTGCCCACATGACCCGAATGGGAAAGGTGACCTGCTGCATCGTGTAGCCCTCGTAGTAGTGGGCTCGGCCGCGCATCACTATTGCTGGCCAGCCATGCAGTGAGCCAAGCACCAGCTCCCCAGAATGGCCCTCCACTGTGGACACCGGAAAGTGGGGTACATCAGAATAGGGTATGACCACGGGCTGCTCGACCTGGTCAGCGAGAGATCCGAAGCCTGAACCAAGGACTAGCCCCACCTGGGGACGCAGGCTTGTTTTGCTCCCGACCCAGTCCGCCGCCTCGCGGATGTGTGCGATTGTGAGTTGGACGGGCATGGGTCTACTTCGCACGCGGGTGGGCTTCGTCGTACACTTCGCGCAGCCGCTCGTTGCTGACCTGGGTGTAGACCTGCGTCGTGGCGATGTTGGCATGGCCGAGCAGCTCTTGCACGTTGCGCAAGTCCGCACCACCGCGCAGCATGTGCGTCGCAAACGAGTGGCGCAGAGTATGCGGCGTGACGTGGACCTTCAGGCCCGCTTCTCTCACATAGCCCTTCACGATGAGCCACAGGCCCTGCCGCGTCAGGCGCTTGCCCCGCTGATTCAGGAACAAGGCCTTCTCTTCAGGATTGCGCAGCAGGTGAATGCGGCCCTGGTTCAGATATGCGCCAGCCGCCTGCACCGCTCGATCGTAGATGGGTATGATGCGCTCCTTGCCCCCCTTGCCAAACACACGCACGCTCGCCGAGGCCAGATCGACAGAACCTACGTCCAACGCCACAAGTTCGCTCACTCGCATGCCCGTAGCGTAGAGCAACTCCAGGATGGCGCGGTCGCGGAGACCCCTGGGCGTACCCTTCTGGCTGGCCACGTCGAGAAGCTTCTCCACGTCCTCCTGGGAAATGGCACGCGGCAGGTACTTCTTCACCCGGGGCGAATCCAGCGTCGCTGTTGGGTCGTCTGTGATCAGCCCCTCAGCGACCAGAAAGTGGAAGAACGACTTGATTGCCGCCACCTTTCTGGCCACCGTGGTGGAAGCGTATTCCCGCTCCGCCTTGAGGTGTAGGATGTACCCTACCAGGTGATCCTTGTTGACGGCGCCCCAGTCAAGGACCTCCCCCGCCCTCTCGCGGTTGAGGAAATCGAGGAATTGGCCCAGATCGTTCTTGTAGGCGACCTGCGTGTTCTCCGAGTACCCCTTTTCGACTCGCAGCGATGTCAAAAACTCTTCTATCTTCTTCTGCATGGTGCACTCCTTTGCTTGGTACCGCACACTCAGTTGTAGGCCCCACACCTACATAATGATTGTACCATAGCTTTTCATAAGCCGCAAATTCACCGTAATGCGTGTCCACAGTTGCTGCCAGGACACATGCCCCCTGTTGCCTGTCACTCTGAGTGAAAGGTGATCTCCTCCTTTCCCTTCAGCCGGTCCAGTGTGCGATTGGCGATGATGGTCAGGTGTTGTTCGTACGCGACAAAGTCCAGCTCGTCGCTCGGAATGGTGAGCACAGGACAAAGATCAAACTCCGCCATCCATTGCTCGTAGTACGAGTTCAGCAGCGACAAATAGTCCGCCGTGATGCCCGTTTCAATGCCTCGAGCGCGCTTGCGGATGCGCTCGAGCAGCGTCGCCACCGATGCCCGCAGGTAGATCAGCAGGTTGGGCGCCGGCAGGCCGCTTAGGATCTGATCGTACACGCTCCGATAGGCGTTCACGTCTCTCTCGCTCAAGTGGCCGAGCATATGCAGGGATCGGACGAATATCTCCGCGTCCTCGTAAATGCTGCGATCAAGCAGGCTCGAGGTAGGATGATGTGTGGACAGGTAGCGGTGTGTCTTGGCCCGATGCCCCAGGAAAAACACCTGCAGATGGAAGCTCCAGGTCTTCATGTCGCTGTAGAAGTCGGCCAGGTAGGGGTTGTCATCCACCGACTCGTAAAAGGCGTCCCAGTCCAGGCGGTCAGACATCAGCCTGGTGAGGGACGTCTTGCCCGAGCCGATGTTGCCGGCCACAACGACAAAGTACCTGGACATCGACATCGCTTCGCTCCTGTCTCCCAATGTACAGACGTGGATGAGGCTTCTTTGGTCGCGCCCACTTGGGACTCTCTTTATGGAATATACCATAAGAAACGATTACAGTCAAATAGAGTGGGGAATATAGGGCTTGGCGTGGCCAAAGCCCGGCGGAGGGCTGGCGCCACGTGTTTGCCATACAGTGCGGGGCAGCCAATGCACGGGAGATTGGGTTAACTGCTTTCGCCAGGGTCCACGCGCTTGCGCTTGTTTTTGATCTCGCTTCGCTTTCGCTTTGTGGCTAGGCGCTGTTCTTTGGTCTCAGCTGGGACCTTGGTCGGGAGACGGCGCTTGCGTTTGCGCATTGCCCTCTGCAGCGCCTCGACAAAGCGCTCGACAGCCTCCTGCCGGTTGCGCAGCTGGCTGCGGTGCGTCTGCACTGCGATGTGCAGCACGCCTTCGTGGTCGATCTGCTTGGCAAGCCGCTTGAGCAGGCGCTTGCGCTGCTTCTCACTGAGGGTGGGAGACCCTTCCACGTCGAACAGGAGCTCCACGCGTGTCTCGCGGCGGTTCACGTTCTGGCCTCCCGGGCCCCCACTGCGCGAGAAGCGGAACTCCAATTCCGAAGCTGGAATCGCCAGCTTGCGCGTTATCTGGATTGGCTCGCTGCTTTCGTTGGCCATTGTGTCAAGCGCGTAGGTGGTTCCTGATCAGCATCGCATTGCCCAAGCTGCCTTGCCTGCGGCAAGATACGCTGCGGCTGTCTGAGCGGGACTGGCGCTCGCGTGTCCTTGCAGTCTATGTTATGAACATGGCGTCGCCAAAGCTATCCCGCTGGAGGCGGGATACGCTAGTACCTTCTTGGTCACAGTGGACCCGGTCACCTTTCGAGCGCTACAGGATGAGCATGGCATCGCCAAAGCTACTCCGCCGAGGGCGGGATACGCTACGGCTGTCTAGGCCAGACTGGTGCTTGCCTCCGCTTGCACTCTATACGATGAACATTGCATCCCCGAAGCTACCCCGCTGGAGGCGGGATACGCTACGGCTGTCTGAGCAGGACTGGCGCTCGCGTGTCCTTGCAGTCTATGTTATGAACATTGCATCCCCGAAGCTATAGAACCGATAGCGCTCCTGAATGGCTTCTTGATAGGCACGGTCCATCCGCTCTTTCCCGGCAAAGGCGGCCACTAGCATCAGCAGCGTCGAACGGGGCAGGTGAAAGTTGGTGATCATCGCCTCCACGACGCGGAATGGCCGGCCGGGGTACAGAAAGAGATCCGTGGGACCAGCAAAAGGCTGCAACCCGATCTCCCCCGCCTGCAGCTCCGCAGCGGCGGCCTCCAGCACCCGAACGCTCGTGGTGCCGACGGCGATCACCCTCCGTCCCTCAGCGCGTGCACGGTTGATGGTGCCGCACGCCTCCGCCGACAGCTCGCAGAATTCAGTGTACATGCGGTGCTCTTCGACCTGCTCCTCTTGCACGGGGCGGAAGGTGTCCATGCTCACGTGCAGCGTGACAAAGGCGAACTCGACTCCCATCTGGTTCAGACGCTGCATGAGTCGCGGCGTGAAATGCAGCCCCGCTGTCGGTGCGGCCACCGAACCGTCAACCCGCGCGTAGATCGTCTGGTACCGCTGAGAGTCCTGCAGAGGCGTGTGTATATACGGGGGCAAGGGCACCATGCCGATGTCTTCCAGCACGGGCTCAACCGGTACAGAGAAGGCGAGCACCCTCCCCCCTGCGGCGGTGACGTCCACAACGTCCGCTGTGACCTCCGTGTCAGAACGGCTGAGGCTGCCCTCTGCTGGCGTGGCCTGATCGCGCCATGTCTGGCTGTCGGCTGTGGTGAGGGCAATTCGAGTGCCTGGCTTGACACGGCGGCCGGGCTTGAGCAGCACCTCCCAGGTGCGCTCACCGCGCTTGTTGAGCAGGAGCATCTCCACCCTGCCGCCAGTGGGCACCTTGTGCCCAAACAGGCGCGCCGCGATGACGCGGCTCTCATTGGCGACCAGCAGGTCGCCGGGACGCAGGTATTCGTGGATGTCTCGGAAATGGCGGTGTTCGATGCGACCATCGATGCGGTGCAGTACCAGGAGCCTGGAGGCATCGCGTGGCTCGATGGGCGTCTGAGCGATCAGCTCCGGGGGCAGGCTGTACTCAAAATCGGAGGTCCTCAAGCTCTCCTCTCGCTCCTGGATGCCAGGGCGATAGCGCCAACGATGCACAGCACGGCGACGGCGGAGATGGCGTTGAGGGTCGCGCCAGCCAGAGCAAGGAGCGTAGAAGCCCTGGCAAAGGGCACGCCACGGACGTACAGGCTCATGTTGAATCGGGTGGTAAAGGGCGACACGGCCTGCACGGCCACGAGCAGGAAAAAGCCCAGAAAGGCCAGCGCGCTGCTCACATTCTTCTGCCGCAGCAGCATCATCAGCGTCAGAATGCTTCCCAGCAGGTAGGCCAAGAACAGTGGAAGTGAGGTAAGCAGATTGAGGATCATTAGACCTCCTTATTCAACCATCGACTCTTTGTGCAGTTGATGTGCGAAACTCTCCCCGGCATCAGGTGGCGTCACCCGCAGCCATTCGGCGACGGTGGCCCCCAGGTCAGCGAAAGTGGGCCGTGTGCCCAGGTCCACCCCGCCCTGGATCGCGGATCCGTAGACCAGCAGCGGCACGTACTCCCGCGAGTGGTCCGTGCTGGCTGTGGTCGGATCGCAGCCGTGGTCAGCCGTAAAGATCAGCACGTCGTCCCTGCGCAGTGCCTCCATCAGCTCAGGCACCCTCTCGTCTGCCGCCTGCAGCGCCGCAGCATAGCCCTGCGGGTTGTTGCGGTGCCCAAAGCGCATGTCAAAGTCCACCAGGTTGGTGAAGATCAGCCCTGGCCCGGCCTCCTGCATCGCCTCCAGCGTCTTGTCCACGCCGTCCATGTTGTCGTGCGTGTGCACCGCGTGGCCGATGCCCTGTCCGGCAAAAATATCTTCGATCTTGCCCACCGCCCACATCGTCTGCCCTGCCGCCAGCACGTGATCCAGCAGCGTCGGCCCGGGCGGTGGTGCAGCAAAGTCGCGCCGTCGGTCAGTTCGGTGAAACGCGCCCGCTGTACCGACAAAGGGACGGGCGATGACCCGCCCCACATTGTGTTCGCCCGTCAGCATCTCCCGAGCGGTCTGGCAAATGGCGTACAGCTCCTCCACGGGGATAACATCCTCGTGGGCGGCTACCTGAAAGACGCTGTCGCCGCTGGTGTACACGATGGGCCAGCCCGTGCGCATGTGTTCAACACCGAGCTCTTCTATGATGACGGTGCCAGAGGCCGGATAGTTTCCCAGCGTCTTGCGCCCGATCCGTCGCTCGTATTCGGCGATCAGATCTGCAGGGAAGCCCTGCGGGTAGGTCGGGAACGCCACCGTCGAGATCAGTCCGGCGATCTCCCAGTGGCCGATGGTGGTGTCCTTGGCCACCGACTGTTCCGCCATGCGTCCGTAGGCGGCCAGCGGCTCATCCACGGCCGGCACGCCGGCGACAGGGTGGATGTTGCCCAGGCCCAGCCTCTCCAGGTTGGCCAGGTGCAGCCCACCGACCGCCCGCGCGGTATTGCGCAATGTATCCGAGCCCTCGTCACCGAACTGATCGGCGTCAGGCAGCGCACCGATTCCCACGCTGTCCAGCACGATCAGGATGACCCTCTGAATCTCCTGCACCACAGTCATCTATCATAGCCCAGCGCCAGCTTTTGGGCAAATAGTTCGGAGTGATGACTTGGTCAGCAGCCTGGTAGTGATGACTTTAGTCATCCCCGCAGCAGCACCGCGACATTCACTCTTGGCTTGCTCAGCCGCAGGCTTTCGCTGACCACCGCGCATTTGGTGCGCAGCAGGCAGAAGATGTCCGCCTGAGCCTCGTGCACCAGCTCGGAGCAGGCGTAGTAGTTGGCCTGTCCCTTGCTGACCACCACGTCGGCGCCCTCCAGCTCAGCGCGTAGCGCGGCCGACATCTCATCCAGCGGCAGCCCCAGCGTGTCGGGCCCGGTGAGGATGATGGGCGCCAGTTGATCCATGCCCACCGCCTGCGCGTCCTCCAGTACCGCGTCGCTGGTGATGGGCCCGCCCTTGACCGCCACTGTCACCCGGCATCCGTGCCGCTGCAGTTCGGCCACCAGCAGCGTGTCCAGCGCGATCTCCCCGACATTGTCTGCCAGGTACAGCACGCGAGGCGCCTTGCGGGCCATGGCCAACAGCGCCGGCGTGTGGTCGATGGCCAGCCCCTCGGCCAGCACATAGCCCAATGCTGCGCTGATGTCCTCCAGCGCCAGGTCATAGCCCGTGCCGACGGTGCGGAAATCGAGGTGGTTGCCGGCGATGGCCCACAGCACCAGCGTGCGCAGGCGTTCCAGATCATCCCCGATCTGGAGCATCTCTCGCGCCACCCGCTCGCGCACCGCCAGGCCGGCCTGGTTGCACTGCTCGCGCAGCTCGCGGAAGGGCATCTCCAGGCCTGCTCGCTCCTTCAGCAGGCGGTGCACGCGGGTGATATAGTACGAGGGGATCCGCTGGCAGTCGAACTCCTCGCCCAGCCAGGCCATCGCCTGACGCAGGATCTCCAGCCGCGTCGCTTCGTCGCGCACAGTCGTCTCCAGCGCACCCGCCAGGTCGTCGATGATGCAGCTAGCACAGTCGAGGTGGGTTTGCATGGAGCGAAGCTTACCGTATGTAATCTGGGCGGTCAAGTCTTGCTCATGAGAAGAGTGCCGGCCTTTGACACGCTGCGAGAGAGGTAGTATGGGATGCGGCCTGGGGTATTCTTAGCTTCCCTTGACGCTGTCGAGAGCAGCAGAAATGCCAGATTCGTCAGTCATCCGCGATGGGAGAGTGAGGCGAGCGTCCGAA
>Ga0209427_10003365_pt1 | contig 18800 bp, 20 predicted proteins | sample DeeMarSWOR136_30_FD_187465 | JGI IMG/M metagenome (GOLD analysis project Ga0209427, IMG submission 187465) | Marine sediment microbial communities from White Oak River estuary, North Carolina - WOR-1-36_30 (SPAdes) (version 2) | ecosystem: Environmental > Aquatic > Marine > Intertidal zone >...
CCAGGAGCCGGTTCTCACGGCAGGCGTATTCCAGCTCCCCGACGGTGGATACACCGAGTTTTTCCCAAACCGCCTTTACCTTCTTCGGTCCCATTCCAGGAATCGAAAGGAGCTCGAGAATGCCCTCAGGAAACGATGTGCTGAGCTTCTCGAGAATAGTCGATTTTCCAGTCTCTATGTAATCGAGGATTACCTCTTCTACGCCCTTTCCTATCCCTCTGATTTCTGTCAGTGTTCCCTTCCGTGCAGTTTCGAAAATATCCTCAAAATGAGATTCTACAATCCTGGATGCCTGCTCAAAGGCTCGTATTTTAAAGGGATTTTCCCCAGCAAGCTCTTTAAATACCGCGATTTTCTTCAGTAGTATTGCAATTTCCTTGTTTCCCATGATGCAAGTTTTACCTATTAGTCGACTTAACTGTTTAAGACAGCACTTAAAGGAAATGAAAATGAACTTTTCATATGTTGTAAGTATTCTGTACGACTGACAACGCCAAGCCGTAAAAGAGTAATTCTGAATGATATTCTATTCATTTCATGAAAAAGTGAATTCCCTCGTCAGAATCGGAGGTTCAGATCGTCCAGCTCCTTCTGCGCCGAATTCAAGATTATGGCCGGGTCTTCTCCTTTCAGCATAATCGCTTCGAGCGCCTTCCCCAAAACTTCGCTCACCTCGAGGTATCCGGAAGAAGGATTAAAGATGAGTCCCCTCTCTATCTCATTGATAGAGGCCATATGGTTCGGATTGTCTTCATAAAATACGATTAGGTCAAGAGAACTCTTTACGCTCTTTCGGATGGCAGGATTCCCGGTGTGGGTATGCCATTTGATAGCGTTCTCATAATCTGTGAGATATTCGATGAACCGGATCGACTCTCTCTTTTCCCGTGGACTGGATTTCAGGATCGCAAGACAGGATCCGGTGATGAATGGCAGTGTTGCCGCGGAAGAGGGAAGATACCACACATTCATGTCGTAGGGCAGGTTCGACTCGGTGTACACGAGCAGGGAACTGGATGCCGCGATGATGCCCAGATTTCCGCTGAGAAAGAGATTTTCCCCCTCGTCGATAGACAGTTTCGCAGGCATGGTTCTCTCTTTGAATACAAGGTCCCTGAGAAACTGCATCGCATCTATAGATTTGTCCGTATTGATCAGTATCTTCCCATCCCTGATCGCCGGTTCTCCGGTATAACTCTGCACGAAGCTCAGGAAATGCATCATAGATTCCATGGGGATAAACAAAGGCCACTTATCGCCCAGGTTATCTTTTATCTTTTCTGAAATGGAGAGTATCTCAGGCCAGCTTGCGGGAGTGGTGTCCCGTCGGACTCCTGCGATTCGTAAAATATGCTGGTTCACGAACAGGAGATTCACGGAGTATAGGAAGGGGATTCCGTAGATGCGATCGCGATAGGAAACGGAGCTCCAGAACTTATCTTCAATATCCTCCTTTAGCTTGCTTGGTATGCTTGAGGTGAGATCCACGAGCTCATTTTTTTCTACCAGGGCAGGGAGAAATTGCACTGAAATCTGGACGATATCTGGCCGTGTCTCCGGAGAGATGAGTTTCAGGTAAAGATCCTTATCGCTTCCCTGGAAAACCCCCTTGATCAAGACCTGACGATTGTGGTCATTATAGTTTTCTATAAGGGAGTTTAAAACATCTTTATTATACGTGCCGATGGAATGCCAGAAACGGAGCTCCCGCTTTTCTTTGTCAGATTTACCCTTTCCGCCAAGAAGAGAAAAGGTGGAGATTAAGAGGATGCAGAGAAGAAAAATAGTATACAATGATCCTCTTTTCAGGAACAAAGAAAGGACCCCCGTGCAATCCTCTTAGTTTTGTAATATAATATAACGAGGTATGAGAGATTTTAATATATTTTTTCAGAAAGCAATAGAGGACCTCATATTCCTTCTCGACCGGCAGTATCCAAAAAAATCTGCCATCGAGCTCGTGGGTAACAGGTACCGGCTCGATTCTGAGGAGCGGATGGTGCTCTACCGTGGTGTCTTCGATACGGAGAGTATGAGGGAAAGGCGGAAGAAGCGGGTGGACACACCTGTCACAGGACGGGTATTGGTCGACGGGTATAATGTGCTCATCACCATTGAAAGCTATCTGAAGGGCAAGCTCGTCTTTCGATCCCTCGATACATTCGTGAGGGATGTTTCAGGAATGTATGGCAATCATGCATTCAGTGATTTCACGAAGAGGAGCATCGAGCTCATAATTCAATTTATGAAACAGGGCGTGTCCGTGCGCAGAATGAATAACAGGCCGGAGGCAGCTCGTACTACCAGTGTCAATACGGACATTTGCACACCTGACTCTGTCAGACCTGACTCTGTTTATCTCGACTACCCGGTCTCCAAGAGCGGTGAGCTTGCCGCCTCCATGAGGGAAATCTTTGAATCAGAGGGTCTGAACGTTGAAGTCACTGTGGTAAAAAGCCCGGATACCATCATAATCGAGGAGAGCAGGGCCGGAGGCCCTGTGGTGGTCGCAAGCTCGGATACGGTGATACTTGACCGTATCGAGAAGGGCGTTGACATACCTGCATATATTATTGAAAGGGTGTTTCATAAGGAGCTGTTCGATCTCAACGTTATCAGAAATGGATGAGGGGGTCGTCATAGAATAGTGACAGTGTCATTATAAAGTGACAATTAGACATCTCTTTGAGAGTACTTTTCACCCAACCCTACAGTACACGTACCTTTTTATGAATAAGCTAAATTATTATTATATCGAAATATATTATACATTTTTTATATGAAAGGAATATCTGGTATACCATTTGCAATTTATTATTAAAAGTGCTTCTCACATTCCTTTGATTCATGGAAACGTGTATGTCTTCAGAGAAAATCGATATGATCGAGCGTGTGATGCACATCTATGTGGAACTGTGCCTCAGAAAATTAAGATCGGTACACCGGGAGTGGGCTGTTCAAAACACGGAATGGATTGCCCGAATAGAAGAGCTTTCACGAAAGGTATTTGAATCCCGATCTAAATGAAGAGCATGCTCTGAGAGAAAATCCACCCCTCCCTTCCGTCTTCTAAAGTGATTCGAAGCCACTCCCCCCGCGTCTCGAGAAGTTTTACTTTTGTTCCTTCATAGAGAGGGTACAGGATTTCGCTCTCGGCGATAGGAGCGTTCAGGACAGGGATTTCCTGGATTACGATGATACCCTTTGGATGCTTTTCCTCGTAGTCACGGTAGGAGAAATTTGCAACCCCGAAGAGAACAAAGAGCACGGCAAAGAGGAAAATATACTTCTTCAAGCTGTTTCTTCTGAGAGGGATAAACAGGTAGAGGTAGAGGAAGAGAATGAGCATGGTAAAGAACAGGATCTCGATGATCGTGATAAATCGGGGCCGTATGTAGGAAGAGGCAACACGAAGGGTTCTGAAAAAGCCATCGGTGTAGAGAGGAAGCACCCGCTCTTTCATTGAACGCCGTATATATTCAAGGTTTTCCCTCGTGTCCCTATTAAAGGGTTTTAAAAGAAGCGCCCGCTCGTAACTGAATATCGCGTATCCAATCTGATTGAGCTTATAGTAGGTATTTCCGAGATTATAATAGAGATCGGGATTGTTAATCCCTCTTTCCGTCAATTCTACGTAGAGCTCGAGTGCTTTCTGGTAGTCCTTGGAGGAGTAATAATCGTTCGCCCGGTTGAATAGTTCTGCCTCCTGATCCGATTTCGCCATGGTCACCGGGGCAATCATCAGGAGAATGCTGAGGAGAAGCTTCCTCATGGAATCAGCCCTCCCCCCTTTTTCTCTTCATTTTGATTTCTTGTTTGTATGCGTGAGGACTCAACTGAATCTATAACCGCGACTGTTTTTTCATAGAGAATTTTTATTCTCTCGAGGATCTTAATTTGTTCCACTTCGTTTTTATTTCCCTTCGCGTATTTGAGCAGAGTACACTGCTCGAGGATCTCCTGTATGCTATCTTTTGTGCCTTCTGAAACAGGCAGACAGGACGTGAGGAGGGAAGGGATCGTCTTGTAGGTGATCTCCTGAGGATTTTTCCCGCACTTAAATGCGACATAGGTCGCCAGTGCCCTATATATGTGGTCCACTGATTCCGTATAGAATTCAGAAGAGATTGCTGCCTGTGCCTTTTTCAACCAATCGTGGGCGAAGCTGCGCGCTTTTTTCATTTTGAAGAGGTTTTGATTTTTTTCCAGTGTTTCCCGTTTCAACTTCACGAAAAAGAGCGCACCGGTAACTGCAGCGAGGATGATATGGTAGAAGTAATAATAAGGTCCTCGAAAAAAGGGTAGAGAGGAGCTTTTCAGTTCCTTCACATTTCCTTTGATGAAGTGGAACCCACCTTCCGAGTGTCCTTTTTTCTGTCCGATGATCGGTTTCTCCTGGAATATGTCTTTACCGATTATCTTTATTTCCACCGGTTGTGGGGTGACGCTTGCATAGACCTTCTGGGCAGTGTCAAAGTACAGCAATTCCTGGGTATGCACATCAAGAGTGCCGCTCTCCTCGGCTATGATAGTGTACTCAAACTTCTTCACGAAATAGACCTTTTCATCCTCCTCTACCCTATCCATAATTGTTTCGGAAAGATACACCCGTCCCCGTTTGGAGAGCTGTATTCCTGTATCCGAGATCATGTTGAGATTACCTGTGCTCTTCAGTGTCAGATAACAGGTGGTCGACTCACCAGTATTTGCGGTATTTTCCCTCTTCGAGATAGTCGCTTCCAGATTCCCGACAACATGAGAAAATCTCTTTCCGGTACTGTTTACAGGCAGAGGCTCGACGAGGATTTCCAAATCGTTGCTGTTCACGAGAAAGGTATAAGGTCTGCCAAAGAAACTGAATAGATCTTCACCTCTGAGGTAGACGGTCATCTCCAGGACGAGCGGTCGGGGTGTAAATGTACCGGGATTGATCGGAAAGAGAACGACCTTTTTCAGGAGTGTGGTGTTATAGGTTTTGTCCTCGTAGGTTTCTTTCCGTTCCTCCAACCGGGTGGCATTGAATATTTCTTCTTTATAGAAACCGGGAAACTCGGGGCTCTCCTTCAGGGAGATGCTGTCTATGTCCAACCGCGAGTAGAGGGTATAGGTGAGTAGAAGCTGCTCTCCCTCAAAGATTTTAGAGTTTTCCGGTTTCACAAGAATAAAAATGTCTTCCTTCAGCTTTTCGAGATCAACCTGAAACTCCTCTCTCTGTGAATCCATGCCTCTATCTGATTTCACGTATCCCTCAACGACCGTCACCGTGATGGGTTCTGTCCTGAAAAGCTGTCCTCTGTACTCTATAGAAATTGGATCAATGGTGAAAGTTCCTTTGCTCTTTGGTTCAAGGGTGAAGATGTGCGAAGTTGATTTTGTGCGGGTAGTCTTCCCGTTGATAATAGAGATGCTCGTCTGGCTCTTCGTGCTTTCATTGAGAACATTGAAATGTTTCAATTCGGGAAGCACGGGATCCGGTATGCGTGCGGTATTCTCGGCATTCACGGTGAGCGTCAGCGTGAGGGTGTCCATCATTCCGATCCTAGCAGCATCCACTTCGGCATTGACACTGATGATCCCATCTGCGGCCAGGAATACGTGCAAAGAGAAAAACAAAAGAACGAATAGGGCCTTCTTACCAGTCTTTTTCATGGGCTTCATCGTTTATCCTTGATTTTATCAACTCTCCGATTGTCTCGGCTTGGTCTGTTCCAAGTGAGTTGATTAGCCGCTCGGCTTCCTCCTGTGTGAGATTCATTCTCTCTGGGGGCTCCTCCGGGCTACCGGATTCAGAGCTTCTCTCTTCTCCCTGGCTTCCAGCAGTCGATTCTTTCGATTCCCTCTCCTCCTTCTTTGCCGCCTTTTCAGGGCCCTCCGTTTGCTGCTGCTCACTTTTCTGTTGCGGGGACTCTTTCAACTTGTTGAGTGCAAGCTCCAGATTATATTTGAGGGAGAGATCGTAGGGGTTCAGTTCGAGCCCCTTTATATAGTTCTTCACCGCATTCTGCCAGTCCCCAAGTTTAAAATAACTGTTTCCCAAGTTATAGTAAATATCGGACGCCTCATCGCCCTTCTGATGCTTCTGGAGTGTTTGGGTGAGCAGTTCAGCGGATCTCACATAATCTTCCAGCTTATAGTATGCACACGCTGCATTGAAATCGGGTTCGACCGCCTTTTTATTCTTCTCCTTCCCCTCAAGATAATTCATGAGCGCCTCACCGTAGACCTCGTTTTTATAGTACCGGCTTCCCTTTCTCATGACTGCAGAGTATGAGCCAGCCTCTGCAGAAAAGAGGGGAAGGATGAGGAGAATAGGCACAAGAAGCATGAGCCATTTTCTCATTGTGTCACCTTCCTTTTCGTTTTGACCGAAGTGAGGGCAAATACGATAAGGAAAAGTATCCCGAGCCCGAGGGGAACCTGAAACCTCTCCTCATAGACTGAGTACCTTTTCGTTTCGATCTCCCGTTTTTTCATTTCATTCACCGTTGCAATGAACTTGCCTATGTCATTCAATCCCCGCCCCGCTTCGATAAAGTAGCCGTTCGTTCTGCGCGCGATTTCAGTAAGCTGGTCATCCCCCAGTCTTGAGATCACAACTTTGCCGCTTGTATCTTTCTTGTACCCCGTTCTCCTGCCGGTTTCGTCGAAGAGCGGAATTGGTGCACCATCCTTGGTCGCTATACCGATGCTGAATACTTTAATATTCCGCTGCTGCAGTTGGCGAAGTACCCTGTCATTTACTTCCCCCGTATTCTCTCCATCAGTGAGCAGAAGCACGATGGAGTACTTCTCTTCTTCCGGTGTGATGGCGCTCAACGCTACCTCCAGAGGCGAGAAGAGAGAAGTTCCGCTCGAAACTGCAGTATCGGTGTCAATGGATTTGAGGAAAGTAATGACTGCATCGTAGTCGGTGGTGAGCGGACACTGCACAAAGGCATCGCCGGCAAACAGAATGAGTCCCACCCTGTCCCCCTGGAGGGATTTCACCAGCTCGATGGCATCGATTTTGGCCCGTTCGATACGATTCGGACGGATGTCTTCCGCCCTCATGCTCCGTGAAAGATCGATCGCGATATAGATATCCGACCCAGTGATTTTCACCGGCTCAAGACGGGTACCGGCCTGCGGGCCTGCGAGGGCAAGTATGAGGAACAAAACCCCTAGGCTGATGAACAGACTGTCTCTGCCGAAGTACCCGCGTACCTCTCTGCTCGAGAATCTGTTTAACATATCTAGGTTCCCGAGTCGCTCCCTTTCCCTGAACCTCAGCTTTCCAAGACCAAGGAGAAGGAGATACAGCAGAGGCACGAACACCAAAAAGTATAAAAGAGTTGGTTCTGAGAATCTCATGTCTTCAGCATTCCATCATCAGAGAGTGCCTGTCATGGAAATATCTTAAGGAACACTCTTGTTGTAAAAATATACACTATCAGAAGTATCAGACCAGTAAAAAGGGGATAGGTGTAGTTCTCTTTCACCTTTTTAAACTGTTTAATTTCTATTTTACTCTTTTCCAGTGCATCTATTTCTCTGTAAATTTCTTCCAGTTTCCCCGTGTCCGTTGCCCTGAAATACCTGCCGTTCGTGATACGGGCGATTTCCATGAGTACACCCTCATCGATTTGCACAGGGATGGAAACGTAGCGTTTCCCGAAGGCCGGATCATCCACTGGAAAGGGGGCATTTCCTTTGCTCCCTACCCCAATTGTATAGACCTTTATCCTCAGGGCTGCAGCAGCCTGCGCTGCGGTAACCGGGTCGATCTCACCGGCATTGTTGATGCCGTCTGTGAGTAGAATGAGGACCTTGCTCTTTTCTACTCCGCTCTGAAGACGTTTCACCGATTCTGCAATCGCATTCCCGATCGCAGTTCCGTCCTGGATCATACCGGTCTCTATGCCTTCGATGAAATCATGGAGTATACCATAGTCAATAGTGAGCGGGCTCTGGGTTATTGCTTTTCTGCTGAAAACCACAAGCCCTATCCTGTCGGTTTTTCTGCCGATAATGAACTCCTTCGCCACGTTTTTTGCCGCACCCAACCTGTTCGGTGTGAAGTCCTCAGCCTGCATGCTTGATGATATATCAATGGCGAGGACGATATTAATTCCCTCGGTAATCAGCTTATCCTCTATGAATCCTTTCTGTGGCCGGGCAAAGGCAACGATAAAGAGCCCGATGGCAAAGAGGAGGATGAATTTCGAAAAGAATAGAAGTCGCGTGCGAAGGGTATGCTTCGCAGGAAAGAAGCTCAAGAAGGACGAACGGATCGAGCTACGCTTCTCTCCTCTGTAGAGCAGGTAAAAGAGCAAGGGAAGGATGAACAGACCCCAGAGAAGGTGTGGGTTTTTAAACATCATCTGTTGAAGCCTCTCTGTTTGTGGAGTAGGTATCGTGCACCTTCTCTACGATCTCGATAGATTCCGTTATGTCGTTGTCCACCCTCTCTCGATGGGGATTCTCCTTCGCAAACTTCACCATGTCGCTCCGCTTCAGGATATTCAAGATGCGCGGGAGCGGTACGTTGCTGAAACGCTGCTTTCCCAGATGACGTTTTATTTCATTCGTGGTCATTGTGAGCGCGCTGAAATCGAGTGTACTTCCGATGAAATACCTGAGTACGATCGAGATCTTTGAATAGATAGATTTTACATCACGCGAGTGTTTGAACTGGTCCTTCGTCAGTGCCTTCAGCTCAGTGATAGAGTATTCGTAGGGATCTATTTTTCTCTCCCCGAATACGAGATCTGGTATTTCTTGCGGTCTTTTCTGTATGAGCTTTCGGAGTAAATAGAAAGCCACCGCGACACCGATGAGGGTAAGGGGTATTATGAGGAACATGATTCGTTTCATCTTCGGCCGGTAGGGAGGCGTGATGTCCTTCAGCGTCGGGTTTGGATCATTTTTCGGGATGACCGAGAGCACGGTAATATCGAGCTTCTCGGTACTGAGTATTTCATTCCCTACCTGCACCTGAAGAGGACCGAAGGAGAACTCCCCGGTATCATAGAGCGTGACCGTATAAATTACCATGGTTTTTACGAGGTCTCCCCGGAGGCGTGCTGGTTTTACCATATGTTCGTACAGGCTGAAGGGGAGGAAATCGGTGCTCTCACCCGGAAACTCCACTTCATCCTTTTTCCTGTGATAGATGTTGAGCGCAATATCGATGGGGTCTGCGATTGTGATAGGCCCTTCGGTAAGAATTGATAGCGAAACGGATGGGATACGGACGTCAGGCATCCTTTCCCGGGCGCACGTCACGGTCAGGAGAAGCACCAGTAACAATAGAAGTAGTACGCGTTTTCCTTTCATACTCCTCGAGCCCTCACAGCTTACGCGCCCTTTTTTGAAAGAATTCGATGAGCGGTTTGATATATGGCTCTCCAGCGGTGAGTTCTATGTAGTCGATCCCAAGGGAGGTGAAGAGCTTTGTCCTGTTCACCCTACTCGCTGTCAGCCTGCGTCTGTAATTTTTCCGAACGAACGTGTCTGCCGTATCCACTACCTGACTGCTACCGGTCTCTATGTCGGCGAGAAAGAACAGCCCCCGATGATTGATAATTGCTCCCTCGAGCGGGTCCACCACCACTATGGGAATGACATCGTGCCTCTTTGCCATCATCTTAAAGGGCTTTTCGTAGTCCACGTCAAAAAAGTCCGACAGCACGAGGATGATGCACTTTCTCATCTGCGTATTATTGATAAAATCAAAGGCGCAGCTGAGCCTGGTTTCCCGCTGAGGAGGACGGGGGTACAGGAGTTCCCGAAGAATCCTGAGCGCGTGGATTTTATCCTTTCTTGCGGGGATATATTTTTCAATTTGATTTGAAAACAGCACTGCGCCGACTCGGTCATTGTTTTCAACGGCTGAGAAGGCAAAGAGGGCAGCGAGCTCGATCATTGCGTCCCGCTTGGTGTGCTGACGAGAGCCGAAAAGGGTTGAGGAGCTTACATCGAACAGGATTATGACCGTGAGCTCCCGCTCTTCCTCGTATATCTTCACGTACGGTTTTCCCATACGAGCTGTTACGTTCCAGTCGATGGTCCTGATGTCATCCCCGTAGATGTACTCGCGTACCTCGCTGAACTCGATCCCCCTTCCCTTGAAAATGGACTGGTACTCGCCGGAGAACATCTCGTTCACCAGGAGCTTGGTCCTGAGGTCGATCAGTTTGATTTTTTTCATGATATCTGCGGTAATCATCAGGGAACCTCGACACCCAGAAAAATCTTTTCGATGACATCCTCAGGAGTGATGTCTTCAGCCTGGGCTTCATAGGTGAGTATGAGCCTGTGTCGCAAGATATCGTATCCCACGTCCCGCACGTCATCGGGTATGACGTATCCTCTCCCATTCAGAAAGGCGTTTGCCTTGGCTCCAATCTTTAGATAGAGAGAGGCTCTCGGGCTCGCCCCATAGGCGATGAGGTCTTTTATGTCCACGATATCATACTCTTCGGGTGTTCTGGTTGCGGAAACCAGGTCAACAATGTACCGCTCGATCTTTTCATCCATGTATACCTGGTGTACTACTTTCCCCGCATTTTCGATATTCGCCTTTTTCACCACGCTCTTTACCTTCACGGGCACCCCTGCCCCGTGGACCCGCAGTATAGAGTATTCCTCCTCCTTTGTTGGATAGGTCACCTTCAATTTCAGCATGAACCGGTCGATCTGTGCTTCAGGGAGGGGATAAGTACCATGTTGCTCGATGGGATTCTGCGTTGCGATTACCAGGAAGGTGGAATCGAGAGGGTAGGTGGTTTCTCCAATGGTTATCTGTCTCTCCTGCATCGCTTCGAGAAGGGCGCTCTGGGTTTTTGCGGGTGCCCTATTAATCTCGTCTGCGAGAATAATGGAGGAGAAGATGGGACCCTTTTTCACCTGAAACTGTCCAGTTTTTTGGTTGTACACCATGGTTCCGATGAGGTCCGCGGGAAGCATATCAGGAGTGAACTGGATTCGTTTGAAATCCACACTGATCGCCTGTGCAAGAGTGCTCACGGTGAGCGTCTTTGCAAGTCCTGGAACACCTTCGATAAGGATGTGCCCGCCTGAGAGCAATCCTATCAGAATCTTATCGAGCATGTCATCTTGGCCGATGATAACTTTTCTGATCTCCTCCTTCAGGGGCTTAAGCATCTGACTTTCACCCGCAATCCGCTCCTGTACTTCCTGGATTTCATAATCCATGTATATCTCCCTGTGCGATTTTTTTTGTTAAAATATACACAAGAGTTCACTAAAGTCAAAATTTCATGTACCTTCGCTGTCGAAAGAAAAAAACCATGGTAAGAACAGAGCGCATCGTGTATACTCCGTTCAAGTGATCCGAGGAGGAGACTCATGCCTAAGACAGCGATCATTTACGATTCAGTCGGAAACAATGTAAAGAGGATGGCTGAAATACTCCTGAGCGAATTCCAGCGGCAGAACACTCCCTGCGAGCTCTTCTTTGTCGAACAATTCCCGGTAGAAAGGATGACGGAGTATGACGGGTTTGTGATTGGTACACCCAATTATTTCGGGGGAATGACGAGCAAGATAAAAAAGCTCGTGGACGACAGTGTCAAGCACTATAAGAAGCTGGACGGAAAGCTCGGAGCTGCCTTCTGTTCCACAGGTATTATCGGTGGAGGGGGGGAGACTGCCATCATGGATGTGATAAAGGCAATGCTCATACACGGAATGGTCGTTCAGGGGAGCCCGGAGACCGGCCATTACGGGGTGCTCGCCATAGGAAAGCCAGATGCACGGGCTGAAAAGGAGCTGAAGATTATGGCCCAGCGCTTTATCGCGCTACTGAATAGGCTCGCACGATAGATCAAAGGGTATACTGCTGCCCCTTATGTGCGATTATGACCTCTCCATCGAAAGTTCTTTTTGCTTCCTCTAGGCTGAGACCAGGATCGTAGTAGGGCATAATATGGGTGAGAATAAGCGTGTGAACTCCTGCGTTCCGGGCGAGGGCCGCCGCACTTTCAGCAGTCATGTGGCCGAGGTTTGCAAGCTCTCTTTCACTGTTCTGAAAGGTTGCTTCTGCAAGGAGGATGTTCGCCCCTTTACAGAACTGCACGAGTTCGTCGAAGTAGGCAGTATCTGCGGTGTACACGAGCGACTTTTCAGCGGATTGTCCCTGTTTCTCTTCAAAACTCATGGCATATGCCGTAATCGCGTGGGCAGTTTTCTTGAAGCGTACCTTCAATCCGTTCAGACTCAGCGAGAGACTTTCTGAAATAAGCGTCAGGTGGAAATTCTCTTTCGCTGTTTTTCGGATGTTCTTGAAGATATTTCTCGGCTTCCCTGGAAGGTAGAGTGAAACCTCTCTTTTCATCAGTCCTCTCTCCTGGGCGATGTACACCCCGTACCTCAGGGTGTGGAAGTCGGAAGTATGGTCTGCATGCAGGTGAGAGAGAAGAACGCCTGATATATCCTGAATTGGAATAAATTTCTGAAGAAAGGAGACACAACCGGGACCTGTATCGATGAGGTAGTGCCGTTCTCCTGCGGAGAGCAGATAGGAGGGACAGTTTTGTTCCTTCCCTGCGTATGCAGCACTGGTTCCCAGTATAGTGAGCTTCATAGGATCTTCTCTGAAATATTTATTCCACCGGTTGAGCTGGGAATTCTTTACAAACTCAGACGATATGCGCAGTACCTAGTATCCCTGTAGGGACGCTTCTTCACAAGGACGGTGAGGCTTTTCATGGAGTAGTGTTCCTTCAGGTAGCGGGCAATCCGTTCTGCAGCGGTTTCTATAAGGTGAAATTTGCTTTCCTGCAGGATACGGAGCACATCCCGTCGAACAGAAGAATAGTCTATCGTGTTCTCGAGTAGGTCTCCTCTGCTTTCATACCCTGACAGAGGTTCCATTTCGATGCTTACGGTGAGCTTCTGCCTCCTTGCGCGTTCCTTCTCACCCACCCCGATGTGGGTTTTTATCGATATATCTTCAAGAATTATATTTTCCATTCGTTCTGCTCTCCATATATCTCACTATAGTGTACTAAAGAACAGGTGATTGGGCAAATCCGCATTTCTTTTAAAAGATTTTCTTTGTCAATTTTTCATGAATGAATCTTCATTCTCAAAGGTCGAGCTCAGGGGTTGAGGAAAAATTCATTGCAATGAATTTTGTTTTCTATTATGCTTAGATGAAGAACATCCAGGAGGTGGACATGGAGGTCAAGGTTGATTCAAGCAATGGAACAGTGACCGTGACGCTCAAAGGGGATATTTATGTGGATCAGGCAGATGAGCTCGTCAATGTGTTCAACTCGATCGTGGAAAAAGGACCCCAGGAGGTTATTATAGATATCTCAGGATTAAAATCTATCACGAGTTCAGGGATCGGGAAAATAGTGCTCCTGTATAAGAACCTCCATGAAAAGAACGCTCAATTGAAGATCATAGGTGTGAACGATACTATCATGCAGATATTTAAAATCGTGAAGCTGGATAAGCTGGTCGAGATAGAGGGAGTCTAAACTCTTTTCCCACCGAAAAAATGAGTATTTTCTTTTTACAGTAAGTATGCTATTATTGTTTTTGGGATTGTCCGGGATAAAATAAATTTATGGAATACTCACTGGGGAATCGTTATGTTCTGGAAGAAGAAAAAGATCGGCAGTGAGCGAAACGACATTTCCGGTATCCTCGCAACGTGGGAGTATGATCTCAGACAGGAGATGATGGTTCGGCGTGTTATCGGAATGGATCATAGGATGAAAATTCAGATGCGTCTCGATCTTGGAATCCTCCAGATGGAAGAGCAGGGAAGACCGGATGGTAAAAGACCACATGGAAAGGACTCTATCCTCAACTACTTTGAATCGATCGTGGAAAGGATGAAAAGGAAGTACGGAACCGCAGCGGATTTCACGCTCGATAAAGACGATCTCTACGCACTGCAGCAGGAAGGAATACAGTATTACTACAGGTATCTCTGCTTCTTTCAGCTCGGAGACTATCAGAGGGCAGAGCGCGATACAGCAAGAAACCTCAGGCTCTTCGATTTCGTGAAGCGGTATGCGGAGGATAAGCAGTATGTGGATGAGTTCGAGCAGTACAGGCCCTATGTGATGATGATGAATACCCGGGCGAAAGTTCTGAACGCACTGAAGTCCAAGGATTCGACGAAGGCAGTGAACGAGATCAATCAGGGAATTCATAAAATCGAAACCGTTTATGAAAAAGGGGAGCTCACAAAGGGGTACACCCGAACAGAAGTTGCATTTCTGAAAAACTGGGCAGAAGAGATTGTGAAGAGATATACCCCTTCAAGAAAGAAGCGTCTCGAGGAGGAGCTCAAGACTGCGATTGCGAATGAAGAGTTCGAAAAAGCTGCAAAGATTCGCGACAAGCTCAACAGGATGAAGGACTAGATCCCCCCCTTTCTTTCTCTCATCGAATGAAAACAGATCGCACAGGGTTTTAATTGTATAGAGGTAAATATATTGAATTAAGTGCACCGCGCGGTGATACTTGAATTGTGGAAGATATTTACTATGTAATAATCGTAAATTATTAGAGCAACTTGCCACCTGCTTCTTTAAAAGGTGACGAAAACGCGGTACCTATGATTTCATGAAACGCATGAAATAAATTTCCCTTTTCTCTTCTCTGAACCGCTGTTCAAACAGAGTTTTCGGATAGTCCTCAGGATATTCTCTATATCCTTGAGTGCAGAGATTAATGAATCCTCCAATTTTTTCAAATTTATCCAGAATCAAGTCTCTGTATTCTGTGTAATCAGTGGCGATCGATACTGCTCCCCCCGTTCTCATACGTAATCTGAGCATTTGAATGAAGGCAGCGGTGAGAATGCGGTGCTTGTGATGACGTTTTTTAGGCCACGGATATGGGAAGAGGATTATGAACTCCTGCACAGTCTCCTCGTACAGGTATTCCCATACGAACAGACGGGCGTCACCATTGAATACTACAATATTTCTGAGAGCCCTGTTTACGATTTTCGAATGAAACTTGCGAGCCCTCCCGGTGAGGATTTCGGTACCGATGAAATTCCTGTCCGGATGCCGTATCGCATGCTCAACGAGGAAATGTCCGTTTCCGGATCCGATTTCAACAACGAGGGGATTGAAATTTCCGAAAATATCAAAGAAATATGTGACCATCTCCTCCTTACTACCCGGAGGAACCGCTTCACTCAGGAAGAAGAGTGGTTGCATCTGTTACACCGTTCCTGGCCTAATGTATGAGTATAACAGCATTCACCCAAAATTATTGAGAAACTGGATACCCGTCTATCTCTTATTCCTAGGTTCTTTATAGATCTGAAAGTAGTCTGGCTATTTTACCGTAGTATGATATACTATTTCCACTCATTCGTGAGGGAGGAAAGATCATGCGGAGATGTTTTTCTGGAACCCGACGGCGTTTTCTTGCCCCCTATGCGGCAGGACTGGTGGTTCTGTTTGCGACCAGTTGCGCGAGCGTTCCAAGGGAATCGGTAGAGCTATCAGCCACCCTTGGGAGGGACCTCGCGGAAGTGCACAGGGCACACAGGTTGCTTGCCGAGAAGTATTTCGACCGGATCAGGACGGATATCAATCAGTTTATCGACGAGGAGTACAGACCTTTCCTCATCGAGGGAACAGTTGAGGGTTTTCGTCTTCTTGAGAAGCTAGAGGCCGCTACGCAACCGGGAGCCGATCCTGACGCACTCGAGATACTCGAGCTCTTTGTAACGAAGCTCTCACAGCAGATCGAATCCTACCGTGCAGAGCTGCTGGGGAATATATCGGTGCAGGAAGGGGAAGTGCTTGGAGGTATTGACGCCGCCTACCAGCAGCTTCAGAATGCAAATTCGATTGTGACCGGACATCTTGCCTCCGTGAGGAAGGTACAGGATGTACAGGCACGTATGCTCGAAAGGACGGGGCTTGATTCCCTGAGTGGTACCCTTCTCGAAAAAACGGTCCTGCTTTCTGATAGTGTTTCATTGCTTGTGGAAAAGGCGAGAAGGGGAGAAGAGGCACTGGACGAGCTTGCCCGACGACTGGAAGAGTACACGAGGGGGGAGTCCAAAGACAAGAATTGATACAGGGGAGGGAATGCAATGGCAGGATCAAACAGTGTGGAGGGCATGGAGAGGGAGCTGGATGCACTTCTTGCGCTCTCACATCAGGCCTTTGTCGGAAAATATGGGAGAGAGATCGATGAACTGCTCGGGCTTTCGAGGGAGGAGATCGACGAGATCACCCCAGATCTCACGGACCTCGAGATATACGATCGTTTGCTCTCTGTGGTGAAACTGGCATCGAAGAACAATATCTCTCAGGCGGAGCTTGGAAAACGGATACGTGCGCTGGGAGAAGTGGCGGTTCGAATCGTCAAGAAGACGAAGGGGCTTTATAACCTCCTCGGTGACATTTGACTCTGGCGTCAGGATGAGATGTCGGTTTGCATCAGATCTCTACACGGGATATATGTGTTGAAATCTCCCACCGCGAGTGATAGAATCAATCCTCAAAGATCATTTGATTTAAGAGTGTGTAATGCCTAAATCGCTGATTATCACAAATTGTATGCCCATTGGGTCTTCTCCTGAGAGCGTTGAGGTGAGCATACGCGTTCAGGAGGGTGTCATCAATGAGATACAGCCGTTTTTACGAGGCCCGAAACAGGGTGCGCTTGATGCGGAGGGGAGAACCATTGCTCCGGGGTTTATCGACGTTCACATACAGGGAGCAGGGGGCGCTGATGTACTCGATGGCTCAGAAAGCGCACTGAAGAAGATGTCGAGGACATGCGCACGATTCGGTGTCACAGGATTTCTCGCAACCACGGTTTTCAAACGCGGCTCTGACAACAGACACCTGGAGGTTGCAGCACGGAACGTGGGGAGGGATCTTGGAGGGGCTACGCTCCTTGGTATACATCTGGAAGGACCGTTCATTTCCCCTGAGAAGAGAGGGATGATTACGATGGATTGCATCACGGACCCATCGCTTTCGGTTCTTGAAGAAATAGAGAGGCTTACGGATGGTACTCTTTCCATAATGACAATCGCCCCCGAGCTTCCAGGAAGCCTCGAGGTCATTGGTAAACTGGTCAAGGAGGGGACAATTGCATCATTCGGGCACTCCAATGCGACTTATGAGGAAACCCTGCAGGGTTTTGAGGCAGGTATCACTCATGTTACCCATCTTTTCAATGCGATGCCTTCACTTCACCACAGGGCGCCTGGACCACTGCTCGCAATTTTCAGAGCGGAAGAGCCCTCAGTTCAGATCATTCCTGACGGAGTGCACCTCGATCCCCGCATCCTGAAGTTCATATTCGATCTCCTCGATAAAAAGCGGTGTATTACCATTACGGACGGTATGCAGGGGATGGGTCTTCCAGACGGAACCTATGTGTATAACGGGATGCAGTATGAATCCAGGAAAGGAACGGCCCGGTACTTGGACGGGACCCTGATAGGAACCACGCGGGGGATGATACAGATGGTACTGCTCCTGATGGAGTACGCTGACTGCTCTTTGGAGGTTGCCATTCAGACGGTGGCTGAGAATCCTGCACGGCTCCTGCGCACCGATCACAGGAAAGGAAGTATCGCGATTGGAAAGGATGCGGATTTTGTGATCCTGGACCACGATTACTCGATATGGGCAACCGTGGTTGGAGGGAGAGTCGTCTACAGGAAAAGCTGAGGGTCGCGGCATGGAGAGGATGAGAAAGCTTACCCGTGATGAGAGAGCTCTTCTGGAGAGACAGGGATGTATGGCAGAAAGCTGGGAGACCGTCGAGGTGGCCGACGAATTTGACACCTCAAGAGTACGAGGCACACAATTTTCAGGCAGTGTGCTTATCGGTGACAACAGGGGATTTTTGTTCGTTGACGGGAAGAAGTGTCCCTGCGGCATCTATCACGCTTCACTTTCTGACTGTTGTGTCGGCAGGAACGTGCTGATCTCCCGTACAGGCTCCTTTATTCACAACTATGTGATCGAAGAGAACGTTCTTATCGAAGACGTGTCCATTCTTCAAGCGCAGGAGGATACCCGGTTCGGAAATGGAGAAAAAATACGCGTGATGAGCGAGACTGGCGGGAGACCGGTCACGCTCTTTGACGACCTGAACGCCCAGGTGGCCTACATGCAGGTCCTGTACCGCCACGACATGGACTTTCAAGAAAAGCTTGAGGCAGTGCTCCTGAAGAAGGTGGAAAAACGTGCGTCAAAAAAGGGCAGGATAGGGCAGGGTGCTGTGATCAGGTGTTGTGGAATCATTCGAAATGTATATATCGGCCCTGCGACGATTGTTCAGGGGGCCCTCGAGCTCGATAACGGCACAATACTCAGCTGTTCCGAGCATCCCACCGTGATCGGGAGCGGTGTAATACTCAGAAATTTCATCCTCTCTGAGGGAGCCTGCATCGACGGCGGTGCATTCATGGACCGGGTCTTTGTTGGCCAGGGGGTGCAGGCCGGCAAGCAGGTATCGGCAGAGAACAGTCTGTTCTTTGCGAACAGTGAGGCATTCAATTCCGAGATCTGCTCGGTGTTCGCTGGGCCCTACATGGTTACGCACCACAAGTCCACCCTGCTCATCGCCGGCCTCTGGTCTTTCTTCAATGCGGGGAGTGGCACCAACCAGAGCAACCACATGTACAAACTCGGGCCGGTACATCAGGGGGTGTTCGAACGGGGCTGCAAATCAGGCTCCTTTTCCTATCATATTATGGAGTGTCACATCTCTCCCTTCACGGTTATAATTGGAAAGCACATGGCGAATGTGAATATCTCGCCATTTCCTTTTTCAATTCTGAC
>Ga0209427_10003368_pt1 | contig 18792 bp, 15 predicted proteins | sample DeeMarSWOR136_30_FD_187465 | JGI IMG/M metagenome (GOLD analysis project Ga0209427, IMG submission 187465) | Marine sediment microbial communities from White Oak River estuary, North Carolina - WOR-1-36_30 (SPAdes) (version 2) | ecosystem: Environmental > Aquatic > Marine > Intertidal zone >...
TTTCCAAGGCATAATACCCTCCTTTCCAACTTGGGTATTATACCTCAAAGTGTAACCTATGTCTCCGAACATGTGTTACCTATGTCCCCGGTCCGTACAGGGGAAGAGGGATAGGGTGAGGGGGACGTAAACTTATGCTGAGCTCGTAGGCATTCATACGAATCGTCATTTTTAGCGAAACTCTATAACTGGTTTAAATTATGAAAGATAGAGTGAGTGGTTTGTGGTTTTTCATCCTCTGATGTCGCAAGAATCCACGCCTCTTGGAATGAGCACCCAAGGCGAGTTGGAGAATAAGTCCAGCACCTAACTTAAGTTAGGTGCTGGTTTATCTGGTAATCGCAGGTTGGCACGATTCTTGTTATGCTTATAAAATGAGTCGTGTTTAACAAGAGAACTCCTTATGAAAGGAGATGATATCGATGATAAAATACAAAGCCCTTGCGATTTTGGTACTCTCCCTCTTTCTTTTGGTTTGCAGCAAGACCAAAAATCCGGTGAACCCTCCCGGCTTGCAGTTTGAATCCTCACAAAGTGGCTGTAACAAACGGTTACCCATCACGGAAGAGGTGATTTTCAGCTTGCATGGAGACACCATCTTGGTGATCCATAAGGATGCATATTACAATTGCTGTTCTAAAATCAAGATCAATGTAAAAGAGACTCCAAATGGGTTTGATCTTTTAGAATTTGATGTTGGGGATACTTGTAGATGTATGTGCTATTTTGACGTCACCACTGAAATCTCTGGTCTTACCCCTGGTACTTACCTTATCAGATACTTCGACATAGATGGCAGTTTAGTGGGGTCAGGGGTGGTCGACATTCCACCTAAATACACTGGATCTGAATCTTCTCAAAGTAAATGTAAATGGGGTTTGTATAAGACCGATGCGGAAGCGACTCCGGATACCTTAGAAGATTCAGTTTTGGTCTGGTCCCATGGCGACACAGCTTGGGTGATGCACAAGAATGCTTTCTATAATTGTTGTTCAATAATTAAGACCAGGTTAGAGCGGACTCCCGAAGGGTTTGATCTGTATGAGTATGATATTGCAACTGACTGGTGTTTTTGCGTATGCTATTTCGACCTCACCACGGCCATCTACGGGCTCTCCCCTGGGGGTTATATCATTCGCGTGTTCGATACAGCTGGTGAGCTTGTGGGGGAAGCAGAGTTGGTCATTCCCTATAAATGAAGAAGTTGAACAAAAGCTCCAAAAAGATAGTCTCTACATAACCCTGTTTTTAATATTTGGCTCTATCAAGAATCGATCAAATCCTCCCAGGTTTTTTTGAAATTTTCTTTTCTTTTTTTCTTTTTGACGATATATTAATATAAGTCTCAATCACTGTTGAACCATCACGTATGGTAATGGTGAAAGTTTTCTTATTCTAACTAAGATAGAGAAAAGTGGTGGATCCGGCAAATCAAAATCGAAGGCGTGATGATTCAGAAAAAAAACAAAGGAGCATCTTCTCAAGGAGGAGCTGAAGAGAGATGAAGCGAGAGTTGGGAGAAGCTGGTCTTCAGGAAAAGGAAGTCACAGATCTTAAAGAGAAGATAATAGAAGCTCCCCTTCCACCTTATGTGGAAAAACAGGTTTTGCTGGAGGCGGAAAGGCTGAGATTGATCTCCACCGCTTCAGCGGAGTATGGGATGTTGAGAACCCATATCGATTGGCTTCTGTCCTTGCCCTGGACTAAACAGGAGTGCGGAGAGGTTGATCTGGTGAGGCTGGAGAAAACATTAACCCAAGAACATTTTGGGCAAGAGAAGGTAAAAGAGAAAATACTGGAGCTTTTCTCCATCCGCAAACTGAAAAAAGATTTGAAGGGGATAGTCCTATGTTTTGCTGGTCCGCCAGGGACAGGGAAGACCTCGCTGGCTCAATCCATCGCTAAGGCTCTGGGTAGAAAGTTTGTGAGGGTGAGTGTGGCAGGAATAAGGGATGAATCCGAGATCCGAGGAACCAGATCAACCTATACCGAAGCTTTCCCCGGAAAGATTCTAAGAAGCATTAAAGAGGCAGGATGCAACAATCCTCTGATGATGATAGAGCAGATAGATAAAATGGCTACAGATCTTTTGAAGGGAGAACCCGCAGCGGCTTTAGCCCAGGTTTTGAATCCGGAGAAAAATTCAAATTTCTTGGATAATTACTTAGGTATGCCTTATGATCTTTCAGATGTGATCTTTGTGACCACAGCTAATATAGTGGATGAAATCCCCGGTTCAGTTCTGGATTTGATGGAGGTGATCGAATTTTCCGGATTCATAGAGGAGGAAAAGTTGGAGATTGCCAAAAAATTCATTCTACCGGCCCAGCTCAAAAAACACGGCTTAACCGAACAAGATCTGAGATTTACGGATGAGGCACTAAAAAAGATAATCCGGCAATATACGGTTGAGGCAGGAATAAGAAGTCTCCAGAGGGAGATGGAAAACCTCTGTCGTCGCTGTGCCCGAGCTAAAGCGTCTAAGGAATTCCCCTCCTGCGAAATCACCACGGAGAATCTGGAGGAATATTTGGGCAGCCCCATCTATATTCCGGACATTGTGCCTAAGAAACCGGAGGTGGGGGTAGCTATTGGACTGGCCTGGACCGAAGCCGGAGGCGATTTGATGTTGATTGAGGCTTTGAAGATGGAAGGGAGCGGTCAGGTTATCTCCACCGGGCAATTAGGAGAGGTGATGAAAGAATCCATCCAAGCCGCCCATAGCTTCGTCAGATCTAAAGCTGAGATTTTGGGAATAAACTATGATGATTTTACCAATCACGATATTCACGTGCATTTTCCTTCAGGTGCCATCCCTAAGGACGGACCATCCGCCGGAATTACCATCTCCTTGGTCATCGCCTCAGTGATGAGCGACAAGCCAATCAGAAATGATGTGGCTATGACCGGCGAGGTCTCCTTGCGAGGAAGAGTCATTCCGGTGGCAGGGGTCCGAGAAAAGGTCTCGGCCGCTCACCGGGTGGGGATTCGATTCATAATTTTGCCCAAGGGAAATGAGAAAAATCTGTTGGATGTTCCAGAAAAGATAAGAAAAGAGACCAAGTTCATCTTTGTGGAAAGAATTGAGGAGGTCTTTAAAACTGCCCTTCTGGATTATGATGAAGATCAAAAGGGCGTCGAGGAAATCCTGAGAAGGGAGATAGGCAAGATCGTGAAAGTCCAAAAAAGGAAGGCGGGCAAAAAGAAGGTGGCAAAGAGAAGGTGAGCAACAATGGTTAACTGCGATCCAGGAGTGGAAACTCACTTTTGCTTTCAATCTGCTGGAATGATCGCATCAAGAAAGCAAGCGGTTTTGACGATAACAAAATGATGAATATCTTGACATAGGAGGCATTTTAAAACAATGCTGGCCGGCACCTAACTCAAGTCAGGTGCTGCTCTGAAAACTCTTTTCAGAAGTCAAGGGATAAAAGATGTCTGGAGAAAAAATTCTGGTGGTAGATGATGAGCTTTTCGTCAGAGAGCTACTTTTTGAGTTTTTAACCAAAGAGGAATATGAAGTAGTTTTAGCGGATTGTGGGGAGAAAGCGGTAGAGGTAATCAAATCCCGGCCAGTGGAGTTGGCTTTAATAGATTTAAAAATGCCAGGCATGGATGGCATTGAAACTTTGAAAAAAATAAAAGAGTTGAATCCCAACACCTTATCCGTGATCATGACCGGTTATCCCACCCTCGAAAGCTCCATTGAGGCTTTGCGCTGTGGAGCTCACGACTATGTGATAAAACCTTTTAAGCTCAACGAGCTCAAGAATTCCGTGGAGAAGGCTTTGCATGAATACAAGCTGAAAACGGAGATCGGAAAATTGAAAGATCGAATCAAGACCCTTGAGGGGGAACTAAGAAAATACGTAACCCCTGAAGGGTTCACCCAGAAGGATTCACCCTAAAGGAAAAAGAGAAATTCTATCGGAGTGAACCATTCTTCGACACCATCCCAGAGAAGATCATCACCAAGATGTGAAAAATTCAACTTTAAATCCTCACTAGGTTTTTTTCCAGACAGGAATAGTCCGGATGTAAAATCTTTTTGGAAGTACCTTCATCAACAGGAAATTATCCTCCTGCCGTTAGTATGAATTCATACCCACCGATTTTCAATTCTTCCAGAGTTGAAAAAAATTTTTTTTCTTGAAGCGTTGGATTGATCTATTGTAAAAAATAATTCTTGCATTAGATTTGTGATTTCTTTAAATTAATGCAATAATGTCAAGTTCTTTATCGAGTATCGGATTGAGGGTAAAGAATGAAGGGAAAGGGACATTCAGATATCTCGGAAGGGCAACTGAAGGATTTCACCGAATCTTTTGCCTCATTTAACAAGATCACCCAGAAGCTCCACTCCGCCTACAAGAACCTGGAGGAGAGATTTGAAGATTTGAACTCGAAATTGGAGAAGACCAATAGGGAACTTCGACAGAGTTTGGTGGAGAAGGAGAAAATATCCAATTACTTAAATAATATCCTGGAAAGCTTGACCTCGGGAGTGGTAGCCATAAATCTGGAGGAGGAGATCACTTTGTTCAACCGGGCGGCGGAGGAGATCTTGGGCTACACAACAGATGAGGTTCTGGGCAGAAAATATGGGGAGATTATGGGAAAGGGAATAAATGAAAAGATGACTTTACCGTTCACATTTAAATCCAGAAGATCACATATGAATGAAGAAAAGGAAGTGCTCACCAAGGGGAGAAAGAAAACACCTCTAGGATTTTCCACTTCTCTTTTGACCGATAATGATAACAATGTCCTGGGGGCGGTGGAGGTCTTCTTTGACCTATCCAAATTAAAGGAGTTGGAAGAGGAGGTGACCAGGGTGACGACTTTGGCTGCCTTAGGAGAGATGGCAGCAACCGTGGCACATGAGGTGAAAAATCCGTTAGGGGGAATTCGTGGTTTTGCCGACCTTTTGGATCAGGATTTGGAGAAGGGCGATCCTCGCAAAAAATCGGTGGAAAAGATCATGGAAGGTGTGGAAACCTTAGACAGGATCGTGCTCAGCCTTCTCAACTACACCAAGCCCATCAGGTTGCACCTGCATCAAACCGAATTTATAAGCTTTCTAGATGAAGTTATCAAATTTTTTGAAATTGATCTTGCGCGAGAGCAAAAGGGAATTTGTCTCGTCCGGGAATACCCCGAAAGGACGCTTTTGTGCCGCTTAGACCCAGAGCAGTTCCGACAGGTGATATTGAACCTTCTTCGCAACGCCACCCAAGCCATGCCCCGCGGAGGCAAAATTGTGGTTGGAGTGAATGAAGAGAGAAAAGAAGCGGGAGAGCCCAAGAATTCCTTGGGGCGTTATGGTGAGAGGAGAAGGCTTGTTTTAAAGATTTCAGATCAAGGGATGGGTATGAGCAAAGCCACTTTGGAGAAACTTTTTACTCCTTTTTTTACCACCAAAGAACATGGAACTGGTCTGGGACTCTCCACGGTCAAAAAGATCGTGGACGCTCACAGAGGGGACATTAAGGTAGAAAGTGAGATGGGTAAAGGCACCACAGTTATCGTGGGATTGCCAATGAGTAAATAAAATCAACATGCAAGTAGGAAAAAAAGAATTAAATCTCCTGCTTTAGCTGGAAGCAGCCGAAGTAAAGGTGCTGTTTAAAAACTGCAGGTGGGGTCCTGAACTGACTTAGATATCAGCCATTGGTTTAAAGAACAAATCCCTGAGGATTAACCATGTTGGAAAAGAAAGTTTTAGTGGTGGATGATGATTCCTTGATGAAGGATTTTTTAAAAGAGGCATTGGGGCGTTCCGATTATTCGGTCGACTTAGCCTCTACTGGGGAGGAAGCCTTAGAAAAGATCAAGGATAAAGATTATGATGTCATCCTTTCTGACATTCGCATGCCCAGCATGGGTGGGATGGAGCTTCTTGAGGCGACCAAAGAATATCTTCCCGATGCTGAAGTGATAATGATGACCGCTTATGGAACCGTGGAAAATGCGGTGGAAGCTATGAAGCTGGGAGCATTCGATTACGTGATGAAGCCTTTTTCTGCAGACGCAATAGAGATGAAATTGAAAAGAGCTTTTGAACAGATGAGGCTCAAAAAGGAAAACAAAAGCCTCCACCAAGCGTTGGAGAACACATATAGCTTTGGCAATATCGTTGGCAAAAGCCCCCAGATGCAGAAGATCTTTGAGTCGGTGAAGGCGGTGGCAGACAGCAAAGCCACGGTTTTAATCACTGGAGAATCGGGCACGGGAAAAGAACTCATTGCCACGGCTATCCACTATAACAGCTCTCGCAAAGATGGTCCATTTGTAAAGGTCAACTGCGCTGCTCTTCCAGAAGGACTGGTTGAAACCCAGCTATTTGGCCATGAGAGGGGAGCCTTCACCGGAGCCATAAGAAAATCCAGAGGAAGATTCGAGTTAGCTGATGGTGGAACTCTGCTTTTGGATGAGGTGAGCGAGATCTCGCCCGGCCTGCAGGCGAAACTCTTGAGGGTTTTACAGGAAAGGGAGTTTGAAAGGTTAGGCTCGGAAGAGACCATCCAGGTGGACGTGAGGATCATCTCTACCTCAAACCAAAATCTAAAAGAACGAATGGAAAAGGGAAAATTCAGAGAGGATCTCTTCTATCGATTAAATGTGATCCCCATCCATATAGCTCCTTTGAGGGAAAGAAAAGAGGACATTCCGGTTTTGGTTGAACATTTCCTGAATAAATATAATCTTGAAAATAGACGATCCATTGAGGGAATTTCTCAGAAGGTTTATGAGATGTTCATGGAATATCACTGGCCCGGCAATGTAAGGGAACTGGAGAACTGTATCGAAAGGGCAGTGGTCACCTCCAAAGGAAAAGTTCTTACTCTAAGAGATCTTCCCAAAGAGATAGCTTTTGGAAAGGCAGATTTCGCATCAGAGACAATCGGGGTTGGTTGTTCAATCCATGAGGCAGAAAAGAAGCTGATATTGAAAACTTTAGAGCTTCAGGGAGGAAACCGAACCAAAGCTGCAGAAATTCTGGAAATCTCCACCCGAACTTTGCGTAATAAATTACAGGAGTATGGACTGAAAGAGGCAGGGGATGATCAGTGAGCGTTTTTCTTGTAGTGGTAAACCTTAGTTTGCGTCAAAAGATTTCTTTTAATTTTCAGAAGGCCTCAAAAACAACAGAAGTTTATACTCCGGTTAGCGGTAAGTTATTGTATGGGATAAGATCGGTATATCCGTATTGCGTATACACTCCCAAATTGGCGGGATAAACGCAATGCGTTTATGAACAAGTCAAGCGTCATCGCTAATGAGGTGGGAAATGGAACCAATTCGTCGAGTTGCATTTTGCCCCCACTGTGGGAATCGGGCACCACAGCGACATATACATACTCAAAACTATCTGGGTCAGGGATACTCAATGTCTGGCGATTTGTCCGATACAGATCTTCCATGTGCCTACTATGTCGCTGTTTGCGAAACATGCAACGAGATTCTCTTGTATTATGCATTCATCGATGTTGTAGAAGATAAGGATTTTCATCTTGCTGATCTTATTTGGCCTGACCCAGGAGTTCTTCACAAAGCTGTTCCCAAGGCCGTGGCTGAGTGTTACTCAGAGGCTGTGAGAATAAAAAATGTGGCGCCGAATGCCTTCGCTGTTCAGATACGGCGGGCTTTGGAGGCGATTTGTGACGATCGTGGTGCAAAAAAGGGAGTGCTCCAACGCCGCTTAGAAGGACTTGCTTCACAGGGTGAAATCCCCACTATTCTTGCTGAAATGACTGATGTGCTCAGACTGCTAGGCAACATCGGCGCACATGTAGCAGACCAAAGTGTCAAACCAGGACACGTTCAAGCGATCGATGGTTTTTTTCGTGCAGTAGTAGAATACGTGTACGTGGCGCCCAGTAAGCTTAAGGAATTTCGCGATAGGCTTGAAAGTTTTGGGACTAAACTAGGGAGTAGCGACTTCGCCTAACACAGCATAAAAGGTTCGTGCCTTACGGCACTTACCCAAATTTTTGCTTCGCACAAACTTCTTTTATGCTGGGAACGTTATCTGCCATGTGAGGTAGCATACGAAAGGACGGAAATAAGAAGTGAGGAATAAAGAAGTTAAACTTCCAGCGGCTTTCAAGGAAGATATCCGTCGAGCGGTAGAAATACTAAAAGAGTCAGGATGTACAGATATTTTCCTCTTTGGTTCTTTGGGAGAAGGGAAGGTCAGAGATGGTTCGGACATTGACATTGCCATTCGGGGGTGTCCACCAGGGAAGTTCTTTCACCTTTTGGGCAAACTCCTTTTAGCCCTAGACCATTCCGTTGACCTTGTCAACTTGGATAGCCAAGATGCTTTCGCACGGTATCTGGAAAAGGAAGGGAGAATTCTCAAAATTGGCTAATAACGTTGTCTCTCAGATAGAGTTCCAGATAGAGCAGATTGACCAATTATTTGATTCCTATGCTGATCTTCTGGAACGTTCCCAAAAGTCCACACCTGATTTGGTAGAGATTACAGCCATCGCCTCTGTATTGCATTCTTTCTATAATGGGGTGGAAAATATCTTTTTGTCCATTGCAAAAGGGATGGATGAGGATCTCCCTGGTGGTTCTCAATGGCACAGAGATCTTTTGATACGAATGTCACAAAAGACATCCAAAAGGAGACATGTTATATCGGAGGAAATGGCACAAAGATTGGCTGAGTACCTTGGTTTCAGACACTTTTATCGTCATTCATATTCGTTCTTCCTGGAATGGGGTGAAATAGAGAAGTTGGTATCATCCTTACGAAAGATGTGGACGCAATTAAAGAAGGAACTTAGTCTATTTATAAACAGTTTGAGTTCTGGTTGAAACTAAAATATCCGGCAACAGGCGTCGTGGTTATGCAAGGGCTAAAGCCATATCTCCCTTCGACGTCAAGGTAGTAAGCAAGCCGGCAGATGAAATCGCATTCTTATTTTATTTATACTTAAAAAGAGCAAATACAAGATATGGTCTTCTTAGGAAAGAAAAACCAAGTTTTAAATTAGAAGATTCCCTGACATGAAAAGCAAAAATTTGTTCAAGGTTTTCGAGGAGACTCCGAGAGAGGAAAGAAACTTAAAAGATTATAAGGAGATTCCCTGCAAAGACATGGACTTAGACTGCTTCGCCTTCGATGGAAAGATGCCCTTTGGAAGTTACAAAAGATGCTATGAATATGCGCCCGAATTAGGCAAGTGTATTTTTTTTGATTGGGAAAAGAATAAAAGCCGAGATTGATTTTTGAAATATTTGATTACATTAATTCTTAGATTTTCTTCTGGATAAGTCTGATTCGATGATAGTACTGCCTCTGTGGTTAATACAGAAGTCTAGATAGTTGCAAAAAGAAGCCTCGCCTTTAAGCGGGGTTTTTCATTTAATCCCTCTCTCCTCACCGGTAAGAAATCCTGCCTGGACTGTCAGATGCAAATGCAATCATTCAGTTCCTCTGATCTGACGCTTCCGCCTGCTATGCCGGGTTTTTTGTTAAGAAATTTTTCCTAGACGTAAGAAATTTGCAAAAGATTGCAGTTTTGGGTTAATCATTTTCATATCTTTGCCGATTAAAAAAGGGGTGTTTCGAAAAAAGGGTATTCACCGCTTTTTGCTTGCGCCCTTAAAGGATAATATAGAAGTGGAAATCCCTTAGAGCCAGTTTGTATCGTGGGCTAGGAATTCAACTTGACCAAAATCAACCAAAGTATATGAACTCTCAAAAGAACCTTGATCAGCAGAATTCCTTCAGTTTCCCAAAGGAGAGAAAGGTTCAACACTCAGTGGATCTTTTAAAAAACGCACTCGAGGACAAGGTAAATGATTTAACAGAATCGAATAAAAGATTAAAGCGAAAGATCTTTGATCTTTACGCTATTTTCGAGATTTCAAGAAAGCTTAATTCCATGCTGGATTTGGAAGATCTTTTGAATGGAATCCTTGAAACCATGATGGGGCAGTTGGGGATAAGAGGTGCGGCGATATTCATTCAAAGAGATCTCGCTCAGAAAGAGCTTTCCATATTCAAAATAAGAGGGATAGACCTGGAAGGTCATGCGGACTTCACCTCGTTCAAATTTAAGCAAGACACCAATTTGTTGAAACTCCTTTTGTCTGAGAATGAACCTCTGTTTCTGGATGAGATAAAGGCTCACTTAAAGAAAGGCTTCACCGGTTCGCTCATGATTTCGGCGCAAGGAGACTCGAGCAAAAGAGTGTCGGGTTGGGTAGATTCATTGAATGAGCTCAGCATCTTGGAGGCTTTGGAGTGTGAGCTGTGTATCCCTTTGATAAGCAAAAAGCAAATCAGAGGAATTGTAAGTCTTACTGAAAAGACCTCCCATCTTACTTTTACCGATAGCGACCTGGAGTTTATTTCGGTTTTAACCGGTCAATTTACTTCTGAAGTGGAGAATGCCATTCTTTATGAAAGTCAAAAGAATATTAATCTAAAATTAAGGAGAACTCAGAGGCAACTTATCCAGTCGGAAAAACTGGCCGCTTTAGGGCAGTTCTCTGCTTCCGTCGCTCACGAAATCAACAATCCCTTGGGAATTATAAAAAATTATCTTCTGATCCTTTCTGAATCCGTGAAAAAAGATGATGCGAACCTATCCAATCTCGGTGTGGTCAAGGAGGAGGTGGATCGGATCGCACGCATCGTAAAGAGACTACTGGATTTTTGTAAGCCTAAAAACGGCAAAATGTTCGCCCTGGATCTGGTTGAGATTTTGAATCAGACCCTCTTTTTGGTAGAAAAACAATTTTCAAAACGAAATATAGTAATAGAAAGGAACCTTCCCAAAGATCTTCCCAAAGTGAAAGGCTTTGATGACGAGATCAAACAGGTCTTTTTGAATCTGTTGATGAACTCAAAGGATTTCATGGATCAAGGGGGAGAGATTCTTATCTCGGCACAGCAGAAAGAGGATACAGTGGAGATAGAATTTTCAGATACCGGATGTGGCATTCCAGAAGAGAACATCTCTCGGGTATTTGACCCATTTTTTACCACCAAAGAAGGAGCAGAAGGGACTGGTTTGGGCTTATGGATCTGTTACGAAATAATCCAAAGGCACGGGGGCACCATCGTGGCAAAAAGAAAAGATAAGGGGACAAGCTTCTTGATAACTTTGCCTATTGCATCCTCTTAATGCTTTCAATCTGGAGTGTCAAGCTTCAACTTGACCAACGAAAATATCCGTGGAGATGGATTTGGGATAAATATTGATGAGTATCAGAATTTACTGAATTGATAATTCTAAATTCTGGAGATAAACGAAGGAAGTAAGGGCTATGGAGAAAGAGTACGGGAAAATCTTAGTGGTGGATGACGAGACCAGGATGTGTGAAAGTCTAAAAACGCTCCTCTCTGGGGTGGGATATGATGTGACCACTGTCCGGGAGGGAGAGAAGGCAATCGAGAAGATCAATAAGGATGATTTTGATCTGGTGATCACCGACATAAAAATGCCCAGATTCGATGGAATGGATATACTCAAATCCGCTCGCTCCAAAGACCAAGAGGCTCTGGTAATATTGATGACCGGATTTGCCTCCTTGGAATCTGCCGTCTCTGCCATCAACCAGGGAGCATATGACTATCTGATGAAGCCGATTGAGTTCTCCGACCTAAAGCTGACCATAAGAAGAGGATTAGAAAAAAGAAGGTCTGATCAAGCTCGAAACAAGCTTTTAACGGAACTGAAGGAGAAAAATCTGGAATTACGCAAAAGGGTGGCGGAATTGGATGCTCTTTACCAGGCTGGCAAGTCGCTGAGTTCCACAGAGGATTTGGGTGTCCTCCTTGACAGGATAGTCTCCTTGGCAACCGAGGTGATCGGGGCAAAAACGGGCTCCATCATGCTGATTCAAAGACCCGAAAACGTATTAACCATCAAGTCCGCCATCGGATTAGATTCAAAAATAATTGAGGGCACCAAATTGGAGTTGGGCAAAAGCATTGCTGGATATGTGGCACAAAATGAAACCCCTTTGATCATTGAGGACATTGAAAAAGATCGGAAGTTCAAGCGATTAAGCAAAAAGCATTATGCCACCAAATCCCTTTTGTGTGTCCCTTTGAAGATCAAAGAAAGGGTTTTGGGGGTAATAAATTTAAGTGATAAAATCACCGGAATGCCCTTCAGTCAAGATGATCTTCGACTTTTGACTACCTTTGCCTCCCAAGCTGCTATTGCCATAGACGATGCTTATCATTTTGAACAGAGCAGAAAAAAGGTCGAAGAGCTTTCCATTCTATACGATATCGCCAGCACGCTTTCCACCTTAGAGAACTTCGAGAGGATTTCCGATTTTATCTTTGAGCGGGTTAAGAAAATTGTGGAGATCGATTCTGCTCTTTGGTTCGAATGGAGCGAAAAGGAACAAAAATTAAGTCTTGCTTTCTGCCAGGGATTGGAAAACACGAAGAGAGACCTGCAGATTTCTTTGGAGAAGCAGGAGATCCTGGACTCGGATAAACTTAATACAGGAATCAAAGGAAAATTGGAAGAAGATTCCGATTTTTCTCAATACTTGGACTCAGTGAGCTCGTTTCCCATAATTGCAGAAGGGATATTACATGGAGTGCTCTCGGTGGGTAACCGAGCACACAAGATCATATCCGAAGATCAGAAACACTTAATTTCCATTATCGCCTCACAAGCGGCTTCTTTATATGAAAGACAGAAAAGCATACTCAATGCCACTCGCCTTTTGACCATGGGTAACATGGTCTCGGAGATCACCCATGATTTGAAAAAACCATTAACCAATATTAAGGGAACTTTGCAACTTCTGAAAGAGAAATGGTCAGATACAGAGGCCAAAGAGAAGTATTTCGATATGGTGGAACAGGAGATCTTTCGCCTAAACGATTTAACCAGGGAGATAGTAAACTTTTCCAATCCCAACAAATACGAGCTGGAGAGAAAAGATATAAGGCTTTCCTTAGATCGTGCGTTGAATCTGGTAAAGCGTGATCTTGACACAAGAAAGATCAGTTTAAAAAAGGACCTCCAAGAGGTTCCATCCATTTTCATCAACGAAAATGAAATTATGGAAGTTCTCTTAAATATAATCTTGAATGCCATTGAGGCCATGCCTGAGGGTGGTGAATTGCAGGTGAGCTTGAAGTCTTATCAAGATCCGAAAAAGAAAGGGCAGTTTGTGCAGATAGGCATAGCCGATACAGGCTGTGGAATCGCTCCGGAGAATTTGAATCGAATTTTCGATCGCTATTTTACTACCAAAAAAGAAGGCACCGGATTGGGTTTGGCAGTGGTGGAAAGGATAGTTAAGGCACATGGAGGTTTTGTTTCAGTGAAAAGCGAACTTGGCAAAGGGACCTCTTTTTTTGTGAATCTGCCAGCAGAACAAAACAGTTTATAAGGTTGAAGTTTGTTAGGTTGAAAAAACCCTGAACTTAGATTCTAAACTGAATTGGTGGCTGTCCCGTTATAAATTTTTGCCGATAATTCATATGAATGCATACGCAGATGAAAAGCGGTCAGTCTTGATTGATCATGAGTTTATATTTGATATAGCCTGATCCGAAGGTGGCAAAGGCTAATAGAAAAGGCGAAAATTATGGATAAAGATAAGGTAAAAATATTGGTGATCGATGATGAACCCAAAGTTTCCTGGCTTCTAAGCGAGGGTTTGGGAAAGATCTATGAGATCGTCTATGCCAAAGATGGCCTGGAGGGGCTGCAGATGGTCTCAAAAACTAAACCCAGCTTAGTCCTTTTAGACATTAAGATGCCAGGCATGGACGGTTTGGAGGTTTTAGACAAGATAAAATCTATGGATCGGCTGACTGAGGTGATCATGCTCTCCGGACACGGAGAGACTAAGAATGTAGTAGAATCGATAAAAAGGGGGGCATCGGAGTTTATCAATAAGCCTTTCGACGTCAAAGAAGTCGAGATACATATTCAGAGTGTGCTGGAGAAGACTCGTCTTAAGAGGGAATTGGATCACCTTAAGAACGAACTTAAGACTAAGTCTCAATATGAAATACTTGTAGGTGATAGTCCCAAAATGCTCCAGATCAAAACCATCATCGAGCAAGTGGCGGACAGTGAGTTGACCGTTTTGATCCGAGGTGAATCAGGCACCGGCAAGGAGATCGTGGCAAGGATGCTGCATACTCTCTCCAGCCGAAAAAATGAGCCTTTCGTCAAAGTGAATTGTGCGGCGATCCCCCGGGATCTGTTGGAGGCGGAGCTTTTTGGCTATGAAAAAGGCGCCTTCACTGGGGCACATAAGACCAAACCGGGAAGGTTCGAGACTGCAAATAAAGGAACCATCTTTTTGGATGAGATTGGAGACATGCCTTTGGAGCTTCAATCCAAATTACTTCAGGTCCTGGAGCAATATGAGTTCATGCGGGTCGGGGCAATAAGGACCATTAAGGTGGATACCAGAATTCTGTGTGCCACCAACCGGGATTTGAATAAAGCCCTGAAAGATCAGACCATAAGAGAAGATCTGTTTTACAGGCTGAATGAGGTTACCATAAACTTGCCTCCTTTGGGGGAAAGAAGGGAGGATATCCCACTGTTGATTGAACATTTTTTGCAGAAATACAACACCCTTTATGATAAAAAGTATCGTCCTCTTTCTTCCAGAAGCATAGAGCTCTTGCAGGAATTTGATTGGCCCGGCAATGTAAGGCAGTTGGAAAATCTGATCAAGCAGGTGGTGGTAAGAGAAGATGAAGAGATAATTTATGATACCCTAAAGACGCCTTCCGTTCAGACCGGATCTTATTCTCCCCAAAAGCCTTCCTTCTCTGAGACAAGGAACTATTCATTGAAAAAAAGGGTAGGAGATGCAGTTGCCCACGAGGAGAAAGCTTTAATCTCTGAAGTGCTTTCCAAAACCAACTGGAATAGAAGAAAAGCAGCTGGGCTTTTGGAGATAAGCTACCGATCTCTTCTTTATAAGATCAAAGAATATCAACTCGCCGGCTAATTCAGAAACCTTCAAAAGGATTTAATCTGACATCCTTCATCATCAAGAGATTTCGCAAGCCCTGCAGGTCAAGCATGTCCCCAGACCTGGATGACATTACTAATTTTGTCAAACTGTAGGGGTGAAGCTTTAGGGACCGTTGAAAGACTCCTATAATGTCGTTGCGAGGAGGGCCCGCCTTTGGTCTTCGACCCTGAGGTTTCATTTCGTGCCGCACTTCGTCCTGAGACTCAGTGTCGAAGGAAGCGCACTCAGTGCGAGGCAGGACCGGAGGGCAGGACGAAGTGCAGACCCGAAGGGCGGGGGGCGACGAAGCAATCTGTGACTTATTGATTTATATAGAAACAAGATTGCTTCTCCCGCCTTCGGCGGGATCGCAATGACGTCCCTTTTAGTTTTTCAACACGTCCTTTAGCTTTACCATAGTAGTTTGTGGTTGCTCGATTTGTGTAGCACTTGAGGATATCGAGCTTAAAAATTGCCCGATAAATGGGACAACTACATTTGTTTAATAACCCGTGAAAGGCTGCCTGTCATGACCTCTTAGACTTCTGAAAAACGCTTTGAATTTAGCCAATTCTTATTATATTTGGTCTTAAAAAGTTATTTCAACTTGGAAAATAGTTTTGAACATGATGCAAACCGAAGACGAAAAATGGATGAGACATGCTCTGGCTGAGGCTCAGTTGGCATTGAAGAAAAATGAGGTCCCCATCGGAGCGGTGGTGGTTTATGAGGACAAGATCATTGGCAGAGGTCATAATCAGGTGGAGAGCTTGAAAGATCCCACTGCCCATGCGGAGATAATTGCCATCGGTGCAGCCTGCAACTTTCTCAATTCCTGGAGACTATCCGGATGTTCCATTTATGTTACCGTCGAGCCATGTTCCATGTGTGCCGGGGCGATTGTTCTATCCAGACCTGAGCGACTGATCTTCGGAGCAAAGGATCCTAAAACCGGAGCATGTGGCTCCTTATACAACATCGTGCAGGATATCAGATTGAATCATCAGGTGGAAGTCACCCCTTACATATTGGAACAAGAATGCACTCAAATCCTTGAGTCTTTTTTTGAGAAAATTCGGCAAGGCACTGCAGAATCTAAAAACGGGAAAAAAAGTGGAACGGACTACTAAGAGTTTTGATTTGGATCAAGTTCACACCAAGCTTTTGTATCTGGGACTTTTTTTGGATGTCTTAGTTCCAGCGGTTTTGCTATCTTTGGGTCTATTTCTAAGAAGCAAGGGAATTGTTGTAAGATCGTTTACGGGATTAGATGTATTACTTTGGTTTTTATTGGCAGTGAGCGGAGGAGAGGTTTTAGCAATCTACTTGATCAAAAAAAGAGTTCTGTTTGCCCCGAACATGCCAAGAGCCAAAGAAGAAGATGTTTCCCTGGAGCAGAGGTTTCTAAGATCAGCACTGATTCTTTTCTCACTTAGTCTCTCTTTTGCCATTTATGGATTCGTATATTATCTTTTGGGTGGGACGGTGGAAAGATTTGTGCTATTCATCGCTATTACCTTGTTTTGTTTCCTCTTGTTCAAACCTAAACTTGAGGAGATGAAATCTGTAAAGAATGGTTTATCAGAATCTTCGGGTGGTTATTGAAAATGCTTGTTAACTGTTGACTTTTGACTGTTCACTATTCCCTGCTTTTTGGAGAGGTGCCGAAGTGGTTGTCCCGCCTTTAGCGGGATCCGTCCTGTGGCGGAAACGGGGTGTTTCGCCCACAGGGTCTGCCTGTGGCGGAAAAACCGTTGTTTCTTTTAAAAAAGACAAAATAACCGGAGAGGTGCCGGAGTGGTTTAACGGGGCGGTCTCGAAAACCGTTGTGCCGTAAGGCACCCCGGGTTCGAATCCCGGCCTCTCCGCTTCTAATTACTCGTGTTACGTTAAGTCGAGTCCGGGTTATAAAAACATACACGAGCACCACCAGACAAATCCCTCTCTCCTCACTTTTTGATTTCTACAACAAGCTTGACATAGCTCTTTGTTGTGCCTAAAATAAAGTCCTTGACAATCTAGAATCGAGCCAATAATATCCCGGAGAGAGACGGACCATTTTTCGGATTAGCTTTTCGGTGCCAACTTTCGTATAATGATATGTACTTGTGAAATAATTCACTAATTAGAGGACCGCTTATGTGGCCGAGAAGTATCGGGGCAAAGCTGATTCTGGTGGTGGGATTCATCTTGATAGTCTCAATAGGCATCTACGCTTACGTCAACATAGCCTCTCAGAAAAAGCAGTTGACGGAGGAGGTGATGCGGGGGGCTTTTAGGATAAGTGAGACAATCAAAAGAAGCACAAGATACGATATGCTCAGAAACTTAAGGGAGGACTTGCATCAGATGATTGAGACCATCGGACAGCAGGAGGGCCTGGAGAAGATAAGGGTCTTCAACAAGGACGGGCAGATAATGTTCTCCTCTGACAAAAGTGACATTGGAGAAATGGTGGACAAGAAGGCTGAAGCCTGTTACGCTTGCCATTCAGCGGAAAAGCCATTGGAGAGATTGAACATTCCTGATCGGTCCAGAGTCTTCACCTCCAAGGAAGGTCACAGGGTATTGGGAGTCATCTCTGCCATATATAATGAACCCGATTGTTATACCCCGGACTGTCATGCCCACCCCCCGGAACAAAAGGTCCTGGGAGTCTTGGACATAGGGATGTCCTTGGCTGATGTGGATGGAGAGATAAAAGGTGCCCAAAACAAGATGATCTTCTTCGCCGTGATCGCCTTTTTGGTGATCTCGGTGACCATCGGCATCTCCATCAATCGGTATATCACTCGTCCGGTCAGGGAATTAGTCAAAGGAACCAAGAAGATCGCCGAGGGGGACTTGGATTATTCCATTCCCATCAAAACTGAAGGTGAGATCGCACAGCTGGCCTCCTCATTTAGCCAGATGACCTCTGATCTGAAAAAGGCGGATGAAAAGCTAATGGAGTGGGGGAAAACTTTAGAGCAGAAGGTGCAACAGAGAACCGAAGAGTTGAGAAAGACCGAAAATCAGCTGATTCAATCGGACAAGGTGGCCTCTTTAGGCAAATTGGCTGCCGGGGTTGCTCATGAGATCAATAGCCCTTTAACCGGAATTCTCACCTACTCATCGCTTCTGCTTAAAGCCAAGGAAGAAGGAGATCCGGACAAGGAGGATTTAGAAGTCATCGTCAATGAGACCAATCGGTGCAAGAAGATCGTCAAAGGGCTTTTAGACTTTGCCCGACAGACCGAACCCCAGAAGGTTCTATCCGACATAAACGAGGTGATAGATAAATCGATAGATCTGGTTTCCCATCAAGCCTCCATGCAAAATGTCAAGATTCGAAAGGAAACCGAACCGAATTTGCCCAAGACAATGATAGACGTGGGACAGATTCAACAGGTCTTCATTAATATCCTGCTAAATGCAATTGAGGCCATGCCCCAGGGAGGGACTTTGACCGTATCTTCAGACATGGGGGATGGGATGGCAGCCATTCGATTTACCGATACCGGGGTCGGAATCCCCAAAGAGGTTTTGCCAAAAATCTTGGATCCATTCTTCACAACCAAAAAACAAGGAAAAGGGACTGGTCTGGGACTCTCTGTAAGTTACGGCATAATTGAAAGGCATAGAGGCAAATTGGAGGTGAAAAGCCAGGTGGGGAAGGGTACCACCTTTACCGTTAGGTTGCCCATAAAAGAAAAGGCTTCTTAAACTGAAAAAAAGGGAAGGAATTGAATGATTAAAGCCAAAATATTGGTGGTGGATGATGAAGAGATCGTATTGAAGAGCTGCCGCAAGATATTGGAGGGCGGCGGG
>Ga0209427_10003370_pt1 | contig 18789 bp, 14 predicted proteins | sample DeeMarSWOR136_30_FD_187465 | JGI IMG/M metagenome (GOLD analysis project Ga0209427, IMG submission 187465) | Marine sediment microbial communities from White Oak River estuary, North Carolina - WOR-1-36_30 (SPAdes) (version 2) | ecosystem: Environmental > Aquatic > Marine > Intertidal zone >...
TCGGCGAAGATACAGGATGGGACGTTGACGGCTGTGGATTTGGCTGACGGCTCAATTATAGCAGTCAATATTGCCGATGGCGCAGTAACAACCTCTAAGATTGCCGATGGAGCAGTGACAACCTCTAAATTTGCTGACTCCGCAGTTACGACGGAAAAGATAGCTGACAGCGCCATAGTGACCGCTAAATTGGCTGATGAAAGTGTAACTGCAGCAAAAATAGACAATGGGACACTGAAAGCAGCTTTCAGCGTTCTAATTTGGAGAGACGGCGAAACCTATTATGCAAAGAACGGCTCAACTGGAGAAATACAGTATTCTGGAACCAATGCAACAACGGTCATAAACGACGCGATTTCGAGCATATCTACCGGAGGTCTGGTTTTCCTCTTTGACGCAACCTACAACATAGACGGCACAATCAATGTTGTTGAAAAACTCAACATCAACATCATTGGACAAAGCTGGGAAACAAAACTTAACCTCACAGAAAACGCAAACACCGACATGATGTATATCGAAAACTCAAACTACACCACCATCAAATCAATCTATTTCCAAGGAAACAGAGACTCGCAAACAAGCGGCAAAGGATTAGTTATACATAACTCGGAGAGAGTTCTGATTGAAAGGTGCCTGTTCTACGAAATCAGACAAACCGCCATACACATCAATGGTATACCGCCAATGAGCAGTCTTCAACCTTGGATAGTCAGGAATCGCATCGAAAAAATTGGCAACAGCACCGCAGATTACGGTATATGGATAGCCGATTACGCCTCAGATGCTCATGTAGTCGATAATGACGTTGGAAACATAACAGGAAGCGCCATATACGTTACTTCAAGCGGATTTCTGATAGAAGCAAACACCCTGTGGAATTCAAACTATGGTCTAAACGTTTTCTCGGTGACTAGCGGAGTAATCGCTGGAAACATCATGGACAACAATGGGCTCGACGGAATCAACATCGATTCAAGCAAAAACCTGCTAATAACAAGCAACATCGCAAAACTGAACAGTAATAACCTATGGAATTCATCGAGCGGGATTTATCTATACAACAGTAGTTACACAATCATAACTGGAAACCGAGCTGGATCTTTTGGTGAGTGGAAATACGAAACTCAGCAGTATGGAATCAAGGAATATGGTGCAAACTCTGATTACAATTTGATTACTGGAAACAATGTCTACGGTAATCTAGGCGAGAAAGACATCTACTCTACGGGACCAAACACTGTTGTCTCAGGTAACCTGGGAAGATACACTACTAAGAATCCTGGCTAATCGTGGCTACAAGTTATGGGTTGACCGATGTTTAGGTCTGGTTTGCCAGTCGGCGTTTCTTACGTGAGGTAAGAAGAAGGCTTCGTTGGCTTTCAAGGAAAAAGTAGGGCAAACTAGATTGGTTGGATACTTTGAGGAAGCCTCGATTTAGGCTAAGCACCTCGTGAATGCGGAACAGAAATGGTTTCAGGTATAGCGAATAGGACTAGTTTACCGCTTTCTTCGCCAGTCTCTTTCTATAGATTATGATTACGAGCATAATTACAGCAATCAACAGGGGTAGAATAATCCATGAAGGAAACTCTGGAATTGAGTAGTCAAAAAAGCCCTCGTTAAGATTCCCCTCATTAGAGTAGCCGTGGCTCTCCCAGAATCCTCTGTAGTCCTCGTTGTCCGACAGCTCGATTTCGGTTATCCATTTTATCCACTTGTATCCCCACTTGCTCTCTGCCACAAGCTGGAACGGGAAGCCTCTTTCGGGCGGAAGGGTTACGTTGTTCATCTTGTGAGCCATCAGTATGTTGTTCTCGACTATGTAGTCCAGCGGCACTGAAGTGGAATATCCGTCGTAGGCGTAGAATATCACTGTGGTGGCGTTCGGGTCGACTCCTGCCGCTTCAACCAAGTCCTTCACCAAGACGCCCTCCCAGAGTATGGTTACGCTCCAGCCCTCTACACAATTGAGTTTGACAACCTTTTCAAAATTCTGATAATTGTTAACGACCTCATCATAGCTTAATTGTAATTCGCTATTTACAAGGCCTGAGACTGTGAGGGTGTAGTTTTCTGGATCGATATATTGTGGTCCTTTAATCGAATTTTCTCTGAAAGCAGTAATTGAGGAAAGATCTTCTCCTTCATATTCTCTGATTTCTACGCTTTCAAGTGTTGTTGTTTCATCTGTCGTTTCAGCCACTGATCCTATTATTGGTGAACTAGTGAGAACAAGTGAAACAAGTAGTCCAACCAGCAAGAGATTTAGGAAGAATGTCTTTTGTCTATGCATGAACATTCCTAACAATATGACATACGTCATATTATATAAACATTGACCCTGAACCCAAACTTTTATGCGCTATACAAGACTCAGGGAAAGACCACTAAATCAGCATGTAAGATGAAGAGCCGCCACAACAGTTCTGGATTCAGATAGGCGGTTGAAGGTTTTGCAGGCTTCAGATGTTTTCTGGACTACGAGTTCGATACCCTCAGATTCAACACAGCTTCTGGTTTCAGGGGGAACATCCATCATTCCCGAGTAGCCTGTGCCCACCACCAGCACCTCTGGTTTCGCCTCAAGAGCCTCCTTTAAGTCAGCTATGTGGAGACGGTGTCCTTTCTTTCTCCGCCAGTCAGCCTTGATTTTTTCTGGGAAAACTAGGAGGTCAGTGGTGCAACTTTTCCCGTTTATTGTTATCCTGCCAAAATCGTAGGAGTCTATCATCACCGATATCTACCATAAAACTTTGTGAGGTACCCCCTTTTGAGTGTTATGTGAATGCTCTTTAGTTTCACTTTGCTCTCCCCTCAATAGGATGTCGTTGCGCCGAGGATTTTAAATGTTCATCCAATCATCAGCTGATTTAGATTCGCTATGACTAGCCTGAGAAGTAGATTAACTGAAAACTGCCAAAATCCTTGGAACGGAAGATGCAGAAACACGGACATCGAAGTTTACATCTACTACAGAAACAAGCGTCTCCCCATTTGCAGAAAATGCTGGAGCACCATCGCGGAAAAGGACATTGAATGGTAAAGATTTGCGGCGCTATACTTGTCGCTGCTAAAAAGAGAGGACACGGTTTCTTTGGAAACAAACGTAGATTTGAGCTAACAATTTCGGATTCTAATTGTAAATTCATAATACATATAACATAGGATTTGACGAAGGAAAAAGCTGAGTAACGCGTGACGCATGCAAAAAGGAAGGGTATGTTGCCCATAATTCTGTAGGGTCGGTGAGGGCGTGAATAGGTCAAAGCTGAAGATAAGCATTGAGATTCTTTGCAGTTTGGCTTCTAACGGTCCCATGAAGTTACCCCAGCTGATGACAAAGGTTGAACTGAACAAAACCTGTCTGAGACAGCATCTGAGTCTGCTGAAGAAACGGAGCCTCGTTGAGAGACAAAACTTGGGCGAGAACAACATATTTTATGTTGTGACTGAAAGGGGTCTACAAGTGCTTAAGGTTATTGATCCCATGATTACAGAGGCGCGCAAGTTTCAGTTGCTACAATTTTAGGTGCACTTTCAGGAGCAGATTATTGCTAAAGCGGGGTGTAACTCTACGAAAAACCCATTCTGCCTTTTGTACAAACACTGCCACAAACTTCCAATGTTGCTATAAACGCCGATGACGAGTATTCTCGTTCCCGGTGGGGACTTTAGCCTTTGGATGCAGGGCTGTTTGTTTTTTCGATTTCTTCTGTTCTTTTCCTGACAGCTTCTGCCACAAACTCGGTTATGCTTCTATAACCTAGATCCGCTCGAGCCTTAACCAAAGATTTCACTTTATCGTATAACCCTGATGGCAGATTCACCGATTCATATCCTTTCACAGGCATTTTTTCCCCTTCTTTTTGGCTGTTGTTTTTGTTGCGTTTGTATAGTTTCTGCGCGTTTTCTCATTCAACCTCGATGTCTATTAAACCATTCAAGGTTTGGCGCGACGTTGAATGTGCAGCACCTATCTTACGGCTGGTTTTGATATATGAGTGAACCAACATGTGCCTCATTATTAAAATGTTTTATGGTTTTTCCGGAACAAATCTTAAAAATATGCACGGTTGTGAACAGGTTGAGTGTAGTGGAAGGTCTGTCAAGTCATCTTTCTTTTACGGTTATGGCGTCAACTGGGCAGCTTGATTTACATTCTAAACATGCTGAACAGCTGCTTGGATTTGTGACGATGGGTTGTTCCTCAAACCATTCTAGAACACCGAAAGTGCAGGCTTCCACGCATTTTTTGCAGCCGGTGCAGCGGCAGTAATCAATTTTGATTTCTACAACCATTTTTGGTGTTCCCTAACGCAGCCGAGCATGTACTTTTAGAGTGTAACATCCGTCCTAATCAATCCACCTTTGGGATACAATAAAATTTAGGTACCTATGTTCTTTTTGAATGAGCATAATCGGTGGTCTTGAAGTCTTCAAACAAAAAAAAGAAGGGGAGTTTTTGCGACTTCGAAGTCGCAGTTTATGGATCGTGTTGTGGTTTTTCGCTGATTGTGCCTAAACATTCGACTACGCTAACAGACGGGTGTATCGGATCATAGAATGGATAGGTTATTTTCAGTATTATGTCGGTGACGCATTCGTTCTCATGTTGTAGGTATTCGATGCCTGAAAACACAATTGTGCCATCAGGTGCCATCATTCCACGTGGAATGTTCCAGAACCATTGTGTTGCGTAGTATGTATCTTGTCCGTCCATACCCCAGATCAGGAGACCGACTGTTCCGTTGATGTCTTTGTACGTAGATATTACTGCGTATCCGCTTCCGTAGAAGTTCTTGTTCCAGCATGTTAACGCCAAGATCTTGTTTTTATATTCAGCGGCATTTTCGGGTACGCATTCGTCCCTAGCGAAGAAGGCGTTTGTGAATTCGTTGAAGTACTCCGTTCCAAGGTTAGCGCGAGGTCCTCCGGAGAAGAGCATGTTGCTGCTTGCCACCGGATATGTCCTGCACCAGTCGTCATGTAGAGCTACTCTCAAGTCAACGTCACCATCTTCCTCCCAGTAGTAGTAGTAATCTGTTCTTGTTCCTGTGGTGGCTCCAGCAATGACGAACGGCACATTTACTCCGTATTTTGTGTCTCTAATGTCCAAGCCAGTCATCGCCACTGGTATGTCTTTTATGGAGTCGAAGGCTTGGGTCATGTAGGCTGCACCTATAGAGTCGACAGTTGCTGCATCTTTACCGACAATCATCCACTCGTAGCGTCCGCGGAACGGAATTATTATCTCGAATTTCGTTGCCATTGCTTCGGCGAACGCAGCGGCGTCTGGAACTGCCTCCACCCAGCCTGGGTCGTATGGTGGCGCAACAGTGCCTGGCTGAGGCAACACAAGACCGTCTCGCATCCATGGGACGTCGGGGCCTATTCCGATTGCTTCTGCATCTATCTCATCTAGCCCCGCCAGGTATGCCATGTCGCGAACCCACGTAACATCGGCCGCAGGACCTCCATGGGGCGAGGGATCCGGATCCGTTATGTTGATGTTGGGTAATCCGTCAGTAGCCACATTGATTATCTGCATCTCACCAGCAACGAAGTTCGGCGAGTTCTTCATTGCGGACCAGGTCAGGTTGAGACCATGAGCCATAGGAGTCATGTCTCCGCCTTGGGCCATTGCCAAAATCGCAGCCGCTATGGCATTGGCAGTGGCGTCAGAATTGATGACCGTGGGCGCGATTTCTAGTTGTGAGTGAACAGGCGCATCGAACCCGAACTGAACTACGGTGAGTTCCACCGAACCGTCGTGGGGCAGACTGTTAAGTATGGCCTCTGCTACTCCGTTCTTAATGACAGTCCAGTCTCCGGCGCTGATGCTTCCAGACCCGTCAAGGCAAAGTCCTAGCTGTATTAGCCCGCCGTCGGCGAAACCCGCAATCTCCTTTGTGGAGTAGAGTATCTTGCACTCTACCGTGGGAAGTCCGGTCAGCGTGGCTGTGCCATCAGGGTTTAGGATAATGTTGTAATCTTTCCAGCCACCAGCCATTGGGTCGTTTGAACGTCTGTGCAGTAGTTCGTTCCTGTCAAGGCGTATGACCCTCTCCGAGAACGTGCAGTACTGATCCCACTCTGCGTCAGGCACTACAAGCACTGGTGTAGCGGCTGTGAGTGTCCAGCTTGTCGGACCTACTGGTTTCCATTCAACCCACCTCTTTGTGGCTTTGTGCACCGCGTCGTTGAGGTCAAACGGCATGAAGACTTCGTCCAGCTGGTACTGAACTTCCCTGTCAAGCCGGTTTGCGGGAGCCGGCATATTTGTGTCTAAAGCGTCGTGGTAGTCTGTGATTCCGTAAACCGTTACACCCCTGAACTGTACCTCATCTGGTGCGTGTGAAAGGAGGATGTCCCATTCACCAATCACGAAAGGTATGTCAGGCTCATTAGTCATGTCCACATCGTCGCTGAACACGAATGGTACATTTCTGAGGGGTTTGTACCAGTCATCCCATCCATCAACGGTGTAGTCGGAAGTTGTAGGCCAGAAGGCAGCGAATCCGACCACCCTTCTGTCGGAGCTGATTATCTGAGCCACATCGTAGTGATGACTCTCAGCCGTTTCTTCACCAGTTACAGGATCTTTTAACCATTTCACAACGTTCTTGTACTCTACCACAAGCTTGAGAGGATTATCCACATCAGCTTCATAAGAGTCTAGGAACGTTATCACGCCAGAATTGTAGTCGATTGTATAGTCCTTGTCGATTCCGCGCTCTAGCAGCACATTGTTGATGTAAACTTTTTCCGAACCCGCAGCTACAGGAAATTCCTCTAGAGTTGGGCATCTAAGGCATTCTGTCCATGGGGCAGTTTTGCTCTCCACATAGGTGTATTTGTCTACCTGCTTTCTCAGTATGGAATCCGCCATGAGCCACTCTCCCCCGTAGCACGTGTCGCCATACTGGTGGTAGAAGTGAGCATAGCTCGCATAGGTCGGTGCCGGCCCCAGATCCCACTCAGCCCTGTTGCTGAACTCGATGTCTACTTTGCCGAGCAGGTCCTTGGTATCTATTGTCAATTTTATGTCCTTTAGAACGATGATTTCCTTCTTCACCTTGTTGAAGATCAGCGTTAGGATCACGTCAACTATAGGCCACTGGGCTTCTTCCTCCTTATCGTAGATGTGTGTTGTTGAGACAGCAACGAAGCGCCTAGGTCCATCGTAAAGAACCATCAGATCTTCAGTAGTAGCGTTCTTGCTTGTCTTCCTGCCGCCGTGAGGTGCATCCCTCGGATCTGTGGCACCCGTTATCCAGGCTCCTCCATGAGCCAGTCCATCTGCGTGCAGTGCCATAGCCCACAGCTTTCTATCTTTCTGCGCCAGCCATCTGTGTTTGTAGCTGATGTCGATAAACCACCCGTTTAACCATCTGTTAACGTTTACGCCTTCGTTGGCGAATGGGTCCCTAGTACCGTATTCCAGACCGATTCCGGTATCGCAATCAATTAACTCTCCGAACTTGGAGAACCCTACGTTTAGGCTTGTATCCGTGTATGGGTAGAGCGAGTACTTGTCCGAGTCTAATACGCCGTAGGCGGTTTCAGTCCATTCTGGCGGATCTACTGGTTGTGCCTGTATCAGTGGTATGAGAAACATGGGAACTAGCAGTGTTGTTAGCAGTGTTATTGTCGCCAATATCACAATTGGATGTTTTGTTTGCATTTTATTTTCCTCTTTTATTCGCGCTGGATAGGTGTGATGTTTTCATTTAAAAGGTTTTCCATTGACGGTATGTTGACGGTATATTTACCTTAAACCAGATACTGCCTGAAATTTGGTGAACAAGAATGTGGTATGCTGACGGTATTTACATCCAAAGCTAATCAATCAAATGAACACAAGTGAAAAAATGAAAAAATATAAAATAAAATTTGTGAAATTACAAAACAGTCTTTTCAACTTTATTTCTTTGCCGCGGAATTTGAGAAGTTCTCTTCAAGTTGGGATGCGAGACTGTTTATTCTTTCGATTTCCTCTGTTCTTTTTCTGACGGCTTCTGCCACAAACTCAGTCACACTTCGATAACCTAGATCCTCCCTAGCCTTAACCAAGGATTTCACTTTATTGTACAACCCGGATGGCAGATTCACCGAATCGTATCCTTTTACAGGCAATATACCGTCACGTTTTAGCAAATCAGTAAACCAGCCTTTAACGGTTTTGATGTCGAAATACCGTCCGCATACGGTAAATGTTATTAATGAAAACGTGCTAACCATACACGGGTGAAAAGGGTTGAAACTAACACAGGAAAAGAAGCAAAAAAGCATCAACATGGAAGAGTTCAGGGCTCTCGTCAACAACTTGATTCCTACAACCCTAAAGCAGGCTGAGTGGGTGTGGTCAGAAATGGAACGATTGATACAAGAACATCCAGAGCTGAAGGAGAAATTCAAGGAGTTCTACACGATGAGCGAGTTCGAGAGAAGAGAACTCGCAAAGATCATACAACAAATCGTTGCCGGTGAAGATAAGGCCCCGCAAAAATGGCGAATTTCGCGGAAAGGCTGTTAGAATTTCATAAAAAGAGGGTCAGAACAATGAAAAATACTGAAAAAATTCAAGGAGTTCTGCTTCTTATTGGTCGATTTATTTCTAGGCTACATACTCCATACCCTAGCATAAACAAAAGCCATCAGGGGGATGAACCATCAGGGGGATGAAAATTTGATATCTACAAAGGGGCGGGATGTGGCAATAATCCTTCCAACATACTGCGAAGCCGAAAACATCGCAGACATTATCCACGCAATCGAAAATCTAAAGCTTAATTCTACTCTATTGGTCGTAGACGATTCAAGTCCTGACGAAACACAAGACATTGTCAGGAAGCTAAAAGAAAAAAACAAAAACATTTTTTTGCTAGAAAGACCCAAAAAAATGGGGCTCGGAACAGCAATCACAGACGGCTTCCGTTTTCTCTTGTCTCTACCAAAACCACCCACATGCATAATCACAATGGATGCAGACTACTCCCACAACCCCGAAGACATTCCCAGACTGCTAAAGCTCGCCGAAAAGGGCTGCGACCTGGTCATCGGAAGCAGGTACTGTCAGGAAGGACAAGTTAAAGGCTGGAAATCCACTCGGCTACTGATAAGCAAGGTAGCCAACAAGCTAACCGGCAAGGTAATCAATCTTCAATTAAACGACTTCACAAGCGGCTTCAGATGCTACTCCAAGGGGTATCTCGTAAAGGCGCTTCCACAACTTCACAGCGAAACATACGAAATCCAAATAGAGACACTCCGACAGGCAAAACTTCAAAACTCAAGAATAGGCGAAATACCCATCGTCTTCGAAAACAGAAAGAAAGGAAAATCAAAGCTAACTAGAACAGAAATAACCGCTTTTTTCAAATACATTCTCAAAGTCTCGTGGGACCAACTTCTAGAGAGAAAACAATAACAATGCACCTTTCACACATCAATTTCCAACTCCATCCTGGCTTTCTCACAATTCTTGGGGACTTGGCTCAAAATCACGCAGATGTCGAGGCTAACACATGACCAACATACTAGTTCCGTCAGCATCCCATGTTCTCACGGATCATCTTCTCTCCAGCGAAGGAATCTCCTGCTACAATCTTTTCCAAAAGCTGGAAAAATTCGGCTACTACTTTGAAGCGATCTCAGCCCAAGTTAACATAAAAAAGCCTTTAAAAAATGTCACAGTCCATCAAACAGGCTCCTTCGAAACATCGCCGACCAGCAATCCCATCGAAAAATATCTCAGCCACATAGAAATTTTAATTCACAGCTACCAAAAGTCTCAGGAAATCCTGCAAAAACAAAAAATCGACATCATACATCACATGCTGCCCGCGGTTTACAACCAAACATTCGATCTTCTCGCAATTCTCACAAAAAGTAAGAGGCAACCGTTTGTTTTCGGTCCCATATCAGCTCACGTATATCCAAGACCCATAGACGAGAAAACGCTGTCAAAATTAACGTCCACGCTCCACAGAAAAACAATTCAAAACTGTGACAGACTAATAACAGTCACCAATCAAGTAAAAACTCTCTACTCAAAGATTTTTGATACAGAAAAAATATTGACTATACCGTTGGGGGTAGACACAAACCTTTTTGCACCACAAAAAAACGATTCACAGAAAGACAATCATGAGATACTGTTCGCTGGCTACCTCTACAAACTAAAGGGCGTAGAATATCTGGTTAAAGCCATGCAGATAGTGGCGAAAAACCACAAAGACGTGAAACTTAGAATAGTTGGAAACGGACCAGACAAATCACGTCTCACAAAGTTGGTTAAAACACTAAAAATAGAAGATAAAGTGATCTTTGAAGGCGTGGTACCACACACGCAGATGCCAAAATACTTTCAGAGATGCGACATCTTCTGTTTTCCAACGCTCGGCGAGCCCTTCGGAAAAGCCATAATAGAAGCGATGGCATGCGCAAAACCGGTCATTGCGTCCAACATTGGGGGACCAGCAGAAATAATCCAAAACAAAAAAACTGGGCTGCTTGTGCCTCCGGCTAAACCAAAAATTCTTGCCACAAAGATCATTGAACTGCTAGATGATGAAAAGAAAATGGAGCAGATGGGAGCAAACGCAAGGAAAACTGTTATCGAGAGATATTCGTGGGAAAAAATAGGAGAAAAATACCATCAGCTGTATCAGACTCTCACATAAACAAGTGCATTACAAAATTCTGAAAGAAAATAATGGGGGGTTTTCAAAAGGATGCAAAAGGGTTCGGTGATACTCTCGACAATATTGTTAGTCAACATTTTTTCAGGTCTAATCAGTAATTCTTTCTTTTTCTCGCCGATGAACCCTGTTAAAGGTGACTCAACCCAAATCTTCAACCTAGGCTTGATTATTCACGATTTAAGCGACACTGAAAGGGAAGAACTTATGGATTGGATTAGCCAATTCGACCTTTTTACAAAATGGAACTTCATTCTATGGGCACCTTACCAGAATTTAGAGGATGACGAATTCGTCAATTTTCTCAAATCCAGGGGCTTACTGCTTGCTGCCGACGGCTATATGCAGTATTGGACATTGAACCAAAGAGAAAGCATGATGGATTCTATGATTAATACTTTCAATGATCACGACATAACTTTGAAAGGTCTGTTTATGTTTCAGCCAGACACTTACACAATGAATTATCTCTACTCTCAGTACGGCTTTGAATATTATGTGGGATACTGTTTCGAGCAATACGTAATAGATTACATGACAATGAAGGGAGGTTGGCAATTGCCATACTACCACAATTCTGAACATGCTTTAAGACCCGCAGAAGATAACAGTGGATTAGTTGTTTTCCCGCACCTCACATGGGACTGGGTGAGCAGTTTGACACACAGTCATTATTTGAACACTCGTATTTTGGACGCTTATAGATGCCTCAACTCCAATTCTTCTCAAGCCATAGACTACTGTCTCAAATTAATCAGCGAAAGCCTCTCTTCTTCTGAGCCTTTTGGCTACGCATGCACCATGTTGGAATGGGAGTCAATACAAAATAGCCCAGACCACATTGAAACCACTACAGAATACTATCAGCAAATAATCCTTCAGCACAACTCAATTTGCCAATTATACAACGAAACAACTTCTTGGTTTAAGGTAAATTACGACAAAACTCCCACTTATCAAATAACATTTACTTCCCCCTACGATGACAAGCAAGTCGAATGGTACTTAGACACCGATTATCGCATTGCTCGTGTAGAAAACCATGTTAAAAGTTACGTCATTTTCAAAGGTCAAAGGGAATACTGGTTAAGCCATGTTTGCAATGTGGATTTTGGTGAAGGTTCGGACGAAAATAACTGCATTGACAACAGCTTAGAATTTGAAATCGACGATTTGGGTGGCGGATTTGATCGAGATTCGCCGAAAGGGGGTTCCATGTATTACACAGGAAATTTGTTTGATTTTCCTTCTTTTAATCCGGTCTCGCAACTGCAGTTGGTGATTGAATCAGATGAAAATCAGGCATATTTCATCTATGCCGATCCTCACCGCATGACTAGAGCGGTCGCAACCTACGACGCAGCATCAGGCAGCATCATTTATAGCATGTGTCAAAACGTGCAAAACCAAAACTTTGACACAAATCTACTCCGCGTCTCTCAAAATGAACTAGACCGAGGACGGCTACTCCTCCAGAGCAAGACCGTTCTGATGTTTGGCGGGCCCCGCCCACATTGGTGCGTCAGATATCTTGAAGAACACAGGCTGACACCAATCTATTTTGTCGAGGAGCAGCAAAGTGATGGAAATCACTTCATGTACATAGAAAAATCTACGGGTATAGTTAAAGTTGACAAGCTTGCATCTAGCATCGACTTTGAAGAGGAAGACTACTTCGTAGTAATGAGTTTGGTTGACCAGAATAACAACCGCGTGTTCATAAGCTACGGATTCGACTGGAAAGGAACATGGAGCGCTGGCATCTACCTCAAAGCAGCATATTCCAACATAGACTCATACGCTAACTCATACTACATTTTTCAGTGGATTGACTTGAATGACGATGGCATACCTCAATCAAACGAAATGTCACAAATCATTACGGGCTGACAACAACATAAAACTCGAAGATTGAAAGCATTGCACAGAAGAAATGTAGAGGTTGCGAGTGGTCAACCTCATTTCCGATCAAGATCATGTTATTTCTAAGCGGAAAATTTGGAGCATTGTGTCAAAAATGAATACTTAAGTACACAAAAAGCCAAATTTTATAAAGAGTTTACCGTCATAATACCGTATTTAAGGGGCAAACTCGGTAATGCGGATTCCTAAACGGTTGAAAGAAATCGTTTACACGGAACAGGGACGTCTAATTATCGACTTCAGCGTCATCGCCTTCGTTGCGGTCATAATCTTTCGTAACTTCATCTTTTCAGGCGGTTGGCCTAGCGGAGGAGACACGCTAGGGTGGGTTGCCAGAGAATACCTGTTTGGACATGACTTTCGTTGGTTAAATCTTTGGCGCCAGTACTCTTTTGGTTTTGTTGAAGGAATAAACTCCATCGATTTCTTCCTTATGCTGATTCATTCAGTATGCCAAAGCGGCGCAGTAACAGTGAAGGCTTTCATGTTTTTCACATTTCTTGCAGCTGGCTTTTCAATGTACGGTTTCGCATACCACTACACACGCAACAATTTGGCTGCCCTCTCAGCATCCCTTGTGTATATGCTCAACCACTGGTTTTTCACACAATTTACTGAGGGGCACCTCGGGCTACTTTTCGGCTACGCTCTCGCCCCCCTATTATTTCTACTGTTATCCAGAGCATTGAAGCATGGACGACTTAAAGACCTGACAATATTTGCAGTGGTATTAGCGATCTGTTTAACAGGCTTCAACCCGTTGTCAGTTGTTATTTATATGCTGTTTTTAGCGTTGTTCACAGTTTTTTATCTTGTAATACCCCAAAGCAGCTTTCATTTCTGGAATCGAACTAAACGAGTTCTGAAGGTGTTCGCGTTCTCAGGAGCAATATTCCTTTTTTTATCCGCTTTCTACATCTTGCCATTTGTGAACAATGCACGTGCCCCATTCTATTCAGCAGAATTCAGCTACGTTCTAGAGGAAACTGCCGGCATAAGCTATGAAAACTTGCTCGACGGGTTTGTTTTGCGTGGTTCTGAACAATGGGGGTACTTTTACATTGTTGATGTTACTTCCGAAGTGAGTCTACAGATTATACCTGTCTCAGTGATTCTGGTTGCCATTTTTTTGATGGCATACTCAACCGTTTTTGTCAAAACAGACAGATACACACTTTTCTTCTTAGTCGCCTGCTTAATTTCCATATTTCTGGCAAAAGGGGCCAATCCTCCGTATGGAAACATCTTCGTGTGGTCTTGGTTCAACATACCTCATTTTGCAGTCTTTAGGGCAGCAAGCAGATTTGCAATGATAACCGCTTTCAGTCACGCATTCTTTATTTCGGTACTTGTCAGCCTACTTACTGGCTACATCTCAAAGACAAGAAGCTCTCAAGCAAAAGAAACAGATCTGGAGCCAAACTTTAGAACTTCAAAAGGGGTCGATGAGAAACAATTTTTTTCATCAAACGGTTATGCACAATCACCTTGTCTGAAAAGTGCAGAATACACCTTGAAACGAACAGAACAGCAATCCGCGACAAGAAATTAACCACAGAATTGGCGAAGATATGGGCGTCTTTCGGTATCACCGTGTGCATGGTGACAACACATGGTTTACGGCTCAAACGGAAAAGAGATAGCAACACTGGAAAAAGGAGAGCCGAGACTAGACCGCCGTACAATAGCCATCCATGCTGCAAATGAACAACATGACAGCTAGTTTTGAATGCGACACGGAAAATGCGTGTGGGATACCGAAACCCCCTCTTCCAGCATCTCGAAACCGCTACAGCAGTTTCTTCCCAAGATTCAGCTAACTTCTGTTGCCTCGGAATGTTCGCAACAACTTCCACATCCACCAATTTGGATGTCTGCGTATACAATTCAGCGGAGTATAATGCTATCCCATCCCTGTGTGGAGGCCAAGTGGTGACAGCACAAACCTTCAAAGTTACACTCCGCCTGAAACCTGAAAAACGTTCATTGAATAGAAGGTCACATCCGTGGAATCTGTTACATAAGCAGTGAAGTCAATGAATGTCGGCTGTTCGATTGTAAAATTGAAGGTGAAAAGCTGCCATCTGTCCGCTGCAGTGAAATCGCTGCCCCTAATCGTCTTGGTGACTATTGCAGAAAGTTCCGGTTCATCCAAGGCCTCTAAGGTGATGGCTTCCTCTGGCGTGGTGGATGAGACTTTCAGCACCGCTGTTACGTTATAGCTTCCGGGGGGAAGAACTTTTTCTGGTATCTTGAAGAATAACGGCGTTGGGTCAGTGACCCTGTGAACCAGCACATCTGCCGCGGTAACAGCGCCCCCGAAGGCGACAATGTCCTGAACGATTGTTCCAGTTGCGGTTCGTACACTGTGGCAGTTGTAGGTGAAGTTTACGCCCTCAAAATATTCTATTGTTCCAGTGTACCCTTTCTTGTATAGCACTATGCCATTCGCGTTGACGACTATCCCGTAGTCGTCGCCGATTTCTGCGTCACGCCATTTTGGAGCCGTATGTGCTGGTCGAGGAAGCGTAACAGTGTACCACCAAGAATAGACATCAATCAACACGTAATCTACGTTATTCTTGAAATATGGATAAACCTCGAGACTGTTGCACAGATGAGGAAACATTTCTGGCATAACAGAGGCGGAGGCGTTTGCTAGAATCTCATTCAGCGCCATTCGTGTAGTCTCATCGGCTTTTGTATCCGAAAAGTATTCGTCGGCTGGAAGCAACAGCGTGCTGACCACCAAGGCTATGAACATCAAGAAAACGATCTTTCTCAATACATCTCTGCTGCTTAGGTCAACTAACTTTCTGATTCCGTTGATTGCTGCAACGAAAAGAAAGGGTGAAACGAACGCCGGATACTGGGTTCCAATAGCGTAATACAGAGGATTAACTGAGAGTAGGCTGGCCATCAGCCATGGCAGGGTCATTATGAGAGTTAAGGGGTCTAAGAAGGAGAGGAATGCAAGCGGACCGAACAGGGCAGTTATGTAAAAGAATTTGTTTGGTCCATCATTCAGAAGTACCTGAACTGTTTTCGCGGGGTTTGTCAGCGCGTTGGTTGCTATCTCACCCGGGCTGGTGCCAAATTCTCCCCACTCCCATTTTGTGCTTAAAGCATCGGGGTTAAAAGCTGTGATAACTGCGCTAGCTAGATTGAAAACGAGAATGCCGCTCAGCAAAAGTGTGATGGAGAATATGGCGTTTTTTGTCAGTTTCTTTGATCGTAAGCCGTTAACGATTTCTTCTCTATGGGAAAGGAAAACGTAAACAGCCATTGCCATGACGATTAAGGGAACAAACTCGTTGACCATCAGAGCTAATGCAACGAAAATGTAGGAGTGAAACAGTTTTCCCTTCCTGAAGTAGTGAATGGCGAAAAGGAATAATGCGGGCAGGAACACTTCAACATCAAAGTTTGAAAGCGGGGTCGTTATTGGCGGGTAAACTAGGTATATGATTGCAAGAAAAAAGGTCAACCATCTGTTGTTTAGTTGCTGTTCACGAAGAATCCAGTAAAGCGGAATCAAACCTATCGAAATGGCGATTGGTCGAAGTATGAGCAGTGTAACAGGGTTTTGGTATATGGCATAAATGGGCACCAACAGGAAAAGGAAGGGCGAAAAATGTATGCCGAAGAGGCTTCCAGAGGGGTTACCCATCAGCTCAGCCGTATAATATAATATTCTTCCGTGGTTCAATGTTGAGTACAAACTTTGGGAATAGATGCCGAGGTCCCAAGTGTTTGTTCCGAATGTGTAATGCCGTGATAGGGCTAAAGTGGAAACGATGATGACGTATGTGGAGGCAATCAAAAACAGTATGAAATAGTCGGATCGCATCACCGTCTTAATCCGTTTCATACCAATTCTGCCTTCCATGTACCGTACTCTTACCTACAACTGTTTTCTTAATAACTTGAATATTATATTTCGCATGCCAACGCGCACGCACAATAGCTTCCAGTATATTCGACTGGATTATTTTATTAAGCAACAAACAGTCAACTTCTAATGACGTAAGCATCGTCACTTCGGTGTGTGGGGTTGCCTCCATCTTGCAAGACAGAATCGTGATGCTAGTTGACCTAGACTACTTCTTTGCCCAATGCGAGGAGAGGAGAAACCCTTCAATAAAGGGCAAACCAGTGGTTGTCTGCGTTTATTCTGGGCGCACCGAAGACAGCGGAGCCGTGAGCACAGCAAACTATGTGGCAAGAAGGTATGGCGTGAAATCTGGGATTCCCATATCATTAGCCAAAAGCAAGCTCAAAGATGTGGACGCGGTTTTTCTGCCAGTGGATAAGGAGTTTTACCGTGAAGTTTCAGACGAGGTAATGGAGATTCTGAGAAGCTACGCTGACAGTTTCGAGCAAGTGGGAATAGATGAAGCCTACTTGGATGTGACACAGAGAACAAAAAGAAACTACCGAGAAGCAGAGGAACTGGCAGCCACAATAAAAGGCGATGTTCTAACTCAACAGCAACTAACCTGCTCTATCGGCGTTGGACCAAACAAGCTTATCGCCAAGATAGCGGCAGACGTCCAGAAACCCGACGGCTTAACCTCGGTTGAACCCAGAGAGGTCCAAAGCTTCCTGTCGCCTTTGCCTGTCCGCCGTCTAGTAGGTGTTGGAAGAAAAACAGAGAAGAAGCTGGAGACTTTAGGGGTCAGAACGGTTGGTCAGCTAGCTAGGTTTGATGTGCAGAAGCTGATTGAAGTTTTTGGGAGAAAAATGGGAATGTACTTTCATAACGCCTCTTTGGGAGTAGACGAGGAGCCTGTGCAGGAGAGAAGTGAACCCGAGTCTGTGAGCCGAATCTCCACTCTCAAAGAGGACACCAGAGACTTGGCTGTTATCCTCGATGAAGCTTACAGGTTATGCGATGAAGTGTATGCTAAGCTGTTGCAGCGGGGGCTAGTTTACAGGTCAGTTAGCATACATGTTGTTGCGGGGGACCTCAGCGTTTACAGCAGATCCAAAACCTTCGAAAATCCTACAAGCGACCTGAAAGCATTCAAGAATACTGTAAGAGAACTTTACGAAAAGTTCCTAGGCGAATCCGATGTTGAGGCAAGAAGGGTAGGCGTCAAAGTCTCCAACCTCAGCAGAAAGGAGGAACTGCAAAAACAGCTAACCAACTTCTTTGGCTTTCCCAAGCATTGAGCCTATTTTTTGAAGTAGCCATGGTCGAAAGTGGAACGCAATCACTTGGCGGACACCTGAAAAGTGGCGGGTCCGCGGGGATTTGAACCCCGGGTCTCCGGCTTCGGAGGCTTGCGCATCGTCCCTGTGGGATGGTTCGGCGCCTTAATCCTGTCTGGGCAACGGACCCCTTTCACTCATCAGTTCCTTTGTGTAAATTAAGTTTTGTTGCCCCGTCTTTGCAAGGATGTGTTTTTGGAGGTTTTTAGGAGCCTATGAGCGTGCTGGTCTGCTCGATTTCTTCGATTTGCCTTATGTCGGTGATGATTTTGTCGAGGTGCCCTAAGGTTTCGGCTTCGATGCGGGCGATTAGGTCCCAGAGTCCGTAGGTGACAAGGACCTCAGTGACTTCTTTCATCTCTCGAATCTTTTTGGCGACCTTGTGTTCGGCTCCTCTTTTTACGTTTGCAAGTAAATAGGCTTTCACAACTTTTGTCATGTATTTCAACCCCACAGCTAACTGGTCAGAGAAGTTACTTAAAATCTTTTTAGGTTGAGGGTGGACGTCATGTTTCGGTAAGGTCTTCTCGTATCCACCATGCTTTTCTTTTTTCATGCCTCTGTCCTGGGTAGTATTCGATGATGGCTTTTCCAAGTTGTTCTTTGGATGCTCTGGCAATTTTTCTGAGGCGATTTAGGACAAGCCAGCGGTTGGTTTTCAGAAAGTCGGCAAGCTCTGTGGTTGTGGCTCCTCGGTGGTCGAGTAGGTAATCCATGATTTTGTTGTCGGTTTCGTCGATGCAGAATGCGTGTGGGTTCACCTTCTCTCCTTCGTAGGTGAGAAGCTCAAGCTTGGCTAGTCCATCTTTTATTTTGTTGACTTCGTCTTCCAGCTGATTGACTTTTTGTTCAAGCCCAAATATTCTGTCTGGTCGCGGAGTTTTCTCCAGCTTCTCCAGTATGGCTTCTCGGATGAAGGTGCTTCTTTCTCCTTCCGGGATTCGGA
>Ga0209427_10003371_pt1 | contig 18786 bp, 19 predicted proteins | sample DeeMarSWOR136_30_FD_187465 | JGI IMG/M metagenome (GOLD analysis project Ga0209427, IMG submission 187465) | Marine sediment microbial communities from White Oak River estuary, North Carolina - WOR-1-36_30 (SPAdes) (version 2) | ecosystem: Environmental > Aquatic > Marine > Intertidal zone >...
CGCTCTGCCTTACCCCCAAAAGCGTCCCCGCCCCCCTTATTTCGAGGTCCTTGAGGGCGATGTTGAAGCCCGCCCCCAGCTCGGTGGCCTCGAAGATGGTCTTTAAGCGCTTCTCGGCGGTGGGGGTGAGCAATTTCCCCTTTTCGTAGAGGAAATAGGCGTGGGCCAGGTTGGCTCCCCGCCCCACGCGGCCCCGCAATTGATAAAGCTGGGTCAGGCCGAAGCGGTCGGCGCGGTTAACAATCAACGTATTGACGTTGGGCATATCCAGCCCCGACTCGATGATGGTGGTGCTGACCAAGATATCACTCTGGCCTTGGGCAAACTGGGTCATCACCCGTTCCAGCTCGCCCTCGGGCATCTGTCCGTGGGCAATAGATATTCTGGCCTCGGGCACCAGGTCCTGAAGCTTGGTGGTGATGAAATCAATGCTCTGCACGCGGTTGTGGACGAAGAAGACCTGCCCGTTGCGCTCCAATTCTCTTAAAATCGCCTCCCTGACCAACCGCTCGTCGTAGCGGGCGACATAGGTCTTGATGGGCAGGCGCTGCTCGGGAGGCGTCTCCATGGTGCTCATGTCCCGCACCCCCACCAGCGACATGTGTAGGGTGCGGGGGATGGGGGTGGCGCTCAGAGTCAAGACGTCCACCTCCTGGCGCATCTTCTTTAGGTGCTCCTTGTGCCTGACGCCGAAGCGCTGCTCCTCGTCAATGATTAAAAGACCCAGGTTCTTGAAGGCGATGTCCTTCTGCAATAGTCTATGTGTGCCGATGCAGATGTCGATGCTGCCGCTGGCCAATCCTGCCACGATGGCCTGCTGCTCTTTTGTTGTCTTGAAACGGCTTAAAGACTCGATGCGCACCGGAAAAGCCTCCAGCCTCTCTTTGAAGGTCGAAAAGTGCTGCTGGGCGAGCACCGTCGTCGGCACCAGCACGGCCACCTGTTTCCCGTCCATCACCGCCTTGAAGGCGGCGCGGATGGCGACCTCGGTCTTGCCGTAGCCCACGTCCCCGCAGACGAGCCGGTCCATGGGGCTGGCCTTCTCCATATCAGTCTTGACCTCGGCCTGCGCCTCCATCTGGTCGGGCGTCTCCACGTAGGGAAAAGAAGCCTCCAGCTCCTGCTGCCAGACGCTGTCTCTGGAGAAAGAATAACCAGGCACCACCTCTCGCGCCGCGTAGAGCGCCAAAAGCTCGCGGGCGACCTCCTCCACCGATTCCTTTACCCTTTGCTTGGTCTTGCCCCACTCCTGCGTGCCCAGGCGGGAGAGGGTGGGGGGCTGGTCGCCAGCGCCAACGTAGCGGTTGACGCGGTCAATCTGGTCGGTGGGGACATAGAGGCTGTCGTTGGCAGCGTACTTTAAGACCAGGTATTCCCGCTGGCTGTTGCCCTCGCCCATCCTGATAACTCCCGCGAACCTGGCGATGCCATGCTCGACGTGGACGACATAGTCATCAGGCGTCAGCTCGATGAGGAACTGATGGTGGGGCACAGGCCTTCTTTTCACCAGTCGCCTCTGCTTGATGAAGCCGAAGATTTCAGCGTCGGTGAAGAGCAGTGTCTCCTGGTTCATTGTCCACCCCTCCCCCAGCAGCCCCTGCACCAATGTCAGTGAGCCAGGAGATGGTAGCGTCTTCACCGCCTCGACGGGCGCGGCCATGATATCATCCGCCTCCAAAAGCTCGGCGAGGCGGCTGGCTTGGTGGCTGACAACGATAAGTCGTTTCTTCTGCGCCAGCAATTGCTTGACCTTCCTGATGAAGGCGGGCAGCTGCCCGGCATAGCCGGGAACGGTAGTAAAACTCAGTCTGTGGGCGTCTTCGGTCTCTACGCCCCAGGCGGTCAGCCCCAGCCGCGATTTTCGCTTTAGCTTTGTCTCCAGCTCTTTCCAGCTAAAATAAGATCTGGGGAAATTGATGGGCAGCTCTTTTCGCTCCAGCTTGTCGGCGCGCAGTTGTTCGGCCTGCTCTTCCAGCTCGCCAATGGCCTGCTCAATATTAGGCAGCTCGTCGAGCACGAGAAGGCAATCCTCGGGCAGAAAGTCGAGCAGGCTGTCGGTATTAAATAATGGGGCGTAAAACGGCAGGTCGTCTGGCTCCTGCTTGTCGATAAGCATGGCCAAATCCCGTTCGTACTGTTGCCTTACCTCCTCAGTGCAGTTGGCCAATTTTAGGCTCTTGACCTTCTCTTCTAATTCGGCCTCGGTGCTCGTCAGCGGCGCCAATAATTCTGTGGCTGGCCCGATAGCCAATGATTCGATGGCCTCCGACGAACGCTGGCTGGCGGGGTCGAAGCGCCGCAGGCTCTCGATGCTGTTGCCCAAGAACTCCAGTCGGGCGGGGAGTTCGCTGGTCGGCGGATAAATGTCAACGATGCCGCCGCGGTGGGCTATAGTCCCCGGCAGTTCCACCGTGTTCTCCAACCTATAGCCCATCCGCTGCCACTTCTGCAAAAGCTCAAAAATCTCCACCTTCGTCCCCACCTCCACCGTGTGGACGGCGGCCTTGCAATCTTGGTGAGGCGTCAGCTTTCCCATCAGCGCTGGTGCGGAAACAACGATTAAGGGAGGCTTTTCTCCGTCCATCCCCGCTAGCGCCGAAAGGGCCTGCACCCTATCCAGCTCGGTGGAAGCATCCGAGCTAATGCGCTCGTAGGGCAGGACGTCGGGCTCGGGGAACTTGGCCACGCTCGTATTCGCCCAGGCCGCGATCTGCTCGTAGAGCTTATGGCAGTTCTCCGGCTGAGCACTGACCACTACCATGGGCCGCCCCAAGGATTGATGCAACGCGGCGATGAGGTAGGGCTTGGCCGCTTCTAAGGCTACTGCCTTAGTCTCGTAATCGGGCTCTTTCAGCTCGGCAACCAGCCGGCGGTATTCGGGCATATCTTCAATTAGCTGCAGCAGTTTAGCCAGATTCATTTTTCTGGTTCCCCAACTTCTTGGGGACGGGCCCCAAATGCCTCTAGGGCTAGCCGATACGGCCTAGCCCTTCGGATAGCATTCTAGCACAGGACAGGGGGGCAGGCAATTTGCTATAATTGTCGTTGATATGGCCTACCAAAGAATAGTAGCCAAGTTGGGCACGGCGCTGCTGACCGGCGGTAGCGATAACCTTGATGAAGAGATAATTTCCCGCCTGGTAGGGCAGCTGGCCAAACTCCACGGGGAGGGGCGGGAGGTCATTCTCGTCTCCTCGGGGGCGATGGCGGCGGGCCGAAGCACGCTGGGCTTGACCAAGCGTGACCGGGACATTCCTTTCAAGCAGGTGATGTCCTCGGTGGGGCAGCACCGCCTGATGAACCTCTACGAGCAGCTCTTCGCTGAGCATGGTATCACCGTGGCTCAGGCTCTGCTGGCCCGGGCCGACCTTCTCGACAGAGCGGCCTATCTCAACGCTCGCAATACCCTTATGGCGCTCTTGGAACTGAAGGTAATCTGCATCATCAACGAAAACGATGTGGTCGCCGTGGACGAGATCCGTGAAGCCGTCTTCGGCGATAACGATAACCTCTCGGCGATGGTGGCTAACCTCATCGACGCCGATTTGCTTTTGATTCTCACCGACACCGGGGGGCTTTATACCGCCGACCCCAACCGCCACCCCGACGCCAAGCTCATCCCCGAGGTCAAGACCATTGACGCCGAAATCGAGCGTCTGGCGGCGGGTACGCCCGGTAAGGTGGGCACGGGGGGAATGACGGCCAAGGTGGAGGCGGCTAAGCTGGCTACTTCTTCGGGGGTGACGGTGGTCATCGCCGACGGCCGGGAGCCCGACGTTATCCTGAAGGCAGTAAATGGCGAGGCTATCGGCACCCGCTTTCTGCCCGTAACCAGCCGCCTGGAGAGCCGCCAGCGCTGGATGCTCAGCGGCCTCTCCACCAAGGGCAAGCTGGTGGTGGATTCGGGGGCGGTGTCGGCGCTAAAAGACCAGAAGCGCAGTCTGCTGGCGGCGGGCATAAAAGGCGTTGAGGGCAAGTTTCGGCGCGGCGATATCGTCAATATCTGCGACGCTCAAGGTTCTCGGCTGGCCTGCGGCATCACCAACTACAGCTCCGATGACATCGCTGTCATCAAGGGCGTCCACTCGGATAAGATTGCCACTATTCTCGGCTACGATTACGGCTCGGAAGTAGTGCACCGTAATGACCTGGTAGTGGTCTAGAAATGATAGTAGCATAAAGACATATGCCTAAAGTATGCTTGGGGAAGATACATTTTCCCGGAAATAAACAGGAAGCTGTCGAAGTTAAATATCGTTTCTATGTCGAATCGCCCGCGGGCTGGCGGGGGGAGTTCCTCCCCCAGGACCATCGGCGCTTTATCGACGGCGACGGCTATATAATCGAGCTGGAGGACGGGCGGTGGGGCGAGTGTTACATCAAGAAGATAGTTAACCGGGTAATGCCCACCGTGCCGCCGATATACAACTACTATTTTAGGGGCAGCGGTCGGCTGGTAAAGCCGACGGAATAGGGGGGCGCAAAATGACCCCAGCCAAGACAGAACTGGAAACCAAGGCCAAAGCGGCTAAGGCGGCTTCGCGCCGTATGGCCTACCTCTCGACGGAAATCAAAGACAAAGCTTTATATAACATTTCAGCCGACATCCTGGCTCAGCAACAAGAAATACTGGCGGTCAATCAGAAAGACTACAAAGAAGCTCAAGCCTCGGGTATGAACGCTGCCATGCTCGATAGGCTCATGCTCGAATCCAAACGCCTCGAAGCCATTGCCGCCGACGTGCGTTCGGTGGCGGCGCTGCCCGACCCAGTGGGCGAAGAATTCGATATGCGCACCCTGCCCAACGGCCTGCAGTTGAGCAAACGGCGGGTGCCACTGGGGGTCATCGGCGCCATCTACGAGAGCCGCCCCAACGTCACCGTGGATATCTCCGCCCTCTGCCTCAAGTCGGGCAACGCCCTTATCCTCAGGGGAGGCAAGGAAGCCATCCACTCCAACAGCGCTCTGGCTAAGGTCGTCCAACAAGCCGCTACCCGCGCTGGCGTCCCCGAGGGCGCCGTGCAGCTAATCGAGAATACCGACCGCAAACTGGTGAACGAAATGCTCCAGATGCGCGAGTATATAGACCTGATGATACCTCGCGGCGGCGCTGGCTTAATCAAACTGGTCAGGGATAACGCGGCCATGGCGGTGGTGGCGGGGGGCATCGGCGTCTGCCATACCTATGTTGATAAGAGCGCCGACATTGATAAGGCGGTGGCCATTGTCTTTAACGCCAAGGTGCAACGCCCCACCGTCTGTAATGCCCTGGATAGCGTCCTCGTCCACGCCGATATCGCCCCAAACTATCTGCCCAAGATGGGGGCGAAACTGGCCGAAGCCGGCGTGGAGATGCACTGCGATAAGCGGGCGATGGCTATACTTAAAGACAATTCTTCGCTGGAACTCAAGCCAGCCACCGACGAAGACTGGGGCAAGGAGTTTCTGGCCCTGATTGCGGCCATCAAGGTGGTCGATTCACTAGACGAGGCGCTGGAGCACATCGAGCGCTACGGCTCGGGCCACTCCGAGGCTATAGTCACCGAGGAACAAGACGCTGCCAGGCGTTTCCTCAACGAGGTGGACGCCGCCGCTGTCTACGCCAACGCCAGCACGCGCTTTACCGACGGCTCTATGTTCGGGCTGGGGGCGGAGGTTGGCATCAGTACTCAGAAGTTCCACGCCCGTGGGCCACTGGGAGTCAGAGAGCTGACCAGCTACAAGTGGGTTATAATCGGAAGCGGGCAGGTTAGGCCCTAAATCGCTTGCAGGGCGGCCTGCTGCACCTCGAACAGTTTTTCGATACCCTTCTCGGCCAGCGCTATCAGCGAGTCAACCGTCTCCCGTGAGAAGGGCTTGCCCTCGGCCGTGCCCTGTACCTCAACGAATTCTTTGAGGCTGGTCATGACCACGTTGAAGTCAACGGCGGCATTGCAGTCTTCGTCGTAGCAGAAGTCCAGCATCTGGTAGTTGTGGACGATGCCCACGCTGGTGGCGGCGACGGCGCTGGTTAGGGGTATCGAGCCGATTACCCCCATGTTGGCCAGGTTTTTGAGCGCCTGGTGCAGGGCGACATAAGCCCCGGTGATAGCCGCCGTCCTGGTGCCGCCATCGGCCTGAAGCACGTCGCAGTCGACGATTAGCGTTCTTTCTCCCAGGCTGGCTAGGTCGGTGACCGCCCGCAGCGAGCGCCCGATGAGGCGTTGTATTTCCTGGCTCCGCCCCGCCACCCGTCCCATCGCGGCTTCGCGGGGGCTGCGGGTGACGGTGGCGCGGGGCAGCATACCGTATTCGGCGGTAATCCAGCCCGTGCCTTGGTCCCTCAAGAAAGGGGGTACCTTCTCGTCGACGCTCACCGAACATAAGACCCGCGTCTTGCCCAGCTCGATTAGCGCTGAGCCTTCAGCAAAGCTCTGAAAGCCGGGGGTTATCTTGACCGGTCTCAGTTCGTCGTAAGCGCGCCCGTCAGCCCGTTTCATAAGCATTATCTCCAATCGAGGTTGGTCAGAGTATATCACTGATGGCTGGGAATAACAATCCTTCCCACCCCATCTTATATCTATTCCCACCCGCCACCCTTTTAAGGTAAAGAGGGGGCTGAGCCCCCTCTTGAGCTCCCCCAATATGGGGAGGGGAGGCGTTCCCCCCAGATTAAGGAGTTTACTCATTAGGGTGGGCTGGGTTGGGACGAAAAACCCACGTTCGTCAAGGTGGGGTGGGTCAAAAGACCTGGGGTGTGGTGGAATATAGCCAAAAGGGCTATTTTCTACTAGCTATACTGTGGTAGAATTTAGTTGTGAACACGAGTCAAAAAATCGCCCGCCTCACCGACGAAATCAAAAACGATAAGACTCAGGGCGCCAGCCAGCTGGCGCGGCAGGCGATGGCGGTGCTTAAATTCGCCGCCGAGCACAGCCAGGCGGACAGCGTCGAGCATTTACTGGAGGAGCTGAAAGGGGTGGGGGAGGGGTTGACGGCGGCGCGTCCGGCGATGGCTTCCATCTTCAACATCGTCAACCGCTATATGGTCGCTCTCTCCCCGGTATCCCCTGACCAGGGCGTGGCCTACTTCAAGAGCCTGGCGGTGAGCAAGGCCGACGAGCTGGCCCGCGTTTCGCTGCAGGCTATCGCCGAGATTACCAGCTGTGGCTTGGGGCTGATTGCCGAAGGCGATAAGATAATGACCCACAGCTACAGCTCTACGGTGATGGCGGTCTTGAGCGAAGCGCCCGCTGAGGGCAGAGCTATCGAAGTCATCGCCACCCGTTCCGGTGCGGGAGGGACCGGCCGGAAAATCGCTCAAGAGCTGGGGCGTAAGGGCATGAAGGTTACCTTCATCGATGACACGGCGGCGGGGCTTTATGTGGCTAAAGCGAACAAGGTCATGGTCGGCGCCGACCGGGTCTGCGCCGACGGTGGCGTCGTTAACGGCGTCGGCACCTACCCGCTGGCGCTGGCGGCGCAAAAAGCCGACGTCCCCTTTTACGTTTTGTGCGAGACGCTCAAATTCGACCACAGGCTGCGAAGCGACAAGGTCGACCTTGAGGAGAAAGAGCCCTCCGAGGTTATCGGTAGAGGCAAGCTGCCGCCACAGGTCAGCGTCAAGAACCCCTACTTCGACCTTACCCCCCTGGAACTGGTGACGGGGATAGTCACCGAAAACGGGCTGCTGGCGCCGGAAGGGGTCACCGGTTATATAAAACGGCTACTCTCCGCTCGAATCGCTTAGCTTCTGGGACTCGGGCCATAAAGCAGCGATATACATCTCCCCGTCTATCTCTTCGAAATAAAATTTGAAGGTGACGCCGTCTGGCTCCTCGCTGAAATCAGCCTTATAGTCCACAACGGTGTAGCCGTTTTCTTCTTCCGCCCTAAAGAATTCCTTGTCGATATAATCGCCGATGACGGATTTTAGTTGCGAGCAGACAATATCGAAGTTAGTCTCGTTTATGTTGTTTTGACCTTCGGGGGTGTAGAGTGCCACGTGCGCTTCGTAATCACAGGCGTTCAGGCTCTGCAGGGCGCTCTCGGCTATCTCGTTGGCGTAATCCGGCTCCGACATTGGGCCACAAGAAACTAAGCCGGCGATAACGACAAGCGGTATGAGCAACCCGCAGGCCACCCTGACTATTGACCTCGGCATCTTTGCCTCCTTTATAATACCCTCGACAGCGCTTCCTTGAGCTTGGGCACCGTCTGGTAGTTGCCTATATCCTCCGGTTTTATCCACCTCGCCTCTTTGTGTTCCCAGTCAATTGTTATCTTTTCCCTGTCCTTGATGCGGAAAAGATAGGGGTGGACCACCCACCTTATCCCCAGCCCCTCGTCCTCAACGTCCAGCGGCTCGCCCTTCTTTAGTAGCTCAACGTCCTGCCGGGAAAGGCTGGTTTCCTCCTCGATCTCGGTCAGGGCTTGCTCGTCGGCGGCGCCCTCGATGTAGCCGCTGACTCCCGCCCAGCTCCCCCTATAGCTGGCCACCTCCCCGCTACGGCGTAAGATCAATATCTCGCCACCCGATTCCAGAAAGCAGGTAACCACCCTTTTCTCTTGCAACATGTTATAGGACTCTACTTATGGCTGATTCCTGAGTCACCCGAGAACTGTGTGTCGCCCAGCGTCGGCGTGCCGACGTAGAATATCCTGGAGCCCCCGGAGAGGTCGGCATCGAGGGTACCGACGATGTTGATGGTGGCGCGGCTGCCCCCACTCATGTTGATGTCAGCATCGTTGATGGGGAAGTCCTCCAGGTCGAGCTGGCTGCCGCCCGAGGCGTCGATGGCGAGATTTTCGCCCGAGCCCTCCAGTTCAACCTGGCTGCCTCCCGAGAGCTCGAATTCAACGTCAGCGGCGATTATATCTCCGTTGAGATGGCTGCCCCCCGAAAGGGCGGCTCTAAAGTCTTGCGAAGAGCTGAAGCCAGTGGTGTCGGCGTGGGAGCCCCCCGATAGCTCGATACGATAGAGGTCGGGCATGGTGATTTCGGCCATCAGTGTTACCGAATGATAGAAGCGTGTCCCCCGCAGCCTGATGTCCAACGTGTCGCCCGATTTTTCCACCAAGATGTATTCGTGCACGTTGTCGTCGGCGGTTATCTCGATGCTAAAGGTGTCCGACATGGTCACCTCCACCTCGAAGCCGCTGTGGGCTTCGATGCGGCTGAAATCACTGAAATCGTGGCTTTCGGTGGTCAGGTTGCCGGAGCCGGTTACATTTTCTCCGATGCAGCCCCCCACACCCCACGCGGTCAGGGCCAGCAGCATTAAAGAGACCAATATGGAAACTGTCCGCTTTTTCATTGTCTCCCTCCTAAAGATTTATTTCAGCTCGGTAAGGTATTCTTTGAGCCAGCTTAAGGCTTCTTCGGCGGCGCTCTGCTTATTCTGCTCGCGGTTGCCCCGAAACTGGTGTTTCCGGCTGTAGGTCATCTCTCCGTGCGACAACCCCAGGTAAAAAAGCCCTACCTCTTTCCCCGCTGTCGCCCCACCCGGCCCGGCGATGCCCGTATCGGCGATACAGATATCGACGCCCAGCAGCATCTTGCCGCCCTCGGCCATCTCCTCGGCTACCTGGGGGCTGACGGCGCCGTATTGAATCAGGGTATCTTCACTCACCCCCGCCACCCCGCTCTTGACCTCGTTGCTGTAGGCGATCGCCGAACCCTTATAGTAGTCCGAACTGCCGGGTACGTTGGTGATGCGGTGCGATATCAACCCGCCTGTGGCTGACTCTACCGCCCCCAGCGTTAGCCCCTTCTGGCGGAGCAAATCCCCGATTTCCTCTTCCAGACTCATAAAACACCTCCCCCGCGGGGTGTATGGTGGGGTTTATTCTACCATATGCGGGGGGTTATCGTCTCTTAAGCAGCGCTGGTACGGAAGCGCCATACGGCGATGATGCTGAAAATGACGGCAAAGCCTAACAATGCCAGCATCTCGGGGACGACGGCGCCGAAGTCGGCGCCGAAGAGCATCAGCTTGTTGAAGCCCGTGGTCGCCCAGCCGTGCGGGGTTATCTTGGCCAAAGCCTGCATCCACTGGGGCAGGATGAAAAGCGGCCACCAGCAGCCGCCCAGCGGTGCCAGCACCAGCGAGGCCAGCACGGCGATAGAGCCGGCGCTGCGCTGGGTTCTGACCAGCGTGGCCAGCATAACGGAGAAGGCAGCCGAAACAATCACCATCAGGACAGAAAGAATGATTACCGCCGCTGGCGAGTTCCCCAGGTCCATGTTGAAGGCGAGAAGGCCGACCACCCAGAAGAGCAATACCTGTATCAACCCCTTGGCTGAGGTACCGGTGAAGATGCCTCCCAGGATAGCCTCCCGCCGCACCGAGCTGCTCAGCAGTCGTTCCAGCGTATTGTTCTGGCGCTCGCGGACGATGGTCTCGGCGCCGACAGCGGCGCCGAAGAAGACGAACATCACCAGGTAGCCGGGAATGACCCAGTTAGCTGGGCTCTGCTCCTCGACAGCGCCTACCTTCTCCGTGCTGTATTCGATAAAGGGTCGTGCGCCAACTCCCTGCCCGGACAGGGCCTGCTGGACAACCTGCCCGATAACCTGCTCAATCCTGGCCTTATCTTCGGGGCTAATCGGTTCCTGCTCTTTAAGCTGTTCCAGGGCGGAGACAATAGTGGTCACCGAGCCGACCTGCGAGGCGATGGACTGACTTAAGCCCGATAGCGCCGCCCTGTCTTCGATGGCTTCGGCATCGGTGACCACCTCGAGCTGGGTGCCCGCCCCCGTCATTATCCCTTCGGTGAAATCAGCGGGGAAGGCAATAAAGCCGCTTATCTCCTCATCCTCGACAGCCTGTCGGGCTTCGTCATAGTCCATGATGATTATCTCCACGTTGCCGGCGCTATCCAGGGCGTCAATTATCTGGTAGCTAAAGCCTCCCTCCGCCTCCTCGCTAACGATATGAATTTGCAGCTTGGTATCCTCGACGACGCCGATATTCATGAAGGTGAACAGGGCGATAAAGAGGAAGGGGAAGAGTATAAAGAAGAACAGCGCCCCGCGGTCGGTGGCGAAGAGCCGCAGGTCTTTAAGGGCGATGAACCATATGTGCCTCAGCTGTTTCATTGTTGCCTATTTGCCTCCGGGCATAACCTTAAACAGAATTCGGCTCAAAATCAGCCCGACCATTGCTACCCCAGCCATGACCCCCAGCTCCAGAGCCAGATTGGCCAGCGAGCCTCCCTCGGCGATTATCATCTTAAAAGCGCTGTTGGCGTAGGTGTTGATGGAGAACTGGCTCAGGGTATAGAGTACCGAGCCCTCACCGATCTCGAAGAAGGTGCCGCCCAGCATCACCATGACCATGGTGAAGAAGACGGCAATCCAGGTGGCGCCGTCCTCGCTGCGGGCGATGGCGGCGATGACCATCCCCAGGGCGCTGGCGGCGGCGGCAAAGACCAGGGCGATGACCAGGCACTGAATAAAGGTAAGGGGCGTAAAGAGCTGGAAGACGATATAGGCCAGGGCCAGTAAAATAAACGTCTGCACGAAGCCGCGGGCAATGTTGGATAGGAACTTGCCGGCGAAGAGTTGCCCCACCGTCAGGCGGGTGGTGAGCAGCCTTTCCAGCGTTCCCTTGCGGCGCTCCTCGACGATGGCGCGGGCACTGATGGTGATGGCGAAGAGGACGAACATGGTGACGATACCGGGCAAAAATATCTGGACGGGGTCGGTGGTGGTGCCCACCGTTTCTTCGTTGACGACGACGGCGGGACTCTGGCGCTCCTGGTTGAGGTATTGCTCTACGGTGATGTTAATACTTTCCTGGGGGATGTCTATCCCCGCCAGAGCGCTGTTTACCTGGTTATAGACCTGGAACTCCAGGTTCATCTGCTCGGCGACGCCGCGTACTATGCTGGCTACTATCTGCCCCTCGTCCCCACCGTTGCCCCGCTGCTTAAAGATTAGCTGCGTCGGCTCGCCCGCCGCCAGATTTGCTGAGAAGTCCTCGGGGATATAAATAACCATGAGCAGGTTAGAGTTAGCCAGCTTCTCGTCGGCGTCCTCGGCGCTAAGCAGCTCGACATCGAGGCTATCGATGGCCTCAAGCTGCTCTAAAAGTATCGTGGAATAAGCGCCCCCCTCGTCCTCGTTGACCACACTGGCGGTGCCGTGGAAAAGGGTATCCCCGCCGAAGGCGCCGTACATCAGAGCGAAGAGGATTATGGGCAAAAGCAGGCTAAAGGCAAGGTCGCCCCTGTCCTGCAGGTAGGTGCGGACTTCCCTTATGGCGACGATAAAGGCTCTGTTCATAATCTAATCGCGGAGGCTGCGTCCGGTCAGGTTCAGGAAGACGTCCTCCAGGGTAACCTTGTCCGGTGGTCCTATCTTTTTCTTGAGGTTATGCGGTGTGTCGAGGGCGATTATCTTGCCCCCGTCGATAATAGCCACGCGGTCGCAGAGGCGGTTAGCCTCCTCCATATAATGGGTGGTGTAGAGCATGGTCATCCCTCCGTCCCGCAATCCCTCGATGGTCTCGTAGATGTTGTTCCGCGACTGGGGGTCGATGCCCACTGTGGGCTCGTCCAGGAAGAGAAGCGCGGGGTCACCCATGAGAGCAATGGCCAGGTTTATGCGCCGCTTCATACCCCCGGAGAACTTGGATATCTTGCCCTTGGCCCTCTTCTCCAGCCCCATCATCTTCAGGTGCTGCAGCGCTTGGGCTTTGGCTTCCTTGCCGCCTAAGCCCACCATCCGCCCGAAAAAGACCATGTTATCCAGGGCGGAGAGGTCTTCGTAGAGGGCCAGCTCCTGGGGGCAAACACCGATGAGGGCGCGCACGGCATCGGCGTCGTGCTTTATGGAATGCCCGCCCACGGTGACGTCGCCCTTATCGGGCTCGAGGACGGTGGAGAGCATTCGTATCGTCGTCGTCTTGCCGGCGCCGTTGGGGCCCAGGAAGCCGAAGATTTCCCCTTTGTAGATAGTGAAAGAAACGCCATCGACGGCTTTGTGTTCGTTGAAACTCTTGTGCAGCTCTTTGGCCACCAGAAACTCTTCAGCCATAGTTACCCCCCTCATCTGCGGACAATAGTTGAAGTTTGCTTTTGATAGCCCGCATTATATATCGTAATTCTATGCTTGACAATACAGGGCTACATTCCGAGTCGCGAACCAAAGAGGAACCTTATCAGATATATTAGGCCGGGGAGCAGCCCTGATACCGCCAGCCGGCGGATGATGCTGGCATTGAACGGCCAGGTCGGGGCTTCTTTACTCTGCCTCTCGTAGGTTGACCAGGCCGTGAGAGTGGCGTAGAGTTTCTCTACTCCCTTCATCTGGTTTTGATTCACCCGTTCCTTTAGTTCGCGGTAGGCCGCCGTAAGGTGTTTCTGGGCCAGCCCCAGCTCGCGTTTTTTGGCTCTGGCCATAGCCTTGTGGGTGCTCCACATAGACATAAAGAATAGCAATACTGTCGCGCCCAGCAGGACGGCGTATATAGTGATGTCTTCCCACATTCTCAGACTCTCCCAGGTCTGGAAGACCAGGCTCAGGCTGATGCCACCGATGAAAGCCAGCGAGGTGCCCAGGCTCCAGTGGGCGACGGGGGCCAGCACCCCGGGTTCGAATATGTCCAGATTCAGCGCCTGGCGGCCCAGTCGAGCGATATATCGGGTGCCGCTCAACCCGCTGTAGACCAGCCAGGCTAACAGGCCGAACAAAAGCGGGAAAGTGATAATTTCATAAACGTGCAGCCAGATTTCGCCGGTGACCCAACCCCATTTCCAGGGCTGGCTCAACAGCAGAAAGAAGGCGGCCCCTATGAATATGGCTACCCATTCCCAGCGACGGTTTGGTGGTGGGGCTTCCCCTGCCGGCCGCTTCGGGGAGTCATCGGCAGGCATTAGCGGCTGAAAGGCACGGACGGCGCGTTCCCAGAGCCGCCACATGAAGGGGTAAACCACTAATACATAGATGATAAGGACCGGTGAATCCAGGAGCTCCTGCCAGAACCAAAGCTCAGACAATGCGCCTAAAATACCATCCAGGTAAGCCGCCAGGATGAGGAAGAGTATTAGCACGGCGGCAATCACGGCCGTCGTCCCGTACCACGAGAGCCGTGATTGCCTCATCAGTGCCTGGAGCAGGTTGTCGGCGCGGGGTTTTTTCATAGCGGGATTGCCCGTATCAATTACGATGGTATGTTAGATGCCGATGTTCTGGCTGTCAACCCCTTAGATAAACCGCTCCATCAGGGAGTACGTTAGCTCTTCGTCTATCTTCCCGCCCTCTTGGGTCACCTTAGCTATGGCCTGTTCCACCAGCCCGTGCTTGTTCGACTCAGCCAGGTCGTCCAAAGTAGTGTAGATGCCTATCCTTCTGCCCAGCCGGAAATTCTGCCTCTCCTTGGCGGGCAGGGCCTGGAATCTATCTATCACCGCCAGCATTTTATCCTTTTCGTCAGCAAGCTTGCCCTGGATTTCCTGTAGCAGATTAGTGATGTGGTCGCTGACAAAGGTAGAACGGCAATCTAGGTTCTCTAAGAGGAGCTTTTCCTCGGCGACAATCTCCTCGTCGGTAGAGCGGACGAACCTGCCCTCCTTGACCTCGTCGTAGAGGGGCATGCCCTCCTTTATGGTCAGCGTCCGTGCCCGTATGAAGTCGGCGTTTATCTCGTTCAAGACCCTGGCCGTCTCGGTGGCGTGCTCCCGCCACATCTTCTTACCCCCTAGCCCCAACAATACGTACTCGGAGAGCGATATGCCCGCTTCGACAATCTTCTTGCCACCCGCGATGTGGTCGGCGGCGGTAACCCCCTTGTCCATATATTGGAGCAGGGGGTCGTAGCCCGATTCCAGCCCTATGTGCAACCGGTTAAGCCCCGCCTCCCCTAGCGCCTTGAGTTCCTCAAGCTTCTTCTTGGCGGCGGTCTTGGAACGTCCGTAGCTGGTGATGCGGGTGATGCTGGGCAGCGTTTTTTTGAGGAACTTTATTACCTCCACCAGGTCGGGGGTGGGCATAATCAGGGTGTTGGCGTCCTGGAGGAAGGCGCTGGTGCCCCCGTGGTAGAGCCAGAGGGCGATGTTAAAGTGGGTCTCGCTCAGAGGGTTGTTCAGGATGGAAGCGGCGGCGGTTTCTATCTGACCTCCGTAGCCCGCTTTCAGAGCGGCTTCTTTTAGCTTGTCCTGTATCGCCTTGACGGTCAGGATGTCCTGCTTGATATCCTCTACCGGCCTCAGCTCGAACCGCTTCCCCTTATAGATATGGCAGAACTTACAGCGGTTCCAGGAGCAGTTACGCGTCACCCGCAACAGCAGGGAAGAAGCCTCACTCGGCGGTCTTATCGGTCCCAGTTCCAGAGAGTCTATTGTCACTGGTTCCCCCTTTAGAGATAGCCGAGCACGTATTTTTTGATGAACTCAAAGTTGTTCTTAACGTTATCCCTGCCGGTGACGATGTTCATGTGTCCGGGCAGCAGGTATTCTACCTCCAGCTGCGATAGCCTCTCGATGGATGCCTTAAGCTGGTCAGCGCTGCCCCCAGGCAGGTCGACCCGCCCCGTGTTCTGGTTGAAGATAACGTCCCCGCAGATGAGCACCTTGTCGGCGGGAATATAATAGCAGACGCTGTCGGGCGAATGCCCCGGGGCGGGGATGAGCTCGATTTCGGTCTCCCCCAGGCTCAGCTTCTGGCTATCCATCAGCCTGTCTTCGCTGAACTCAGAGTTGTCCACGCCGAAGAACTGAGCTGCCTGGACGGCGGCGGCCTGCCCGAATTGTTTCTGCACCGGGTGCATCAGTATTTCCGCCCCCGATAGCTTTTTAAAGGCGTCGTTGGCCCAGCAGTGGTCGCCGTGGAGGTGGGTGTTAGCGATGAGCTTTATGTCACTGGGGTCGATGCCGTCGCGATGCATCTCTTCTATCAAGGCGGCTAGGAACTGCGTCGAGCCCGGGTCGATGAGCAGGCTTGAGCTATCCTGGATGACATAGCTGTTGCTGTCCATCATTCCCTTCTCGGCGAAAAAATATAAATTTTTGGTTAATTTCATAAAATTCAACCCCTAATCTATTGACTTGACCTAATTCGCATTCTATTATATAGCAATCACAGACGGTTATTCAATGAGTCCTTTTAGGCTCAAAGAAAGGAGGTTCGAATGCTGGGCGCTATTATTAGTATCCTGGCTGCGCTGTGTGGCGTAATGGGTATACTCACCGCTGCCGACGTGATTGAGCCGGTGATGGATCAGATGACCTACATCTTCTGGTTCGGGCTGGCTGCCATTCTATTCCTGGCCACCATTGCCATAAACTCCGGCCGCAGTGAATAATAAGCCAGGCATCCTAACCGGTAATCCTATAGAAGACTGTAGTGTCTCTTTCGGAAAGAGGAGTTGAGCTTATATTGCACGTGCACCCTAACGCCGCCAGAAACGAGCTGGTGGGCTTTTCCGAGGGTGTGCTGCGAGTAAGGGTAGCCGCTCCTCCCGTAAAGGGCAAAGCCAATAAAGAGTTAATCGCCTTTCTCGCCCGGAAACTGGGTTTGAGCAAAGGCGATTTAACTATTCTGAGGGGTCACACCTCGAGGCACAAGCTCATCTCTATAGCTGGTCTGACACGGGAAGAGCTCAACCAGCGACTATCGTCCGGTTAAGCCCTCCCCGATACCTTTAATTTTCTATTTTCTGGCTTTTCTCTTGTGTCGGCGCCAGAGTAAAATACCCAGTATGGTTCCCCAGATGGGGATGAAGATTAACAGCCAGATGGCTATGGTGCCCAGCACCTTACCCGCCGTAACCAGCCCCCTTGCCGCCGCCTTGAGCACCTCCAGCGCACTCCAGCCGTCGCCGACCACCGCTTCCTCGGGCTCCAGCGATACCGAAATCAGGCTTGTCGAGGTGGTCTGCTCCAGGTACTGTATCCTACCTTTAAGCTGCTCTATCTCAGAACGTATCCGCGAAAGGTACTCGTAGATATTGAGTATATCTTCTATCTCCTCGGCTTTGTCCAGCAGCGCCAGGTACTGCTGCTCGGTGGCTTCGGCGTTGGCCAGCCTCGCCTGCAGGTCGATATACTCCTCGGTCACATCCTGGCTGTAGGTTTGCTCCGATTCAACCCTCACTGCCATGTCGCGTAGTTGTTCCAGCGCCGTCTCGAACTTTTCATCAGGCACGCGGAAGGTAATCCATCCCCTCATCTCCTCTTCCTCACCGCGAATGTAGGACGATACCACGTAGCCGCCGAAGGCTAACGACATCTGGGTTATATCTTCTACGGCTTGAGTTATATCCTCCACCACCAGCTCCATCTCGCCGTTGCGAACTATCATCCGCTCATCGCTGTCGGCGGTGGAGTAATAATCGTCGTTGTCATACGCCCTATCCTCCACGGCGGACGACCCCTCCGACCACGCTTCCGGTGGCGGCGCTCCGTCTGAGTCCAGGAATGAGCCATCGTTCTCCGGCGCCTCCCCGGCGCAGGCGGCGGGTACCAGCAATAACGCCACCAGCACCAGCCCGATTATCAGCTTTTTCATAACAAAGTACCCCCTTTGCTATCTCTATCTAATATACTATAACGCAGGTTGAACCGAAAGGTTAGGGGGCAAAAAGGCGGCTGGGGGCATACCACTCCCCCAGCCGCCCCTTCATTCTATTCAGTCCACTTCTCTCTACGGCTCGGTGATAACCAGGTTATCGTAGGCAACCTCGCTGAAACTGCCTGCCCAGGAACTAGCGGCAAAGCCGATATCACCATCATTAAAAGAAGTATCGGTGGTATTTATCAATGTATGTCCATTAACCGACATGCTCAGGCTGCTGCCGATGCACTCAATATGGATGAGGTTGATGACATCCCAGCCCTGATTGATATGGGATGAAAAAGTAGGGGACACAAGGCTTGTCATCGAGCCATGAACGACCTTAAATAGCTCATAGTAACCATCGGCGCTAATGCCAAAGTTATAGTAGTTATCCACGTTTTGTGCTCGGATCTCTATTTGATGCCAGTTATCGTCAGTGCCGTCAACAAGCTTGGTCTCCACTTCCAGAATGAAATCAGTGAAGTACCCGTCAACGAAGGTATATGTACAAATAGGAGCCGTAGTGTAATTAATCACGTGAAGCCAGCCGCCCTCGTAGAAGACTTGGCCGTTTTCGTCGGAGAAAACATCCCAGTCGCCCGTGTCATGGCTAAAGTCATCGGAAAGGAGCACCGCGGGCCCCACGGCGGCAAAGTTGGCGATGACGTTCTTATCCGAGTCCATGGTGACGTTGGTATTAGGCCCGGTGCCGCTGATGCTGCCGCTCCAGTAGTCAAAGACGTAGCCGCTGTTGGCGGTGGCGGAAAGCGAAACCTGCGTCCCGGCGTCATATTCGCCCCCCGTAGGCGATACCGAGCCAGCCCCGCTCGGGCTGACGTTTGTCGTCAGGGTGTAGGTCTGGGCTACAGGCACAAAGTGGGCGGTGACGCTCTTGTGGGCGTCCATAACCACGGTGGTGGTGGTGTTGTTGCCGCTGGCGCTGCCACTCCAGTAATCAAATGCGTAGCCGCTGTTGGCGGTGGCACTTATGGTTACCGTCACTCCGGCGTCGTAACTGCCCCCCGAAGGCGAAACGGAACCGCCCCCCGTCGGGCTGACGTTGGTCGTCAGGTTGTATTTGTCGGGACCCCAACACCCCGCCACCCCCACTAAACTCAGAATTAAAACCAGGCCGATAACCAGGGGAAGATAAATTTGTTTGTGCTTCAAAGTTAGAACCTCCTTTTAGCTAAGCGCTCGTGATATCGTGCGTATTCTAACACGGATTTTAGATAGCTGCAATACTG
>Ga0209427_10003372_pt1 | contig 18776 bp, 19 predicted proteins | sample DeeMarSWOR136_30_FD_187465 | JGI IMG/M metagenome (GOLD analysis project Ga0209427, IMG submission 187465) | Marine sediment microbial communities from White Oak River estuary, North Carolina - WOR-1-36_30 (SPAdes) (version 2) | ecosystem: Environmental > Aquatic > Marine > Intertidal zone >...
GGATTCGGTCACAGAGTCTATAAAACCGAGGACCCGAGATCAAAGCACCTTAGAGAAATAGCTGAGAGAATGTGCCATCAGAGAAACACTTTGGTCATCTACAACAAATGCAAAAAGATTGAGAACACGGTCCACAAGAAGAAAGGAATTTTTCCCAACGTGGATTTTTATGCCGCATTAGTCATGCACGCTTTAGGGGTTCCCAGAGAATTCTTCACCTCGTTCTTTGCCTCAAGCAGAGTGTCAGGGTGGGTTGCTCATGTGCTGGAACAGTACGAAGATGCGGTTCTTATTCGCCCAACATCGAAGTATACTGGCGAATATGGAAGAGAGTTTATTCCAATCGAAAAACGAAGCTAACTACGCAACAGCCCTTCTTTCTACAATCCAACAGCTAATTCTCTCACTTTTCTAAGATTGTCAACATCATCGCGTCTGGCGTCTTTGGGTGTTTCCATTATAAGAGGCAACGTGCCCAGCCTGCTTCCTAGCACATTTCTGAATCCTTCTTCCCCAATCTTTCCCATGCCGATATGCTCATGCCGGTCTATGTGGGAGTTCAAGTCTCCTTTGGAGTCGTTCAGGTGAACAAGTTTAAGCTTCTCGAACCCGATTATCTCATCAATCTTTCTGACTGTCGATTCCACAGTCTCCTCTGTTCTGAGGTCGTAGCCCGCTGCAAAGGCGTGGCTAGTGTCAAAGCATACTCCAACCCTTTCAGGATGAGACAGCCGTTCAATTATATACTGAATGTCTTCAAGAGTGCTTCCCATGCTGTTCCTTGTTCCTGCTGTGTTCTCAAGCAGAAGCGTGACATCTCCACCAGTAACTTTGAAGGCTTGGTTGATGCCATTGATTAATCTCGTGAAGCCCATTTGCATGCCTGCTCCAAGGTGGCTGCCAAGATGAGTTACCAAGTAGGGAATTTCAAGTCGCCTACATCTTTCCAGCTCTGATGTGAGAGTCTTCACGGACTTTCCGTGGACTTCATCTCTGGGAGACGCCAAATTCGGAAGGTAAGGCATGTGAGCAAAAACAGGTTTCATGTCGTAATTCTTCACTTTATCGGAGAAGGCTTCAGCAGTCTCTGGGGTGAGTTCTGTTGACTTCCATTGTCTGGGGTTCCCCGTGAAGATCTGGAAGGTGTTGCATCCTAACTCGGCGGCTCTGTCCACTGCTCTGTCGATAGAACCGTAAATTGAGACGTGAAACCCGACCCTCAATCAGCTCAACCCAACAACAACTGCATGGTTACTACAAGTAAAAACCTTTATTCTCGAAACTTATCGTAAAGCTAACCCAAAATTAGGTTGCGGGAGATATCACCATTAGGTTCGAGTTCAATTCTCACTCCCGGCTCATAGATTACCCTAGAAAATATGGAATAGTGCCAAAAACTGGTTTTGTGAAGGTTTATATTTTGGGGCTATTACTAGGGAGGTTATGGTGGATGAGAGATGAGTGAAACTATAGGTGATAGGGTGAAAAAAGCTCTTGACCAAGTGAGGCCACAATTGCAGGCTGACGGCGGAGACATAGAATACGTGGGATTCGATAACGGCATCGTGAAAGTGAAGATGAAAGGCGCATGCAACGGATGTCCAATGTCAACTATGACTCTACAATGGGGAGTCGAAAACTTCCTCAAGAAAAGGATACCTGAAGTAGTCAAGGTAGAGGCAGTCCAGTAGCCAACCCACCAATAAACTTTGAATCTGCCATCCAAGGCATCTTGATTTTTTTATCATGTATCAGATCGTGTGTACATGTGAAAAAAGGCTAGTTAGCGATTCTGGCTTCTAGTTTTTGATTTTACAATAGCCGCAAGAACTAAAATCTGTTTATACCCTAACTATCTTTGTAGATGTTGAAACATGAGAATCAAAATAAACGAGACTTTCTTGGAACTGACTCAGGGAGACATAACAGACCAGACCACAGATGCTATAGTTAACGCTGCAAACTCTGCATTACAACTCGGCGGTGGAGTTGCAGGAGCCATCAGAAGAAAGGGCGGACCAAAAATTCAGGAAGAATGCAACAAAATAAGGGGAACCCATGTGGGTGGAGCAGTAATAACAACTGGAGGAAACCTAGCGGCTAAATACGTGATTCATGCCGTGGGTCCGAGGCATGGGGAAGAACATGAGGATGCAAAGCTGAAAGACGCAACCTTAAACTCCCTGATCTTGGCTGACCAAAAGAATTTGAAGAGCATAGCTTTCCCAGCCATAAGCACAGGAATCTTCGGCTTCCCAAAAGACCGGTGCGCCACCATAATGCTCTCAACCACAATAGCGTATCTGGAAGGTCCAACAAAACTGGAGAAGGTAGTCTATTGCCTTTACGACCAGAAAACCTTCGAAATCTTTAAACGTACTCTTCAGTCTCTGACTCAGAGCCGCTAAAGCTTGAAGAAGTAACAATTGGATGTAGAGTACTCGCTTAACTCTGGTTTTTAAAGCCAAGTAACTATTTTTGGTTCTCAGTCCTTCAGGTTGAGAGTGGCTTTTGCTTCATCGTTTGTGTATTGGATGGTGAATCCCCTCTTCTTCAAAAGTCTGATTGCCCTATAATTGTCAGGTAACATTAAGGCGTAAATCGTTTCAAGCCCCTTATCTTTGCAGATTTCAATCATATGATCAACCATCTTCGACCCCAGACCTAATCCCTGCCAAGGATCTGCAACTATAAATGCGATCTCGCCCTTTTTTCCATCCGATTCAATTATTAGCCTCACAACACCCAAGATTTGCCGTCGCCCTTCTTCCTCCATTTCTGCCACGATGCCGATCTCTCTGTCGTAGTCAATGTCACAGTATCGGGCTCTCATCTCATGGGGAGTGTCCTTTATTATATGGAAAAACCTGTAGCGCACCGATTCTTCTGAAAAGTTCTGGAACATCTCAAGCCACAAAGGTTCATCTTCAGGCTTTATAGGTCTCAAAAGAACAGTCCTGCCGTCCCGCAGCTTCAACAACTTTTCATACTTTTTTGGGTCAAAATTTCCTTCGTTTAACGTCACAATCAAGACCCCCCTTTTTTGGCTGGTGGCTTCATTAACAAATACAAAATGAACCCCGTAATTAACTTTCACATATTGCCTACTAGATTCTTTGCAAACAGAAAATAGAGGATTAAACGGGAAAAGAAGAACATTAAAGGCTTAGAAGCGAATGAAAAACTTAAATACTGCCTTAAAGAAAAAAGACGCTGCGAAGTGGTGTATTATGAGAAATCCAGAATTATCTATAGCTCCAATGCACAGAATATGCAAGAAAGCGGGAGCGAGCAGAGTAAGCGAGGCAGCTGCGAAAGCGCTGGCAAAGGAACTGGACGAAATCGGCATCAAAATAGCTAAAGAAGCTATCGACTATGCCATGCACGCTGGAAGAAAAACAGTTAAGGCAGAAGACATAGAGATAGCATCAAGAAAAGTCTTGGCAAAATAAACATGCTCAACTCCATTTTCTCCGAAAGAGGCACAACGAAAGTAGCCTCTAATTGTTTAGTGAAAAACTTTATATTCCAGATGAAGCTGCAGTAGCTAGAAATTTACCTATAAAAAAGGAAGGATTTGTATGGCATATTTAACTACACAGGGTGGACAACCCGTTCTTATCCTTAAAGAAGGAACATCACGTAAACGAGGAAGAGACGCTCAAACAAACAATATTATGGCTGCCAAAATCATCGCCGAAGTTTTAAGGACCACTTTGGGACCTCGCGGCATGGACAAAATGCTCATTGACAGTCTAGGCGACATAACCATAACCAACGACGGCGCAGCAATACTTGATGAGATAGATGTTCAACATCCAGCCGCAAAGATGATGGTTGAAGTAGCGAAGACTCAGGATGATATGGTGGGCGACGGAACCACCACCGCCGTAATCTTAGCCGGAGAGCTTCTGCGGAAAGGCGAAGAGCTGCTTAACCAGAATATTCACCCAACAATTATTGTGCAAGGATACAGAAAAGCTGTTGAGAAGGCTGTGGAAGCTTTAGACGATTTGGCGATAACCGTTGACATTGATGACCGTGCAACCCTGAAGAAAGTTTCCATGACTTCTATGGGAAGTAAAGCTGTGGGTAATGCTCGTGATCATCTGTCTGACATCACTATTGATGCCGTTAAACTGATAACTGAGAAACGAGGCGAGAAAACAATAGCGGACATTGATAACATTCAGAGAGTTAAGAAAGAGGGAAAGAGCCTCTTCGATACTCAACTTATCAGGGGCATAATTATCGACAAAGAGATCGTTCACGCAGGGATGCCAAAACGGATTGAAAAAGCAAAAATTGCTCTCCTTGATTCTCCTCTGGAGGTGGAGAAAACCGAGTTCTCAGCCGAAATTAGGATACGAGACCCCACTCAGATGAAGGCCTTTTTGGACAAAGAGACAACTATGCTCAAGGAGATGGTTGAAAAGGTCAAAGCCTCAGGCGCAACAGTTCTCTTTTGTCAGAAGGGCATCGACGACTTAGCCCAGCATTTCCTATCAAAAGAGGGCATCATAGCCGCACGACGAGTTAAGCAATCAGACATGGAGAAACTAGCTAGAGCCACTGGAGGCAACGTCATTACAAAGTTAGACGATTTAAAGAGTGAAGACTTGGGAGAAGCAGGAATTGTGGAAGAGCGTAAGGTCGGGGATGACAAAATGATCTTTGTGGAGAAATGCAAAGAACCCCGGTCGGTTGCAGTTCTCATCCGCGCTGGTCTAGAAAGAATGGTGGACGAAGCGGACAGGGCAATGAACGACGCTCTGTCAGTGGTTGCTGATGTCGTCGAAGATAACAAGATCGTTGCTGGCGGAGGAGCAACAGAAAGCGAAATCGCAAAAGTTCTTCGTTCCTTCGCTACAAAGGTTGGCGGTAGGGAACAACTTGCTATAGAAGCGTTCGCTGATTCGCTGGAAATCGTGCCGAAGACGCTGGCTGAAAATGCAGGTCTAGAGTCTATAGACATCCTTGTTGGTTTGAGGGCAGCTCATGAAAAGAAGAATGGCCATCTGATGGGTGTAGACGTTTTCAAGGGCAAGATAGTTAACAGTTACGAGGACGGAGTCGTTGAGCCTCTGAAAGTTAAGGAGCAAGCGCTGAAGTCAGCCACGGAAGTTGCCTCCATGATCTTGAGAATCGACGACGTGATCGCCTCGACGAAACCAAAAGAAGGGCCTCCTCCAGGCGGGATGCCTCCAGAATACTGAGAACCATAACGAAACCTTTTCCTTTTTTCTTCTACTTTTTTTAGTTCATTACGTAATAGTGTGCATTTGTGCAAAAAGTCTCCATGGCTAGTTTTCGGTAGTTGATATAAACGGAACATTGTTCTTGAGGGCTGTAGAAAAATTAATTTGTTTTTCTTGATAACATTCATTTTGGTTCAAGAGACGCTGAACCAGATAGCGTAAAACAGGTTAATGAGTTTAGAATATATGCGCTAAAAGCGTAGCATGTGAGCGGAAAAATAATGGTCCAAAAGATTGATGAGCCTCTTACGTTAGGGGTTGATCTTGGAGGCACCAAAGTTAATGTAGCATTAGTGGATGCTAATGGTCGCCTTTTATTTGCCCATAAATCTCCAATTCACGCCTCAAAGGAACCAGAAAGGGTCATCGCTGACATCCTAACAGCTATAGACAGGCGCCTCAGCAAAACAGGTCAAGAAGCTAAAGCTCTTGGAATCGGCATAGCCGCCCAAGTGGACCTGAAGGGAGTTGTCCATGGTTCTCCAAACTTGGGATGGCGAAACTTTCCATTAAAACAGAAACTGGAGAAACAGATTGGGTTGCCTGTGGTTGTGACTAATGATGTTAATGCAGCTACTTGGGGTGAATGGCGCTACGGCGCAGGAAGAGGCGTAGACAATTTGGCTGTTCTTTTTGTGGGCACTGGTATAGGCGGTGGAATCATAACTGGCGGAAACCTTCTAGCGGGCTGCACTAACAGTGGCGGAGAACTGGGGCACATCACCATTGTCTATGATGGACGAAAATGCCACTGCCCTAACAAGGGTTGTTTGGAAGCCTATGCGGGTGGCTGGGCAATCGCTGAACGCGCCCAAGACGCTGTTAGAACTGCGCCAAAGGAGGGACAGCATCTGGCATCGTTGGCGGGCAGTGTTGAAAAAATAACGGCGGTTACTGTTAGCCGAGCTTATCGGGAAGGCGATTTGCTGGCTCGAAGATTGGTGGAAGATACTGGGCGATACTTATCTGCTGGAGTGGTTAGCATCGTTAACGCCTTCAATCCTTGTCTTCTAGTTCTTGGAGGCGGTGTTATCGAGGGTATTCCTGAGCTGATTCAGATGGTGAAAGATATTACTCGAAATAGGGCATTAGAGGCTGCTGTTGAAAAGTTAGAAATTGTGAAGGCTGCGTTGGGTGTTGATGCAGGGGTAATCGGGGCAGCTGCTTTGGCCCAAGATTCGGTGGATAAAGCTCCGTGAACTCGCCTGTAAACTGTTTTCTGATTCTGTTTACCACCTGCCTTTCTGTGTTGGTAAGCAAAAGGTTAAAGTTCTTCCGTGTAAAAGTTTGTTAGGCGGGGAAGTCAGATGTCTGTCTTAGCTTATGTGTTGGTTACATTAAATCCGGGCACCGAGAAGGATGTACTAAAAAAAATTTCTCACTTAGACGAAGTCACGAGGGTAAGTATGATGTATGGAGAATACGACGCCATCATTAAAGTGTGCACTGGAAATCTGGAACAGTTGAACCGGTTCCTAACAGATAAACTGAGAGTGTTACCTGACATCTTTCAAACAGCCACGTTAATAGTGGCTAAAACTCACTTGGCGAAACGTTAACTCACAAGTCTCTTTTATACTCAATTTTTTTGTATGACGAGCGAACGGTCGTAAGTGAATAAGAGGAAAACTGCCCTCTAATCAACAAAATTCAACTTATTTTTGATCTATATTCTCTTTTCATAAAGTCTTTTGCGGGTTCAAGAGATAATTATGTGAATGTGATTGGCTTGCGCCTAAAAGCGATGTTGTTTGCCAGCGTTCTGATTCTTGTGGGTCTAGCCTTGTTTTTCTACAGCGCATCTATGACCAGAACAGTAACTCACAGTTTTGCGGTTCCGTCTGCGGTTGCTTCATCAGTATCCGTTTCTGGTGAAGATGCTGCATTAGATTTACATGTTGGAGAAAGCAAAATAGTCACATTTGAAATCAGTAACAATGGAAATTTAGTTGATATGACTGATAATGTTCGAGAACAATGGATGAGGTTCACAATTATAGATGCTGTTGATAGAACAGTATTATCTGATCATTATAGGGTTTTCCAGATGATCGAGAACAAATTTCTTAACGATCAATACCATGACATCTGCACCATATTACTCAGTCACCCAGGAAGTTACAATCCATACTCTGAGGTTCTTATAGAGCTTGTAGTCGGAGTAGGACACAGTAAATGTAACGTTGTGATTGTAGACAAAGGGGATAACGCAATGATTGTTAAGTTTGATGATTGCATTGTAGCTACTACTGAGCAGGTAACACAAGAGGGCATATACTTTGTTGAACAGCAAGCTCCTCAAGTATACTCTAAATGGATTAGCTTTAACTTCAACAAATAACAGAGTTCAACACTTCTATTAGGAGCCTAATAATAGTTCTATATTGAAAAACAGCTTTTTTGAAATAAAGCGATTATCAAGAAAGGGTTTCCAAAAAATTGAAAACTGAAAGGGGTTAGGGGGTCTCAGAAGCCTTTTTCTTCTTGGAGATACTCTCTAAGACGTCTTCTAATATCAGGAAAATTATCTAGTAAAGCTTTAACCACAAGCCAACGGATTTCCTCAGAGTTATCCATATCTTATATTATGTCGTAATACGCTATAAATGTTATGTCTATGCGCTGAACACTATCTTTCTCAGTTTTCACCGTTTTCATTGTAGCATTTTCATTTGGCTAACAAAATTCATATTCGATTCTGCTCTTTCAAATTCTAGTCTACGGGTTAAGCTATGGCTTGAGTATACGTCTTCTAAAATTTTCTTTTCAATAACGTAAGCTCCTGAACTCAAGAGTTTTTCGAGCCCTTCTGCGAAGACATCTATTTTCTCGATGATTTCGTCTTGCCTAAGTGAATAGCGTTTTTCTAAGTGTTTGTAAATAAGGAGTGTGGCTTCGTCTCCAAAGATTTTTCTAAGAACTTTGTCTATGGCTTTTGAGGCTTTGTCCTCACACTTCTGTTTCTGGTTAGTCAGAGTCTGTATTGTAATCCCCAATTAACTATGGTATATTAAGACGTAATAAACGTTGTCGTAGAATTGATGAACAAATATACACATTTCCGAACATCAGCTAATGATTTATACAGAATCTGCAACATTCAACTGTTGAACGGATTCAGGAACCGTTTTACTTTTCTCTGTACACAAATTGTATGCCACAAATTTTCAAGAGCTATCAAAAATCGAAAAATCAGAAGGGGTGGGAAGCGTTTTGAATCATTAAACAGCTTTTTCAGAAAAATTGGTTTCAGGTGTTTAGGATGTCTGGTCTGTCGCTTGCGATGCCATCAACGCCTTTTTTCCTGTATTCAGCAACCTCTTCTTCTCTGTTGATGGTCCAGACGATCACCTTTAAGCCCTTTTCATGAGCCTTCCTGACGTTGGCGGAGTGAGTGAACCGATACAGCGGAAGCAGATACTCAGCTTTCAGCGTTAAGGCTGCCTGTATGGGGTTCTTGTGTCTCACGTAAATCAAGCCAGTCGCCACCTCATCATTTAACTCTCTAACTTTCCTGAGGGCATCTTCATGGAAAGAAACGATTATCACGTTCTCCAAAAGCCCTTTTTCACGAATCAAACCTAGAACCTTCTCTTCGATTCCGGTTTCCTTGAGTTCCACGAGAATCTTCACCCGCTTACCCACGAACTCCAGCACCTCTTCCAAGGTAGGTATCTGTTCACCCTTCTCAGTAACGAATTTTTTAATCTCCTCCAAAGTAAAATCGTTAACCGAGCCGCTGCCGTCTGTAGTCTTGTCCACATCAGAGTTGTGGATAACAACGATCTCGTTGTCCTTTGTTTTTCTGACATCCAGTTCCACGGCGTCAACTCCAAGCTCAATAGCGCGTTTAAAGCTGCGTAACGTGTTCTCTGGCTCGTAAGCTTTTGCTCCCCTGTGACCTATTTTTAACAAGATTTTCACACCAGCACCTAACTCTGTAGGCGCTTCAAGATTATGTACGGGAAACATAAATGAAATTTGCTACACTCTCGGATTTTCTGATTGTTACAGTATCTTCGGCTCTTAATTCAATGAAATCCTTGTTGTTGTCTGCCAAGAGCCATGCAGGTCCTCTACTGATAACTATCTTCACTATGGAATCTTCTGGAACCACGAAGCCCTTCATCTTACCGTTGTGCAGATTGTTGAATGATACTCCGATGCCTTTCTCGAATCTTTTTCCCCCTGTTGCTTCGTAGTATCCTGTGGAACCGAAAGATGTGGCAACGATGACGCCGTCACCAATCAAGTCTTTGTAATCTTTTCCGTCAACAGAGAGGGAGAATCTCACGGCGTAGATCGGCAGCTTAGGGTGAACCTGAATCTCGTTTAACCCAACAAGCTTTTTGCCTTTAGCTTCTGTCTCCAATTTCATCTTCTTATGTAAACAGTAGTTGCCTTCCCTAATCTTTAACAGCAGATCCTTTAGATCATCCGGAGTATAATCGCACTTTCTGCAGACCCGTGAAGTCTTGATTATCAGCTTCGGAACCTCAGGAAAAGTTCTTTCGCTGAATAAGACGGTGCCGTCTCCACCGAAACAGACGATAAAATCAGGGTTCCTCTCAACAACCTTGAAGCCCTCTGCAACCAAAAGACTATTGATCTTCGAAGTATCCTGCCGAGAAACCACTAGAACCCTTTCCAGCTTCTTTGGTGCCCCTGACAAGTTGCCAACCATGGTTTACCAGCCCACCTTAACGGTTCTATACATCGAGACTAAAAAAGCTGTATGTGCTCTGTAAAAATGTTTATGGAGCAGTTCTAATTGTATAGGATTTCTGGCAGTCTTCTTCGCAAAACTAGGGCGATGGGAATTCCTACAAGTCCTCCTATGCCGATTTGAGCTATGTTTGCTGGAACTTCTGCCAATGCTCCGCCTATGCCCCACAGATATAATTCGACTAGGAAGTAGCCAATAACCATTTCAGTTCCAGCCACAACAACGGCGAGAATATCACGATAAACCTTTTTCTTGTTCGTAACCAAGCTTGCAAGTAACCCTTCTAAACCTTTGATGACCAGCGTTGGAATTGCAAATATTGGGAATCCTATAATGTCTGCTATTGCTGACCCTAATCCTCCTGCAACACCGCCTATAAGTGGGTTGAAAGTTAGCGCGGCAACAAAAATCATGACATCTCCAACGTTGAAGTATCCGCCCATGGGGTTGGGAATCCGGATGATTAGAGTTCCTACAGCGACCAGTGCGGTCATAACCACGATTAGAGAAATCTGGATTACAGCCTTTTCTTTCTTAGCCATGTGACCCACTTAGATAGTATAGTTACAACTTTACTATTAAAAACTTCTGGTTCAAAGCAACGTTTTCAGTTCATCCATGGCAACTAAAGCTCTTCTTCCGCGCTCCGTAATCCTGAAGTATTTTCGTCCCTCTTTCTTGTAGGAAGTTACGGCTCCTCTCCTAGAAAGATCGTTCAGATGCTGATAGATGGCGGCTCGGGTCATGGTCTTACCAATTTTCTTCCACAAATCATAACCATACGCGTCTTCACGGCTCAAAATCCGCAAAATCTTCTCTTTCGTACTCAACTCCAAACCAACCCCAGCAGTCTTACGTTTCTTCGCCAAGGCTTGAAGCACATCCGTCGCCTTCAAACCACTTCCCGTTATAAGACACATAACCGATTCTCCCGTATCAACCACGCCCTGATTCACCAGTTTTTTGAGGGCTGCAGTCGTAGCTGAACTGGACGGCTCAGCAAAGATTCCCTCAAGCCTAGCTATCTCCTGTTCAGCGGCGAAAATCTCGGAATCCTGAACCGTAACAGCCACACCTCCCGAATCTTTTATGGCACGAAGAGCATTTCTTCCGTTCACAGGGTTGCGCACAAATATCCCCAAAGCATGGGTGTAAGGCTCAGAAACATCAACTGGAGCGGATTCATCATTCTCAAGGGCTTCGACTATGGGTGCACAGCCACTAGCCTGAACCCCAATCATCCTCGGAATCTTGTCGATCTTTTTTAGGGCTTGCAGGTCCTTGAAGCCTTTCCACAGGGAATAGATTGTTCCGCCGCTTCCCATCGAAACAACGAAGCAGTCAGGAACCCCGAACTGCTCCACAACCTCAAAACTGATTGTTTTCTCCGCTTCAACAGTCAGGGGATTGAATTCTGCGGTGGCTTGATACCAGCCTGTCTCCTTCGCCAAGGACTCCGCTCGAAGATTGGATTCGTCAACAGTCTCTCCATGTTCCTCAATTATTGCATCATAGATCATCATCTGCGCCAATTTACCCACATCAACCATTTTCGGAACAATAACATTGCAGGTTAATCCAGATTTGGCGCAGTAAGCAGCCATAGAGGCTCCCATGTTCCCGTTAGAAGCGCAAATCACGGAATCATGCCCATAATCCAGAGCGTTTGAAACCATCAAAGCTGCACACCTGTCCCTGAAGGAGTTCGTCGGATTTCGAGTTTCATCCTTCAGATACAAGTCCTTTAACCCAATTTCTTTGGCTAGTCGTTCAGCCTTGTGCAGGGGTGTCCCTCCTTCTCCCATAGTCACCACGTTTCTGACCACCGGCAAATAGGGTTTGAATTTCCAAAACGTTAAGGGCTCAGGGAGAACAGCATCTTTCAGCTGCTCAAAATCATAAGTGTAATCGAGGAGACCTCCACACTTTTCGCACCTATGTTTTGGGGGATAAGGCGAGAAATGAGACAAACATTGGCTGCACTGCAGAACAGACATATCAGATTGAACTCCGTCCTAATGAAAAGACGGTTTTCCAGCTTTTATCGGTTGCCTAGAAACATTTCAGAGAAAACTGGAGCAAATTAATGGCAAACAGAAAACGGCTGTCTCAGGACAACATAATCAAAAAGGCTTAATTAGTAACTGGCAACTCCTTTTTTCTCTGAATAATCATACCATTTCCAAAGTTTCTCGATCGCCTTCTCAGAATATCCCTGTTGTTTCAGCAGAATATTAAAGGAATTTTTTGCTTTCATCTGAAGGCTTCCAAACTATATAGAATACATATATGAATATAAAAAAGACTTGCGAATTCAGAATCCAGTTTTTGTAGATGTGTACGACATAGATACAGTTACATGATACGTTTGCCACCAGTATTCTTTAATTCTTCAACAAGAATCCATTGCCAAGCACTATGAACCTTAGGCAGAGGTTAATTAGCCCCATTTCTTAAGAAAGTTTTCTGCTGTTGTTCTCAATTTTTTCCGTGGACTATCAAGATGCACTTTAACAAAGGAGATCACTCGTTCTTTCTGGTCAATTCTGTCAAAAAACAAGTCCAGAGTTTTGATGGCATGTTGAGTGATAACTCTTTTGCATTCTTCGGTCAGATGAGGGCCTGTGGAAATGTCTTGAACTTTCAGCATTTCCTCTGTAATCTTTGGTATGAGATAGGGTTTTACTAGGGCAATCTTGCCGGAATTGCCGACAACATTAGTCACCGTAACCATGTAATTGTTATCTAAAAAGCTGTAATACTTATCAAAAATGGCATCGAACTTCTTGTCTGTGTCAACTCGGGTTAGATTTGCAATTATGGCAAAGGCATTCCAAGTTAGGATTCGGTATTTGCTATCTAACAGATCAATGAATGAATCAAAGTAGGGATACAGTTTCTCCGGATGTTCTTCGCTTAAATCCATTAATACTTTTGCGCAACCGTATCTAATAGCGGCTTTTGAAGAATCAACACCCTTAAGCAGGAAAGGAATTAGGCTAAAATCTTGTTTGGCCCTCTTGAGGAGTTCTTCTTTCGTCATTGACTTATCCACAAGAGCCTCAGTTAACTGAGAAAAATCATCGTTTTTACCCATTCCCTTTTCTCCTATTTTGTGGGAGTTCTGTAAGTGATCAAAAAAGTGGTAATTTTTGTATATAAGAATTCTTTCATTCAAGAGTGTAAAAGACAAAGAGAATGTTGAAATTATCGAGTTGTATGCTGGAGAAATGGAATTCAATGAGTTAGCTCAGAAGCTTGGAAGGTCCACACGCACACCTTACACTCACGTTCACCGACATAATGATGCTGTGAAGCGAAGTGGTCTCTGTGCTCTGTCGAAGAGCTGGATGAGAATTTGAGAATAAACAGGTGTTCACGCCAAAACTGGAGATGTCTCCCGCCAACTCCTCTCTCTTTTTTCAGTATAAGGCGCTGTTTTGCAGTTGTTTGTATCCAGATTTTCTAAGTTTTGCATATGGAGTATGATGACGTTTGTATCGTATGGCTGCATATTAACTGTTGTGTACGTTCTTATTTATCGCAAATTTTAATAATTCAAAAAAAATATTTTTCATTATGAAGTACGAAAATAAGAAGATTGCAGGTTTGTTACTAATTATTGGGGGTATCCAATGCATTCTGGCGATAACCATAGCAGAAGCACTCTATCCAGGCTATAGTATTTCCGAGAATTGGATAAGTGACTTGGGCGTCGGTCCCTCTGCTCTCATCTTCAACTCGTCGATATTCTTGTTAGGTGTGTTAGGAGTCGCTGCCACGTACTTTATTCAACGAGTATCCAATTCCAAAGTTCTTCCCATTCTATATACCATAGCAAGTGTCGGCGCAATGGGTGTCGGATTGTTTACAGAAGATGTTTTGGTGTTACACGCTATCTTTTCTTTGATAACCTTCATATTTGCAGGGCTATCCGCTATCATATCCTACAAAATGCAGAAACCACCTCTCTCCTACCTCTCTGTCATGTTGGGGGCCTTTGCACTCTTGGCGATTGTTTTTACATTTTCGGGAACCTATCTGGGATTAGGGAAGGGAGGAATGGAACGAATGATTGCCTATCCGGTTCTGCTCTGGGTAGTTGGCTTCGGCGGGTATCTGATAGGCTCTTCCAGTGATATATCTGAAGCATCAAAATTATAGCCGCCAACCTATTTCTAAAAAATTTGCTTCGCAAAACCTCATAGATAGCGTAAGCATAATTAGCTTAATATCCCGCGGATAAAACAGACTAATTTTTTAACATAGGTGGTGCGGGGAGTGGGATTCGAACCCACGAACCCCTACGGGACAGCCTTAAGCAAAAAATTGCTTTATCAATTGACTGGAAGCATTTTTATGATGTTATTTCATCCCCGTGCATATACATGACCCGCAACTGAAGGATTGCGGAAGATAGCATCAACCTACTTACAGGAATTCTGTGTGTCTGCTTGTGAAAATTTTGAAGGCTGCAAAGCTGAGGAGGAAACAGGTTGCGGATGCTATGAATGTGTACGAGAAATCAAAGTTTTCTGCTATTATTGGTCCACTTAAGCATCCGATGGCGCTGCCTGCTCCTAGTAACGCGGTGAATAAGCCTGTTTTGCCTCGTGGAATCACTTCCATGGAGAGTGAAAGCACGGAGACCGAATATAAAGCGTAGACGAATCCACTAAGAGCTAAGACGATAATGGACAGCAGTATTGCCCAAGTGTATGATAAGTATCCTACAAACAGTAACGCGAAGACCAGTATACCTCGAAGCAGAGAGACCCGTGTTGTTGTCGATGTTTCTTTTACGTTATCATGGTTTCTCTTCATCAGAACATATCCTATGAGGCAACCTGAAGAATTGATTAGAAACAGCGCAAATATTGTGCTTGTTGGAAGAGCCAAACTCTGAGCAAAGAAAATCGGCAACGGAGTAAAAAACATGCTTGTTGCAAGGGAGAAGAACATTAGACCAAAACATAGAGCATATACATTCTCTCGGTTAAGTTCGCCTGAATCATGCTGGTTAAAATTCAGTCTTGCCAGCAGCTCTACGCCTCTTTGAACCAAACTGAATGACCGTTCTATGGTAACCATTCCCCTCTCGAAAATTAATGCTGGGTCATTCACGAAAATTGCTGATAATATGAAAGACGCAATACTCAGGGCGATGCAAATAGTTAGTAAAGTAGCACTGCTGAATCCCCAGAGTGTTAATAGGAAACCCAGAAACAGTCCTGCAACCCATCCAAACTCAGTCAAGGCAGCATAGAAGGCAAAGCCGCGTTTCCAGTCTCTGTGAGAATAGTTTTCGGCAATCAGCACGTTTTTTGAGGGCTCATAAGCAACCTGAAAAACAACAATGAACGCGTATACAATTCCGAGCAATAGCAAATCGGTTGTTAAAGAAAATAGATACAACAGCAAAGTTACAGATGCAAAAGACAGCAGTATAAAGAACCGGTAACGCCGCGTAGCGTCACAAAGATAACCCCAAAGAAAAGAGAAAGGAATCGCAATAAACGTAGCCATAGACGCGATTAAACCCCAAACCGACAAATTGCCTCCACTGATAACCTGAGTGATATAGAGGGGCAACAGAACCGACAACAGTCCAAAAGAGATTTTGTGGAAGATAAAGCCTATGAACAAACGCATAGCAAGAGTTCAACTGAGGAGCCAAAGAAAAAGCTTTCTCCAGGAATTATCCGAAAACAGAAAAGGTCACTGATACATGGTGCGGGGAGTGGGATTCGAACCCACGAACCCCTACGGGACAGCCGCCTCAGAGGTTTATTTCGAAAACGGGGCAAAAATTGACTGGAAAAACTACAAAAAATGGCTTTTCAGGGAGTATATGCCAGTTACAGCCCAAAGCAGGCTTCATTATGGAAAGAAGTATGCTGATTGTCTACTCAGAAGAGACTTTAGTATGCTGAAGATTTTAAACGATAGTCAAAGACTCCACGCCATGAAGGCTTTAGCGATATTATCAAAGTTTCTGGGAATCTATGAACACTTCAGGAGCTTAGTGAAGAACTACGGTTTAAAGTGGAGTTCCAAGAGATCCAGTGACTTAATAATCGAAAGATTGAACAAAACAGTAGACGCAAACGAAATCTTTGACTGGATAAAGACAGTGAAAACGGTTTGCCCAGAATATTGTGCCCTACTGGATTTGATGGCTATAACAGGGTTAAGGTACATTGAAGCCATTGAAAGCTACAACCTCATAATAAAGCTAGCAAGAAAAGGAAAACTGGATAACTATTACAACGTTCAAGGCGGAATTCTGGAACATTACAAATTCAAGGAGACTTTCATACGTAGAAGCAAAAAGGTGTACATAAGCTTCGTTCCGAAGGAACTGGTTGAACGAATAAGCCAAAATGAAACGATAGAATGGAACGCAACAAAGAAAAAGGTTGCAAGAAACGTTGAACACCTAAGATTTGCAGATATACGGGAATTTCACGGAACCTTCTTAACGAAATATGTTCGGCAACCTGAGATTGACTTTCTGCATGGTCGCTCAAGCGCAAGTATGTTTATGAAACACTATTTCAATGTGGCATTGATATCTGATCTGAAAACTAGAGCCTTTAAGGCTATCAGAGAAATCGAAAAGAAAATCAACAATGATTAGATTGATCTAGCGGAAAGGTGACAAAGTCACCTACATACATTTCCCTTTTTTCTCTACAGTTAATAGTGATATTAGATTATCTCTTGTATAGTCAAAAGAACAATTCTGTCGTTAAAGTTGTTGACTAGTCTACGGCATATTCATTGTCCCTAAGTGTGGAAAGATAAGCACTCATGCACGCCAACCTAGAACAAAATAGAGTTTGTTTATGTTCGGCATAAGATATGTAAATCCATTGTTAGACTATTTCTTTTTCTTCAGTAACACTACTGCGACTACTACAACTACAATTATCACAACTACTGCCACTGCAGCTCCAGCTAAAAGCAAGGGAGATATTAAGAATGTAGAAGAGTCTGCTTGTGATGTTTCATCTGGTTCTCCGTTTGTTTGTGGAGTTAGTGGAGTTGAACCGTTGCCATCATCTGTATCTCCGTTTGTTTGTGGAGTTGAGCCGTCACCGTCACCTATATCTCCATCTTCTGGCGGCACATATGGTACTCTACTCTCTAAATCGAAACTTGTGACTACAGTGACGGTGCTTGTGGTCTCTATTGACATATCAATGTTCTTATAGTAGTAGCTTCCACTGGTAATTATTCCAGTACCCTTGTGGATTGTAACATCTTTCTGCTGAGTCTCTACCGGAGTATATCCCATAGGCTTCTCGGTTTTTCCATACCCTGAAATGTATGTTTCGTTCTCCACTACGTTGGATTCTGGCAGATAATCGATTTCAGATTCAACCCTGTCTCTGAGGGTGTACCCCTCCATATATACGGGATATATAGCCGGTTCGACGCCACAACCACTGACGCCAGTAAGCAAGCCGCCCTCATCCACGGTCTTCCAGACATAAATATCGTATACTACACCGCAACTATAATGTTTCCACCCATGTTTGCCAAGAAGATATGGACAACTCACCTTTTTTTTAATTAAAACTGCTAGGTTGTCGTCTGTGATTTGAATAATCTCCCACGTTGCACCACTACTCTCACTGTATGGTTCATATCCAGCAAAACCTCCTGTGGTGCATCTCCAAGTTATTTTGTCTCCTGGTTGAATACCCCAAACAACTTTGCCCGTGAAGTTCACAGGTGGAGGCTGAGGTATTTCTGTGAAAAGCTTGAAGAAATTTTCAAGAAATTTTACTATTAGAGCATCCATGACTTCTTCAGCGCCCCATCCATACCATGTATCGCAATAGAAGTAGATTAGGAACGGACCGTGTTGGAATATTCGGTCAAAGGCATCAAATCTATGGAACATTGGTCCATGGCATTGTTCCCATTCTTTCATTGTAGAACTCCATTCTGTTTCATTCTTTTGAAGTTCATACTCGTTTTCTGCAGCTTCTTCCGACTCGTATACATGAATTTCCAAATTAATGGAATAAAAATCTCCTGTCTCATTATAATAACTTAGTGTAACAATTTCTTTAGGTGGGGCTCCAAGCAAATAATCGAAAGGATAAACACCGATATCCTCTAAAAATGAAGAATAATTGCTGTAATTGTAGGTTCTTATAGCCGGTCCAAAGCGGGTTTCTAGAATACTAAATCCTTCTATTTCTATAGCCAAATCCATTGCTGTTACAGTTGTATCCTCTGCAGAGCATATGCAATTAAACAAACCACCTATTAACATCAAACTAATAATACAAGCATAGAAGATTCTGATAAGAAGTAAACGCCTCAAAGTAAACCCCTTACTATTCACTTATACGAATAGTGAGTTTATAATGTTTGTTTAAAATTTATAATTTCTGTACATCAGAAAACAATAACACTAGATATTCTCTTGTCCAATCAAAGTTTGCTAATTGGTCAGCCCTCTCACCTACTTTCTAAAATTAGATTATGAAATATTGCTTATTTTGACGGTCAACCATGACACAGTCTTGATAGGGCTTGTGTGCATGTTGAATTAATATTGAGGTTGAATGGTTGTACTAGTACCGCTTAACTATATCTAGGCTCTTTTGACCCCCTACACCTCAAATTTTATCCACAATTGACCGTATGCTCCCCCCAATATGCCACTAAGGTTTAGATTGGTTATCTATCCACATACGTGCGCTAGGACTTCTAAATCACCATTATGATATCGTCTTTGATACTCTCTGGTATCATATTTTTGCTTGTGGCTT
>Ga0209427_10003374_pt1 | contig 18767 bp, 15 predicted proteins | sample DeeMarSWOR136_30_FD_187465 | JGI IMG/M metagenome (GOLD analysis project Ga0209427, IMG submission 187465) | Marine sediment microbial communities from White Oak River estuary, North Carolina - WOR-1-36_30 (SPAdes) (version 2) | ecosystem: Environmental > Aquatic > Marine > Intertidal zone >...
TTATTCATCATCTCAACGGCACCAACCGGGTCGTGTCCGACAGCAGTTTCCCCGCTAAGCATCACGGCATCGGCCCGGTCGAATACTGCATGTGCAACGTCACTGACCTCCGCCCGGGTTGGAACTCTCTCATGCGTCATCGATTCAAGCATATGAGTCGCCACAATCGCCGTGCACGCCCTCATGTTCGCCTGCTGTATCAGGTCCATCTGGAGAATAGGCACTTCTTCTATGGGCACCTCTATTCCGAGGTCTCCACGGGCTACCATAACGCCGCTTGATTTCTCCAATATTGAGGAGTAGTTCTTCACTGCTAGCATGTGCTCAATCTTGCTTATGATGCCAGCATCCCTTGGGCCATTTGCCTGTAGTATCTCCTTTACGCGCTGCACGTCTTCCGCATCAATCACAAAAGAGAGTGCAATGAAGTCTGGTTCCAATTCTGAAGCCAGGTCCAAGTCTTTGAGGTCTTTCTCAGTTGGAATGGCACAGGACAACCTAATTCCTGGGATGTTCGCACCTTTCCTGCTAGATATTGGTCCGCCATGAGTTACCTCAGTGGTCACCTCGGTGTCATCAATCTCCTTTACTCTCAGCCTCACAATGCCATCATTGATTGCTATTGTATCTCCAACCTTGACATCTTGCGGGAGCTCCTTGTGTGAGATAGAAACTCGGTTGGAATCTCCGATGAAGTCCTTTGAGGAGAGTATGAACTCGGCACCTGTTTCAAGTTCAGCTGGTCCTTTCATCTCCCCGATCCTGATTTTGGGGCCCTGGATATCAAATATCACGGGGATAGTATCATCAATAGACCGGACTCTGTCGAAGGTCTTCCTGTGCGTAGAATGAGTATCGTGAGATAGATTGAGCCTAACCGCATCCATGCCTGCCTCAACCATCTCGGATAGGGTTTCCCGGGATTTCGAAGCCGGACCGATTGTGCAGACTATCTTGGAACGAGTTCCCTTCATTGTCATCGAGATACACCATTTCCTAGGCGCAAATCAGGAAGAGCAGTCCCGATATAATAGGACTTCTCTGGTCCAGGTTCCCGAATCAAGTATTCGGAAACCCACCTTCAGAGGCACTAGCACAAATCCCATTAGGGACCAAACCAGTTCAAGCCCCTGAGCGAGGTAGAAACGATGGTCAAGATAGAAAAGATCAAGGCAATCGAGATTCTAGATTCACGCGGCAACCCAACTGTGATGACGTACGTTTTTCTCTCTGACGGGACTTTGGGAACCGCCAAGGTTCCGAGTGGTGCCTCAACTGGAGTTCGCGAGGCTGTTGAACTCAGAGATGGAGGCGATCGTTTTCTGGGCAAGGGGGTTCTGAAAGCGGTGAAGAATGTGAATACTGTCATTGCAGAAGCCATGAAGTCTGTTGATCCTCTCTCCCAAGATGACATTGACAAAGTTCTGTTGAAGACCGACCCGAGCCAAGGGAAGGGGCAATTGGGCGCCAACGCAATCCTGTCAGTTTCAATGGCGTGTGCAGTGGCAGCCTCCCGACACCTAGGAGTCGAGCTCTTCGAACACCTAAGAATGAATGTGATAGGGAAGAAGGAGAAGTATCTCCAGCCAGTGCCTCTTTCCAATGTCATTAATGGCGGTGCCCATGCAGGCAATGATCTCGCGATACAGGAGTTCATGATTCTTCCCATAGGAGCGAACGACATTAAGGCGGCTGTACAATCCATAAGCGAAGTTTACCACACGCTTGGCAAGGGCATGATCAAGAAATATGGACGGATGGCCAAGCATGTTGGTGATGAGGGCGGATTTTGCGGTTTTGGCCTGAAGGGCACACATGACGCGTTCTCTGAGATCGTGAACGCGGCTGAAGAATCAGGATACGAGCCAGGGAAGGACGTTGTATTGGGCATAGATGCAGCAGCCAGTGGTTTCTACAAAGATGGTACGTACGAAATAGATGGAAAGACAATGGAATCAGGCGAGCTACTCGAGTTCTATCTTGACCTGGAGAAGACGTTTCCACTGAAGACTGTCGAAGACCCATTTGATGAGGATGCATTCGATGATTTCGCGGAATATACCAGCAAGACCAGCGCCCAAGTGGTCACCGATGATTTGACCGTGTCAAATCCTGAAACCGTGGAGAAGGCGATAGAGATGAAAGCCGGCAACGCGCTGCTTCTGAAACTGAACCAGATCGGTTCGGTGTCTGAAGCGATTGAGGCTGCAAATGTGGCCAACAAGGCTGGATGGCCCGTAGTGGTGAGCCACAGAAGTGGCGAGACTGGTGATACATTCATCGCAGATCTTGTGGTGGCTCTTTCAACAGGACAGATCAAGACTGGTGGTCCTGCTCGCAGTGACCGTGTTGAGAAATACAACCGACTTCTTGAGATACATGATCTTCTGGGCGGAAATGATGGCTATCCAGGCACTGAGTTCATGACTGCATGGAGGCAGTATTAGGACATGACCGGAAGACGCACGGCGGTCTTACTCATTCTAGACGGTCTGGGTGACCGGCCAGTTAAGGAACTCGGCGGCAAGACACCCCTTCAGGCGGCGAAGACTCCAGTCATGGATAGACTCACCAAGGAAGGTCAGAGCGGTCTGATGAACGTGATTGGGCCGGGCATAACTCCCGGAAGTGATGCAGCTCATCTCTCTCTCTTCGGATATGATCCTGTGGGATGCTATCCAGGCAGAGGCCCATTGGAGGCTCTGGGCGCCGGTCTGGCTTCCAAGCCCGGTGATGTTGCTTTCCGTGCGAACTTCGGTACCATAGACAGTGATTTTGTGGTCACTGATCGACGTGCTGGTAGGACATTCTCCCGTGAAGAGCACGAGGCTCTTGAGAAGGCACTATCTGGAATCGAGATTGATGGTGTAAGAGTGCACTTCGTTGCTACAGTTGAGCACCGAGGCGCGCTAGTGCTAGAAGGAAATGGTCTCTCCGGCGAGATAACAGAAACTGACCCTCACGAGACCGGTTTGAAGGTCCTAGAGTCCAGGCCTCTAAATAAAGACGCCAAGAAGACTGCTGAGATTGTGAACAAGCTTGTCCACCTCTCTCATAACCGGCTGAAGGATCTTGACCTGAATAAGGAAAGAGAGAAGCGGGGCCTTCCTCCTGCGAACATCCTTCTACTTAGAGGTCCTGGGCAACACAGAGAAATCCCCACTCTCCAAGAGAGATATGGCATCAAGGCTGCCGTCATTGCCGGAGGGTCACTCTACATAGGCACTGCCAAGTACATAGGAATGGAACACGTTCCCGTGGAGGGCCAAACCGGAACAATCGACACTAATTTCGACAACATAGCTGCCAAATCGATTGAGGTCATCAGTTCTGACTTTGACTACGTCTTCATTCACATCAAAGCAACCGACAATGCCAGCCATGACGGGAATGCCAAGGAGAAGGTCTTGGCGATTGAGAGAACCGACAAGATGCTTGGCAAGATAGTGGAGGCTGTGGGGAAAGACATCGTCATAGCTGTGACAGGAGACCACACTACGCCACTCAGTGTAGGAGAGCACACGTGCGATCCGGTGCCGGCTTTGCTATGGAGCAGTTTCATGAGACCTGACGCCACACAGGCTTTCTCAGAGATAGATGCCGCAGATGGTTCTCTTCATACCCTTCGGGGTATGGATATCATGCCACTACTTCTTGGGTATGCGGGATATATCGGCAAGATGGGTGCTTGAATCCAGACAGTAACAATGGTCTGCTCACGGAGACCTCTGGATACCCCGTTTTCCCACACATCTGTACGCAAAGCCCTTGGAAATAACGATGTCTTGGTCGAACACGTTCCTTCCGTCGACAATCGTTGGAGTTCGCATTATTCCCTTTATCTTGTCAAGGTCCAATGAGTAGTAGTCCTTGTGTTTGGTCACAAGTGCAAGACAATCGGCGTCTTGAGCCGCGTCTATGATATCACGCATCAATTCCTGGGTGCCGAACTCCCATTCTCGAGCATACGGGTCGTGGATTACTACATATGCGCCCTTTGCTTGCAAGGCGGCTACCAATGTGGCTGCTGGACTGTTCCTTGTGTCGTCGCTATTCTCAAGATAGGCCGCACCTAGCACTACTATCTTCGAACCTTGGATGGCAACTCCCTTTGCGCTCAAGACGTTCTCAACGAGTTCTGACATGTGCACCGGCATGTGATTGTTGATGCGTCTGGCTAGCGAGATGAACTCCGGTTCAATCTTCCAGGAGCCATACTCGTACAACCCGTATCGCAACAACCATGGATCCTTCGGGAGACAATGGCCTCCAACCCCCGCACCCGGAATATGGAGCATCCTATCCTCACGGGCATTGATAATCTCGATTATCTCGTAGATATTTACTCCTAGACTTTCACAGACCAACGCCATCTCATTGGCGAATGCGATGTTCACATCTCTGTAGGCGTTCTCAATGGTCTTGGACAACTCAGCACTCAGTGTGTCAGAAGTGTAAATCTTCTCCTTCACAATCTTCGAATAGAGTTCCACTGCTCTCTCAGTCGCTCTAGGAGTTATTCCTCCCACGACTCTTGGCATATTCACAATGAAGTCCAGGAGCTTCCCAGGCATGACGCGCTCATAGGAGAACGCCAAGTCGAATCCCTTTCCACCCTCCAAACCACTCTCCTGTTCTATTATCTTCTGCACAACATTCTCGGTTGTTCCCGGTGCCACCGTTGACTCTACTATGACCAGAGCTCCTTGCTTGATGCGTTCTCCAATGTTCTTGCTGACTTCTCTCAGAGAGTCATATCTCGGCATATTCTGTGCGTCGGTCGGAGTCTGCACATCAATCAGGATGATGTCGGCGTCACGGAGAGTTTCGATATCGTCGGTCACAATGAATGTGCCCATTGCAACAACCTTCGCTATCAGCTCATCAAGACCTGGCTCATCGCCTTCAAAGGGCGACTTGCCGCTGTTCAAGATGTCTATCTTCCAACCCGATCGCTTTGATCTTCTCTGAAGACCAACAACCTCGTATCCGTCAACTTCTGCTATCAGAGCGGCAGCGGGAATACCAACATAGCCCATTCCGATGACAACGACCTTTGTAGTCAAAGTAGAACCCCCGGATAGTTGTTGTCGCTCGTTGCGCGACAATCGTGGCCCGCTTTGGACACTCAAAAAGGTTGCTGAACAGGGTCTACTGTACTAGTACATCCCTTGCATCTTCCCGCTAGGTTACGTCAACGGCACTGGAAACGCGTTTCACCGATTTCTCGAAATAGTCAGTATCATCGATGGACAACCTGATTGCATCGTTCGGGCATACCTCAACGCAACGTCCACAGCCTCTGCACTCATCGCTAATTACAGCACGATTGTCGACCAACCGTATTGCGTTGACAAAACACACCCCGTCAGTACAAGTTCCACATCCAACACAATCATCAGTCACTTCGACTGTCACACCGTGCATCTTTGTGATCTTCTTGGCAATATCAGGATGCAGGTATTGGATTGTTCTCCACAGGCAACAACATGGGCAACAGTTACAGACTGTGAGGAGATTCTCCCCGGGAAACGCGTCAAGCCACATTGCATCTAGCTTGTTGCGTCCAATCAGATGGACCAGTCCAGCGTCGCTTGCCTTTCGGACGTACTCATGTGCCTGTGCCTTAGTGATTTGTCGACCTAGATGTGGGTTGATTCGTTTCGCCGCCTCACCGAGAAAGAGACAACCTATCTCCTTCGGGTAGTCTTGACAATCGCAGGAGTCCCGACATATGCAGAAGTCCATTACCCAGTGAAAATTAGCCTTGTCGATGAAATGATCAACAATCCGAGATGGCAAAGCCGTTTCCTGAGGGGTCTCCAGATTCTTGCCTATCTCGATTACTACACTGTCCTTCGGCAAATAGATGATGTCGTCATCTTCGAAGAGCATCTTGTCGAGTATTCTTCCAATTATCGGGGCGTTTGTCATTTTCGCTATGTTACGGACATTGGGAAACGTCTTCTTCAGAAGCTGAACAAACCACAGCGGTCGGGCCATAGCAACTCTGCAACTGTTCGTACTGATATTGCTTCCTAAACTGACCATTCGCCTTCAGCTAACCATACGCCTATATGTGCCGCAATACTTGTTTTGAGGCGAGAGAGAGGTACTGGCCTAATGAAACTTGGACGAGTCCTTATAGTTGTGGCAATCCTGGCAGCAGTAATCATAACAGTTCTTGGAGCTGCTTATGGTTGGGTTCTGGGTCAAATCATCTTCCAGGCGACCTATGAGGCGAAGGCGGGAGGGGTTGACTTCTGGGCAACATGGACGCTCAAGAACAACATCTTCACTGCCTCAATCCTACTGACCATTCTAAGCATGATAACTCTGCCACAGCGCTCAACCTTCCTTTCCTTCTTGTCAGGGCTAGCACAGACTGGAGCAATCCCGAGGAGATTGGAACTCCGGTCTGCTATTGCATGGAGAGTTCTGCAGTTCGGAGGCCTATTCGTCTACTACGTTGCGACCGGTGGCTATTCAGTCACAGGGCAGAATGTCGCGTTTCTGATGATGTTGATGGGCGACGGGTCAATCTCAATCTCATCCGGCGAATTAAGCACGCTGTTTGCACTGCCCTTCAGTCCCGGAACGTCTGCTAGTTCCATTGTCAGTATCGTCCCGGCCATGGAAGCGTATCAGCTATACATGGGTCTCGTTTCCACGTTCTTGCTCTTCACGGCTGGTCGTATTGCCCTGAGCGTGGTCACTGACCTCATGACAGCAAATCGCGACATGTTCGTAGTTGTTTCCAAGGGCTTGTTTGTGGTTTCACTAGCCCTTATACTGGAAATCCTAAGCGTCCCAATGTGGACAGTGAATGCTGGCACATGGATGACATACGTAGCCATCATCGTGGCATTGGGCGCGTCACTCATTGGCGCACTCCTGTTCATGTTCATGAGAGTCAGGTCAGGTGACGCTCAGCAAAGGCTCCGGAGTAAAATAATACAACTTGAAGAGGACTTGGCGCGGCTACAGGGTGAACTGATGTCGCTTAGACAGGAATATGAATCGGGCTCCATCGATGCTCAGGACTACAAGAGAAGGGTCACACTCCTGATGGAAGACCGGGCAAACATAGGCAATGAGCTTCGACGTCTCAAGTTCGAGAGGCTGCTTCCGGTCTTTGGGGAGCAACGCAAGTTTGGAGCGGTTGCCATACTTCTAATAGCCGTTGTCTTGATGTTGCCTCTAATCCAAGCAGTATACTACGGGGTCCAAATGGAGGGCGACAAGTATCTTGAGTGGAAGTTCGAGTATGAAACACGCAAGGAGATCGTGATAACAACCTGGGCCGCCGGAATCAGCGATATGGAAATCCAGACTCTTGATGATTTGACTGTGAATGCCACTCCCGAAGGTGAGGTGGAATCACTCTCGACTGTCCGTCAATGGGACCAAGATGCGAGCTATCTGAGGATGAAGAATCAGATAGGAACCAACTGGATGCAACTTGCTGATTCTGATATAGTCTACTTGAAGGGCCATGAATATTGGATAGCCCCACTCACATTTGATGTTGAAACTATCACTACCAGCTTCATCAACCAGCACCTGATCTACACACATACTGAAGGAATGGTAGTGTTAGACGCGTATAGCGGAGACATAGTAGAGGGTGACAACTTAATCGCTCTACTCAATCGGAGCAGTAATATCAACACATACTACGGAGAGGGAAGTGGATTCCGAGATATTGTATTCGTGGACGTGGCCGGATTCAATGAGGTCGGCAATGCCACATTCTCCGGAAACGCAGACTACACACTCGACGGTTTCGAATCATTCTTCTACATGTTGACGATGGGTCCGGACGCTTGGTCATTCCTTGGTCGAGAGATGGACATGCTCATCCAGAGGGATGTGGTTTCGAGGGTTCAGTCAATCATGCTTCAGGGACTACGAGTCGATACGGACCCCTACATAGTTGCCGCACCCAACGGTAGATTGAGCTATGCAGTTTCAGTTTTCGTGGACTATCCGTTGGCAACCGGTTATGCCCATGAACATTACATGAGGTTCATCGGAGTTGTCCTTGTAGACATCGAAACCGGAGTACTGAGTTTCTACCAATCGCCAGATGCAGGAGGGTCATTCTTCTTGGACACCACATACATGACCTACTACGACTGGCAGGAGGCACCTGCATGGCTGCAGTCTCAGATGAAGTGGCCTGAGGACTTGTATGAGCGCCAGCTAGATGTCGCCTACATCTATCACGTCACCGATGGCTACGTCTGGCAGGGTCAATATGACTTCCATGAGTCCCCAGAAGGTTCTGATACTCGATATATCATCATGCGGATTGGTGGCGAAGAGAGATTTGTTGCTATGCACAACAGTGAGTTCAAGGATGCGCCCGGACGTAACCTTGCTGGGATATACGTCATGGGATGCGGTGACAAAGACTTCGGTGCTCTGAGATTCTATAAGGCAGGTGAACTAGGTTTCTCGACCCTGTTAGGGCCATCAGCCGCCCAACAGGCATTCGAAACCAACGATGCAGTGCGGACACAGCTGCAGCTTTGGGGTGCGCACAGATACGGCAATAGACTGCTCTACCATCTTGGTGGTGATCTATTCTTCGTTGTGCCTGTGTTCTTGGAGGTAGAGACTTCAGTCCAGAACATAGTCATTGAGAAACTCGGCGGAGTTGGCTTGGTGGATGCAAAAACCGGAGAGAGGGTCGCCTTGGGCAGCAACGTTGTAGAGGCATACTACAAGATGTTTGGTCTCCTCAATCAGACAACAGTCGGTACTGGCGAGGTCGGGTTTGAGAGCGCCGTATTCAGTCCGGTGACAGTTGATTCAGGCGACTATTCTAGTCTCGTCACGCTACTCAGGAACAATGACAACGTTAGCCATGACCTGACACTCGAGATAGTGGTCAATGCAGGCAATTTCTCAGTAAATTGGCACGGCGGAGATGTTGTTCCTGTCGAGAATCCCACCAACACAACGTTCACACTCAGCGTAGGAACAGTTGGACCTGGCGACCTTTATGGCACCTCACCACTTGTTACAGCCTATCTACCTTCGGGGTTGGTTGTGGCTCAGTATCTGGTACAGCTGATTCTCAAGACCGAGGAAGGCGTTGTCGACACAGTGAGTCTAATATTGACTGTGACATGAAGCAGCAGAGCTATGATTTCAGGAGATTTCTATACCACTCGACTGTATTGGCCAATCCGGCATCCAATGACACACTTGGTGTGAAGCCGAGAACTTCATGCGCCCGGGCCGTTGTTCCCTTGCTGTGCCTGACATCTCCGATTCTCTTGGGACCATGCACAATCTCCGACTCGGTGTCTTCAACAGACTTGAGTACTTGCTCTGCTATCCTGTTGATGGAAACTGACTCTTCAGCACAGATATTCATAGTCACTCCGGCTGCGGCAGCGACGTCTCCGGCAAGACAGGTTGCTCTCACAACGTCGTCCACATGGAGGAAACTGCGTGTCTGAGAACCGTCTCCATCCACTATGATTGGCATTCCGTTCAGAGCCTGATTAATGAAGATCGAGATTACCCCGCTATACTCCGAATACGCCTGTCTTGGACCGTATATGTTGAAGTATCGGAGTACAACCGATTCTAGGTTGTATGTCATGCTATATGCCTGCATGTACTGTTCAGCTGCAATCTTGGACGCCGCGTATGGACTGAGAGGGGACAAGGGAGTGTCCTCACTGATTGGAGTGTTCTGAGGGTTCCCGTATACTGCGGCGCTGGAACTGAACACGACTCTCTGCACCTTCTCATTCCGAGCCATCTCTAGAACATTCATTGTTGCTTCTACATTGTTCCTGTGGACCAGAAGAGGATTCTCGATTGACAGCTTGACCGAAGAAATGGCGGCAAGATGATAGATGATATCAACGTCCGATTTTATACTTGAGCCCCAATCTTGTTCGCAGACATCCCTCTCAATGAACTGGAAGCGCGGGTTGTCCACAGCCGCGCTCATGTTATTCAGAATCCCTGTCCTGAGATTATCTACACCAATCACAGTGTAGTTTCTTTCGAGAAGATGTTCAACCAAACTGCTCCCTATGAACCCTGCACAACCAGTGACTAGAGCGGTGGCCTTCGTCATTCTAGCTCAGCTGAGGATGAGCTACTGGCTTGTTATAGGCTTTCTCTAAAACATGGTCTCTCAAGAACACGCAACTTGACATTGTATTCTGCAGGTGTTGGCTAGCTATTAGAAAGGCCTTTATCACAATCGAGATACCCAGCTTCCAAGGACGCTCTAACATGTACTTCGTCTACATAATCGAAACCGAGGATGGAACATACTACACAGGCCAAACAAACGACCTCTATCGACGATTCACAGAACATCTCTCGAATTCCTCAAGGTCCGCTGCCTATCTTAGGATGCACAGGCCGGAATATCTTGTCTATCTTGAAGAGTGTTCCACCAGAGTTGAAGCTATGAAGCGTGAGCGTCAGATCCAGCGAAACCGCCAGCTGAAAATGCGACTTGTTGGTCCTAGGAGGCACCTGCTGGAAGTCATAGAGTCGGAAGCAAGCTATCGCTAGACTCAATCTGTGATTCCCATCTTCGCGAAGGCTTCTTATCGTAGATTGGCTCCCAGCTGCTTTGTGAGTCCAGGATGAAGCAGCTTGTATTAGCCATTGATGCCGGCACGACTGGTGTTCGGTCCATGATATTCAGGCCGGATGGAGAAGTCGTGGCGAAGGCCTACCAAGAGTTTCAGACCCATTATCCAAATCCCTCATGGGTGGAGCAGGATGCTGATAGCTGGTGGAGTGCAACATGCCAGACCCTTGCACAATGCCTCAAGACCGGCGTGAACCCTGATGACATTATTGGGTTGAGTGTCACCAACCAGAGAGAAACAGTTGTACCGGTTGACGAGAGTGGTCATCCTGTGCGGAGGGCCATTGTCTGGCAAGACCGCCGGACCATTGATCAATGTAGCTGGATTCGAGAACAGGTTCCTGTAGAAGAAATCTACTCCACTACCGGACTAACCGTTGATCCTTATTTCACTGCGCCAAAGATACTCTGGATAAAGCAGAACGAACCCGAAACGTTCAGGAGCACCCACAAGTTTCTCCTAGTCCATGACTACATAGTCTTTCGGCTAACAGGTCGTGCGATAACTGACCATTCGAACGCGAGTAGAACGATGTTGTTTGATATCTCCAAGGCTGAATGGTCCAACAGACTCCTTGACTCCTTTGGCATCCCCGATGACAAGTTGCCAGAACCTCTAATCTCCGGGAGCCATGTAGACATGGTTTCTGCGAAGGCGGCGAAGGAGTCTGGGCTGAGTGAGGCGACTGCTGTGGTGGCAGGTGGTGGTGACCAGCAGTGTGCGGCCCTTGGCGTGGGCGTTGTTCGTCGAGGTAGAATCAAGTCGACTACAGGAACTGGCACCTTCATGTTGGCATTCTCAAACAGCCTACGATTGGACTCAGAAAGAAGAGTTCTCTGCAGCAGACATGTGGTTCCAGGTGCCTTTGTTGTAGAGGCGAGCATGTTCACAACAGGATCTGCCTTGCGATGGTTCCGCGATCAACTTGGAAGCGCTGAGGTTGGGATTGCCAAGGATCTTGGCGTTGACCCCTATGAGATTCTGACGGAGGGAGCCGCCGCGGTGCCGCCCGGTTCTGAGGGCATAATCCACATACCTCATCTCGTTGGCGCTGGCGCACCCTACTGGAATCCCCATGCTCGAGGGGTCTTTGCTGGCTTGGCCTTGGGCCATACGAGGGCTCACCTGGTTAGGTCGATTCTTGAGGGCGTTTCCTATGAGATGCGCACAAACCTAGATGTCATGCGCGAGCTGAAGCTTCCTACTGAAGAAGTCAGGGTCACAGGTGGGGCCGCTAGAAGTGAGTTTTGGATGCAGATTCAAGCTGATGTCCTAGGAATCCCTGTAATCAGAACGAAGATGGAAGAGGCTACAGCGCTTGGCGCCGCAATTCTCGCGTGTAATGGTGTCGGATTATTCAAGTCGCTTGCGCATGCCGCCGAAGAGATGGTCAGACCGTCCAAGACTCTCAAGCCTACGAAGGAGAATCGCGCAGTCTATGATAGAGCATTCGAGAGATACAAGAAGCTCTACAATGCATTATCAGGGATGACTTGGGACTAATGTGCATACACCGCTATCTTGTTGGCCTTGTCCAGCACTAGAATCTGTGTCTTCGGGTTCGCGGATATCCAATCATCAATCACGCCCTGAGGATTCTCCACCTTAGTGATGTGTGCTGACTCAACAGTCTCCCTGTCAAGCTCAGTGTACATCTTGACCCCGGATATACGTTTCAGCAGTTCGGCGAATTTGTATGCCTTGTGTTCATACAGGTGATACTCACCACTGATTGAGCTAATCACCTCTTCTAGAGGCGCTCTGAGTCTGTTGTAGAAGTTCTCGATAGCCTCTGGAGGTGCCACCCCCTCTCTGCATTCAGCTACAAACAACACTTCCCCCAGATTCTCCACTGCATTCTTGGTAAGCTCCAGCCCTCTCTGGGCGTGGTACAGGCTGATGTCCTGAGGATATCCTCCTGGGGAGATGACAGCGTTAGACACAGGCTTCACGAAGAAACTTGCAGTTTCATCTAGCATTTCGATTCCTCCGGCAATCACTGGCTCCAGATGCCCCGCGTCGGCCCACACAAGTTTCCCATCACTCGAGATGACTGAGAGAGTGAAGACTTTAGCATCTCTGGTGACTATTTCAGCTCCTTCTCTCATGTCGTCAGCAAGCGGATTGTCCCTTCTGGCAGGGTCAGGATGATACGGATGCCTCCCGAAGGTAGACTTTGGATCAAGAGCCATAGAGTGGTTTGCCTCTATTGTAGGGAACGCGCAGATGCCCGGGAGAAAGTCCTTGAGGGCATTTGAGTAGCCTGCGAAGTAGTGTGCCTTCATGTCTGATATGGGCACGTAGACGTCGTGGCCCACGGCTGCAGAGTTTACAAACAGAGGAGTTCCTCTACTGGTATCTCCGAGATTCACAAAGTCCTCTGCATGGCAGTCATTGATTGACACATCATAGGTTCCGATGCCTGTGTCGTCAGCAGCCCGTCTGATCATATCCACGATCTCAAGGTTTCCGGGGTGTTCTACTTCGTGAGAGCCTGTGGTGATGATGAACTGTACTCTACTTGCGTCGACAAGAAGGGGTACTACCGCACTGATGAGCTCCCAGTGTGGTTCATCTCTGGTATGGTCCTCCACCAAAACACAGACATTCTTACTTCTCGCAAGATCTGTGAGAAGGGGACCATGAGGGTTAGTGAGCACACGACTGAGCTCCTCTTGGGTGTCTGACTTGGCCGCGACCTGCCTGGGAACTACTTTCCCGGCAAGATTCTCTTCAGGGATGTCGAGTTCAATCTTGGATTCGCCATAGGTCAGACTGACTTTCATTGTGACCACTTCACGGTGTCATTGAAACTATAGCACAAAAGCGTTGACCCAGCTGCACTTCAACATGTTTAAGTCAGAGATTGCCGGTGTGCGTCTCTGATGAGTGTGCTGTAGATGAGTCGGTCGGACGGGAGCAAACAGTCTGGTCTTGCGGGAATGGGAAGATGGCTTGCTGTAGGTTCTGAGCTGCCTTGCTCTGTCATCATTCTTCTATATGTTGGCAGCTTCCTAGGATCATCGTTGTGGGGGCCAGGAGGAGCGACAACAGGTGCCATTATCGGTGCCTTGGTTGGGTTTGTCTTCGGTGTCTACAGTGTCTACGTCACAATTGGTTACTACGATAGAATAGAACATAAGGTGAAGGGCAAGCGGACATTTTCACCACCACCTGAGGAGCTGTATGAGGAGTTTGACCTCCCCGGGAAAGATGAGTCCGAGCAGTCTACCTCATAAACTCATCATCGTCATCTGCGTCTAGTACTTCAATGATGATACGAGTGGCGCTTCGTCCCACTCCGGCCACTATTACCTGTACAAGAAGGGCAACCATGAATCCGCCGAGTGCCAGCCCAAACAGACGCAACGAAGCATGCAGTGCTGTGATTGGGGCTAGGAAGTTCAGATCCACCAGATACCAGATATACAAGCCTGTAATAGCCATCAGCGTGACCAGAACTCCATACATCACCACAACTGTCTTGACCCTTGGGGTGTTGAAAGGCACCTTCTCAATTCCTGGACCGACAACCGCATTCCCAATCTTCCTTGAGAATCGGATGAAGACACTGATGGCAGCCAGGAAGATGACCAGAAATATGATGCTGACAATCAGTAGCAGAAGTATCTGAAGGTCAGGGTCAAGTGCGAGAAACAGGTCGCCGATTGCGTAAGCAGTAAGCGAACCCACCATCAGGATCACGGCAGCTATCTGAATGACAAAGGTAAGCGTTGCCGAGTTCCTAAAGATGGCTCCCAGATTGAAGTATTCATCTCTCGCGCGTGCTAGTTCTTCACTATCTTCTGTCATGGCGACCAACTGAGAGGCATGTGCTTCTTCCGTTATTTGAATTCTTCTACTGTTCAAGGAGTCTGACTGCAGACACTCTTCGTCAACCTTAAATGATGGCTGCATTGACAACTCGTCATCCCCGCAGATGGATAACCAAGGTGTTTCAGGATGGCCTCACGGGCTGCAAACGAATACGGCTACATAAACGCACGAATCAGGGGGCTGAAGTCCCGGTTCTTGACAGTCGGAGACTATGAACGGCTTCTGCAGTCTGCTACATATGAGGATTTCATCAGAGGACTTGGCAGTACTTACTATGGCCCTATGATTTCAAGTCAGTATGCACAAAGAGTTCCACAACCTGCGGAGCTAGGCCTTGTTCTCTCCAATGACTTCGCAGATGTGAGCTACAGACTCACCCGGACCCTGACAGGTCGAGTGCAGGATTTCACCCAGACTTACCTGAACATGTTCTTGGCAGATAGTATCAAGTCAATCATTAGGGGACTTCATGTGGAGCTGGATAGAGACGAGATACTCAAGTTTCTTGTACCGACGTCGCCTGAGCAGGCAATGGAGTTCGAGCAGATAGTTGACGCTGGATCTGTCAGAAAGGCTGTTGACATCCTGCCTTACTGGGATGTGAAGATTGCACTCTTGACTAGGTTCCCTGCATATGAGGAATTCGAGTCTACAGCCCCTCTCGAGGTGGCTGTGGAGGAGTGGTATCTTAGGACTGTGCTGGACGCCCTCGCGGAATTCCCTAGTGGAGAACAGGAGCGCGTCTTGGGTGTCTTGGAGGCAAGAGTTGACTTAAGGAATGTTCTGACCCTCATAAGGGCTCTAGCTCTGACGCTTGAGTCGCGTGTAGTCGACCTCTCTCTTGTCCGTTTCACTCGCAAGTCTCAAGCCCTTCTTGAAACTATTCAGGTTGGCGCAAATTGGCGTGAAGTGTTCAATCGACTTGGGACAACGAGATACGCTCAGCTTGCAGGAAGGCTGGCAAGAATCTACGAAGAAACTAATGATCTGTCCGAGGTTGAGCTGGCAATTGGGGATTACATCGCCAAGAAGGTGATGCTTCAACTGACCGCCTTTCCGTTCCACATCGGAACTGTCTTGGGCTTCTTCAACCTGAAATACTTCGAGATTCGCAACATCCGCTCCATTGCGGTAGGTTTAGAAAGAGGAGAGTTTCCCGAAAACATCAGGCGAATGATTACAATTTGGTAACTGGAGGACAATATTCAGTGAAAATCAACAAATGGACTACGAACCCATTCATGCTTGCACTGGGTGCTTTGGTGTTCACCCTTGCTGCGGCAGCACTGGCGATGTTCAACGCACCGACTGTGGTCAAGGCATTGGGTGTGGCATCAGGTTCCGGATTTGTGCCGCTGCAGACTACCGAGGGCGCAGGCTGGGCGATACTTGGTCTTGCTATCGGTGCAGGCCTAGCAATCGGCCTGGCTGGAATAGGCGCTTCCTTGGGAATGGGTACCGCATCAGCGGCTGCACTTGGTGCAATCACGGAGAAGCCAGAGACCTTCGGCAAGAGTATTCTCTATGTCGTGTTCATTGAGGCTGTTGCCATCTACGGTTTCGTTATTGCGTTTCTACTGTTGGGTTACATTCCTGGGCTCGTTGGTTAATGAGTCTGGAAACCAATCAGAAGTAGAACCTGAACGGGCAATCAACCCGTTCAATCTACTCTGGACTAGTAGTGCGGAACAATGATGCGGAGACCAGGTCCCTGATTTTGGTGTCGAGCCGTTCTAGCCTTGCGTCGTAGGTGTTATCGACCCACTTTGTTCCATCCTTGGATCTAACAATCACGCCACCCGTGGCTCTCACGGTTTCCTTCGAGATGCTGATGTTCGTCTTGATGCCCGTTGCTTTTGTGATGGCGGCTGCAATCTCTGACGTATCGATGTTTACTTTCTGCCCCTCCGGAAGAACAAGCTCAATCTCGCTCTCTTGGAGCGGGACCGCTCCGTCTATCGCCAGTTTCGTTACAGTCTGGGCATATGACTTTCCCTTGACGCCCTTCTTGATCTCTTCCCAAGCGGAGTCAAAGACTTCTCTCCTCAATGCCTCCTTGGTTTCAAGGATTCTATACTTCGCTCTCAGTTTTGCGCTAGCCTCATACCTGGCAATCTCAGAGTCAGCCTCGCGTTGTGCTTTCCCGGCGATTTCTTCTTCAATTCCCTTTGCCCGCTTCTTCGCATTTGCAAGACGTTCAGCCTTGAACTTCTCAGCCTCAGCGATGATTCTCACAGTTTCATTGTCGGTCTTCTTTTCGATGATCTCGATGATGTTGGTCACGCCCTCCATGATATCATTCCTCCCCAGAGATCATCTTGTATGCGATTCTGATCGCTTTCTTCACGTTACCTCGAGCTGACTCCTCTGTTTCTTTGACAGTCTTCTCAGTATCCTTCAGAATCTTGGATTCTATCTTCGTCCGTCTCTCCTGTAGACCGTCCTTGGAGCGCTGAGCTGCCATCATTGCTTCCTTCTCGGCCTTCTCCAGGATTTCCTTGGCCTCCTTCTCCACGCTCTCCCGAATTTGCTTGGCTTTGTTTTGGGCCTCAGCTAGCTTCTTCTTAGCAGCGTCCTCCGCCTCATATATTAGGTCAATCTCGTCTTTGGCAGTGCGCATTGCTGTATACCTCACACTGTAGCGGGCTGTCCATTGCAATCTCATGCCCCTGATAAAGATTCACCTTTGCCTGGGACTGATTGGCACAGACGTGACTGCATTTCACAACGTTTATCTTTAGCATCAAATGGCCCAATCCAACGGGCTTTCTTGACAGGGAGCCTTGCCACCCAATCCAAAGGTGATACCATGGGCCTTCGAATGAGTCCCGCAGAGATGATCATTGCCCGGGTTGTGTCTCATAAAGACTATGAGAGAGAGGTCTTGCTTGCCCTCGAGGAGTTCGGGCATTTTGAGTTCATAGACGTAACCCACCAGGCCACAGTTGTTGAAGTGAAGAGGTCTCGAGAAGAGGAGACCGTATTTGTGGCATCTGATAGGCTGACCAAGATACTCCATTCGCTAGGCATAGACCCTGGAAGGGCCTCTGGTATTAGAATCGAGATTGACGACCGTGAGTTGACTGGAACTCTGGCTCACGCTGCTGAGGTCATCGGGTCTGTTGAACCAGAGGTTCTAGAAATCGACTCCGAAACTGCTGCAGCACAGCTTGAACTCGACAAGCAACGTGCAATAAGAGATGTGGCTATGTCACTTGAGCCGCTAGGACTGGACCCGAGCCGTATCGGGGCCACTGAATACACTTTCACTGTTGCAGGGGTGGTCCCGACCGGAAGAGTGTCACAGCTGGAGTGGAGTCTGAAGGAAGTCACAGAGGCGGCGTATGCTTTCAAACACATCCCGCTCAAGAGAGGTGTTTCTGTAGCCACTGCGAGTGTCCCCATTGAACGTCGTGACGCGGTCGAGCGAATTCTCTCGGCCATGGAGTTTGAATCCTTCACAATGCCCGAAGCAGCAGAAGGAGAACCACATAGGGTTGCAGAAGAAGCAAAGAGGAGAATTGTGGAGCTGGAAGATGAGCTTGCTCAACTGCATGCTAGGAAGAAGGCTATTGCCAAAGAATGGGGTCCAAGAGTTCTTGCTGCCTGGGAGATCCTAGAGATCGAGAAGCAGAGAGTTGAGGTCAGGAAGTACCTTGTTTACACAGAGCAATCGGTCAAAGCGTGGGGCTGGATCCCTGAAGGGATGGAGGAAGAGTTCGAGTCTATTCTGCGTGAGAAGACAAGCGCCGTGGTGGACATCAAGTTTGAACATCCTGACTTTGCGGAATACGAGTCGCCCACGTATCTTGACAACCCCTCGTTCATGAAGCCCACGGAGGGAGTCGTGAGTGCTTTTGGGACTCCGTCTCAGCACGACCTCGACCCTACGAAAATCATGTTTCTAGCTTTTCCCTTGATTTTCGGGTTCGTGTTTGCAGACATCGGGCAGGGTATGCTCATACTCATCATAGGCCTGGCTGCATGGCGTGCAAACAGGAGAGGTGACGACTGGGGTCAAATACTCGGGTATGTTCAAGCTGGCGCAGAAGGTCTCATTATGATGGGACTGTTTGCCATTCTTGGAGGATTCTTGTTCGGGAGCTTCTTCGGCGCGGAAACCGTGTTTGAACCGTTATGGCCGACGTTTGCTCACCATGTTGATGATGGTCACGGTCATGTGATTCCGAACCCATACAGGGCAGCTCACATGCTGAAGCTGTCCATCGAAATCGGTGCTATTCACATCATGTTGGGAATTCTTCTGAACGTCTATAACAAGATGAAGCATCA
>Ga0209427_10003375_pt1 | contig 18763 bp, 16 predicted proteins | sample DeeMarSWOR136_30_FD_187465 | JGI IMG/M metagenome (GOLD analysis project Ga0209427, IMG submission 187465) | Marine sediment microbial communities from White Oak River estuary, North Carolina - WOR-1-36_30 (SPAdes) (version 2) | ecosystem: Environmental > Aquatic > Marine > Intertidal zone >...
GGAACCCATTGGTTTCTATGGTGGTGTCGATATAAACTCTGGTGTTATTATTGAAAAAAACCATCCACTAGAAGGAAAATCTATAAAGAACAAGATACTTGTTTTCCCTTACGGTAAGGGATCAACTGTTGGATCTTATGTTATTTATGGTTTAAAAAGAAATGGTGTAGCACCAAATGGAATAATTAATAAAGAGACAGAAACAATAGTTGCAACTGGTGTGATATTAGCAGGTATTCCCTGTATTGATCAAATAGAAATTGAAAATATAAAAGATGGAGATACTATATTATTAGATGCTGATAAAGCAACTGTTGAAATCAAGTAAAAAACTACAATAAGGCACGCATATTCCAGGATACACCGATTCCATTTATTGGTATCTGATGTTCTCCGTCCTCGTCAGACCATGATAATATTCCTTCTATTTCACACGTACCGACTTTCATTCCCACATAAGTTGGAAAATTCCATATCTTATTTAATGAACTCTTAATTTCAATATCAACATCTAGTTTAGTATTTGTACCATACAATAATGCTTGACTCACGACATGAATAGGTTTTAAACTTGGTTTTGCATTTAAACTAAAATCTACTGGCATTTTCACAAATGGAAATATTTTACTGTCCTCCCTTGTAATTTTAAGATCAACGTTTTTTAATTCTGTTATAGTCTCTCCGTTATCAGTAGTTATAATCAGAGTGCCAAAAGGATTTATCATTGATGTCTTACTCGAAATAAATTGAGGAGTTGGATAATAGTTGCTCTCATAAATATTCCATCCATTGTCTAAGGTGAAATGAAACCAGTCCCATCCATTGATAGAACCCTTTGTAACAGCATTTGGAGACCATGAGTGTTCATGATGACCTGTTCCATTTACTATAAATTCTTCACCATCAATCTCTATGGTACCAATTACTGTACATCCTGTAAACAAATAATTCGCTATAGTACTTTTTGATTGATCAAACGCCCGAGTACCTATAGTCCATAATGGGAGTGAATTTGCTGTGTAGTCTAAATCTATAATTATCTCGTGTTCATCATCAATATCTTTATCTTCTGCATGTACGTGCCAATTTGGATATTCTCCTTCAGCCCAGGAATCCTCAAATTCAACGTTTACACCTGGAGAACTTGCAATAAGAGTACCAGTGTTGAGAATGCCAAGATACCTTTTTTTATTGATCATGCCACCGAAAGCTTCCCCATTTTTTCCATATAATCCAACCATAAGAAGATCCGGTTTTAATGTTCCAATTAAATCTCCTTGCGCCATATAATTAAAGCTTATTGTCACAGACCAATCTTTTAATTCACTATCCTCTTTGTCGAATACTGCACTATAATACCACCATTCTCTCGTTATTCGAATCTTATCATAATGGACTCCCTCATCATCGGGTGAAACATCTCTCCTAAAGGATGGTATAAAAGAATTTGGTGGAGTTGGTATTTCAGGGGGCCGAGATGTAACATTTTCCCTTTCTTTGGGAATTTCCTCTGGTTCAAAAATTGGTAGAGAAATATAGCCTGCTTTATACAAAAAAAGTCCGGCAACTACTATCAATGCTACAATTATTATAGCATCAATTTTTTTTAATTTAATGCTCATTCTCCACCAAACTAATATTATTATTTATTGTTTCACTATATTTATTATTAATAATTTTCTTTACATTCATTACCAAAATCATTTAATAGCAGGTTTAAAAAGAGACGTATATATACCTAAAAAATTCGAATAGGAGAATAATATGATCAAAAAAAGTGACATTGATAAGTGCTTTCCAGAGTTACTATGGATAAAAGACGCTTCACTTCGAGAAAAAGTCGTTGATGTATGGAAAAAAGCAGCAGACTTTGGAAGATGGAAGGCTCTTGAAGACGTTCCGTTTACACTTCTTTTTGAAAATTCTGGTCTTTTAAGTCATCATACAAGTAGAATTGCACAATTAGCAAAAAGTATAATGGAAACTAGAGAGGAAGATATTAATGGTGATTTTTTAATTGCAGGTGCTTTACTTCATGATGTCGGAAAACTAATGGAATATGAACTTCGTAACGGCAAAGTTGTAAAAAGTGAATATGGTATGCAATTTCGCCATCCAGTAGCTGGTTCTAATCTTGCCCAGAAAAGCGGTATACCTAGTGAGGTCGTTCATATAATATATGCTCATTCACATGAGGGTGATAATATTAAGAGAACACTTGAGGCAATTATTGTCCATCATTGTGATTTTATTGATTTTGAGATAAAGAAATCTTTGGTGTAAAAATATGAAATTAAAAAATGCTGCTGGTAGATTTGTTGAATCTTCTATTAGTGGTAATATACAAAAACCTTTTACTGGAGCTAAAAAATACACAAAAAGCATTCAAAACTAACAAGTCTGACGGATGCATTAAAAAAATGTGGTTAAATGATGGCTATAAACTTTAATTTCATCATCAACTTAGAAATGGAGACAATGTAATCAATACAACTTTAGCAGCAGTACATGAGCTTAGTGTTCATAATATTAGAATGGCGCAAACTGCAATGTTTAATGTACATAAACATGTTATCGATTTTATTATTGTCGGAGTCATTAATAGAATTGAGTGGAGTATTAATTGAATAGTTGGAGATTATATTTAAAAACATCCTCTTCCATATCCCGTTGTTTTTTTTGTTCCCTATCTAGAAAATATTAAATACTTATCTATATGATATGGAAATAATACATGAAAATTTTGCTAATATTCCCAAGAATAGAACATGGAGCAACATCTTATAGAGATAAAGGATCATGGGCGTCCATACTTTTTGGCTATCCAATAATTACTTTACCATATTTGGCTGCGATAACACCCCAAAAACATACTGTAAAAATAATTAATGAAAATTATGACACTATAGATTTTGGTGAGCAAGTTGATCTTGTAGGTATTACAACATATACAATGACTGCTCCTCGTGCATATGAAATTGCTGATAGTTTTAGAAAACGAGGTGTAAAAGTTGTACTTGGTGGGTATCATCCAACGGCGCTACCCGATGAGGCAAAACATCATGCTGATAGCGTTGTATTGAGTGAAGCAGAGGTAACATGGCCAGTTTTGCTTAAAGATAGAGAAAATGGAAAATTAAAACCTTTTTATGGTCCGAATCCTGAATTTGATATGGCAGATATTCCACCATTAAGAAGAGATTTAATCAGACACAATCCTATGTTAGGTGCAGTTCAATCGACTCGAGGATGCCCTAACCGTTGTGAATTCTGTGCAATTAGCAGTTTTTGTCAACATGGTGTAAAACAACGTCCAATAAAAAATGTAGTCGAAGAGATCAAGAATATGCCTAATAAAATATTTATTATACATGATCCTCATCTTACAGTTAATCGCAAATATGCTTGTGATTTATTCAAAGAACTTATCAAACATAAAATTCAAAAAAAATGGGTAGCAAATGGGACAACAAATGTCCTTAACAAAGTAGACGATAATTTTTTGAATCTTGCAAGAAAATCTGGTTGTGTTGAATGGTTTGTAGGTTTCGAATCTGTTAACCAAGAAGCCCTTAATAGTATTAAAAAAACTCAGAACAAAGTAGAGGATTTTAATAGAATGATTAAAAGAGTACATAGCCACGGAATGAGTGTTCAAGGAGGTATTATATTTGGTTTTGATGAGGACACTCCAGATACATTCGATACCACACTTGAAAAAATGCATGAGCTTGAGATGGATGTAGTAGAAATAAACATCCTTACACCTTATCCTGGAACACCATTGTTTGATAGAATTGAAAAGGAAGGAAGACTAATTACAAAAGAATGGTCGCGTTACAATCAGGTTGATGTAGTATTTCAACCTAAAAATATGACTGAAAAGGAACTCTTAGAAGGTACGAGAAAAGTAGCTAAAGAATTCTATTCCTACAAAAATATCATAAAAAGAAATGTAAAAATAATGTCAGTGGTAAAAGGTTTTGGGGGAATGATTCCTGCAGGAACTAATTACAATTTTAGAAGATACTATAAAAGGGATTTTTCTTTTTAGAATATTATTGCTTTAAAATGTTAAATAAACTTTTTATGAAATTGAAAGCACTTAACTAATTAAATAGATCTAGCAAAAAGTTTGTAGATATCAATTATTTGATAACACTCGCGTAAATTACTAAAATATTCTAATATTACTTTACTTTAGCATTAATAGTTTATAACGTAATATTGCTATAGGTCAACGAATCATGATGTTAAGTAAAAAATCAATTTTTGTCTTTGATTCAGAAATTCATAAGGATTATGAATTATCAAAAAACGAAAGAATATCCCTTGTTTCAAATAAAAATGACTTTAAAGATTTTTTTAAAGTTCCTTGGAATATTTATAAAGATGATAAGTATTGGGTCCCGCCTTTTTGGAAGGATACAAGCAATTATTTCAGAAGAAAAAATCCGTTTTGGAGTCATTCTGATGTTAAAATATTTGTTGCTTATAAAAATAATATCCCTGTTGGAAGAATAGCTGCAATAATTGACCATAACTTACCTAAAGAAAATGGAAAAAAAGTAGGTTATTTTGGTTTTTTTGAATGTATTAACGATACACAGATAGCATTTAATTTATTAAAAATTGCTGAACAAACACTCGCCTCTCATGATATTAATATTATGCGTGGGCCGATCAATGGGAGAATTGATCAATATAGTGGTTTTTTAATGAAAGGTTTTGACTCAATTCCTTATCTGCTTGGTACATACTCCCCTAGATATTACTTGGATTTAGTAAGCAAGTATGGTCTTAAGAAATCAAAGGATTTGATTTCATATCATATCGATATAACAAAACCAATACCATGGAAGGTTGAGGAACTAACTAAAAATTGTGAAAAAGCTGGGATTAAGATTAGACCTTTTAACAGGTTAAATTTCAATAGAGATTTACAAATTTGGTTTGATCTAATGCTTGATGTATTTTCTGATCATTATGGATACACCCCTTCTTCATATGAAGAATTAAAGTGGACATTCGGAATTAGACAATTAAGATATGTCATAAATCCAAAGCTTTTTTTGTTTGCTGAATGCGAAGGTAAAACGATTGGATTCAGATGGTCATTACCAGATTTTAATCCTATTTTTAAAAAGATTAATTCAAAGTTTGGTTTAATTGGTTTATTGAAATTTCTGTGGCATTCTCGAAATATTCAAAGAGGTCGATTTATAGTAATGGGTATCAAAAAAGAATATCGCAGTAGAAACATTGGTACTTGTTTTAATTATTATACTATTTTGGAGATGAAACGGAAAGGATATGTTAGTGCAGAATACGGATGGATTGATGAAGATAACATTGCTTCTCATCGATCTGGAGAGAAAATTGGAGGAGTTCCATATAAAAAATATAGGGTTTATGAAAAGGATATCAAACCTTAATAAAATTCAACCTATTGAATCCCTTATCAACTATTAATCTAAAAACTTTTAATCCCAATGCTATAATATTCTTATTTTGATATCATACAGGTATAATAAATGACCTCTTCAGATATTGAAAAAGAAATTCAAAATTTTTATCAAAGTCTTTGGTCAGATCCGGCAAAAATAAATCGAAGTGGTCAAAATATTTTATTAGGGTACCATTATGGTTTTTATGAAAAAGGAATTAAAAATATCAAAGAAGCTATGATGAATATGTATGAGTATATTAATAGGCTTCTTGAATTAGATGATAGAACATCAATGAATATTCTTGATGCTGGATCAGGAATCGGGTACACATCGATATATCTTGCTCATAAACATTCAAATTGTATATTCCACGGAATAACTCTAACTTCTAATGAATTAAAAATTGCAAAATCATTACAAAAAAAGAATTTAATTGATAATGTACAATTCAAACAAGGATCTTATATGAACTCACGTTATCCAGATAATTTTTTTGATCGAATATTTGCCCTCGAATCTTTAATATATGCTCCAAATAAAAAAGAATTTTTGAATGAGATGCATCGAAATTTAAAATCAAATGGAAAACTAATTATTGTTGGGCACCCCATCACTCTAGAGTTGGTTAATAAACCTTTCGGTGAAATTCCAGGAGGGCACATTTCACCAACTCTCAATTAGTGGGGTGCCTATTGTTGATACATTTATGAATAACGACATAATTAACATATTAACCACTAATATTAATAATTATTCACATCAAAGAAAATACTCTAAAATAGAACTTTCAAATTATTACATGAATATTGATCCCTTTTTATTAAACTTTAAACCAGAAAAATTTGAAAAAGTTAAAGTTCATAATCTGGTCGAATCTAGAAATGTCCGGAAATCCCATATATATGGTTTTTTGATTTATCGAACATGCATATCATTAAAAAATCAAATTAAGAAAATAAGGGAAATAAAAAAGATTTCCTTAATTAGATATCTTTTAAATTATCCATTTGTATTTTCGATGTTTTTTGTTTATGATTTATTAATGATTTTTATTTCAAAACCTAGATATTATTCAATTAAAGCTATTAAAAAATAGATCATATGTTTTTTAATTGATTTAATAGACTTCCGTCCCAAAAAATATTATTTTTAATAAGTTCTTCAACTTTTTTATCGATTTTTCCTTTTTCTTTAGCTGGAAGATGATTCTCTGGTATTTTCGCAGTCCATCCAATAAATCTTCTTAAAATCCACCAATTATTAGTCAATTCCCCAACAAGATTATCACTTAATTTCTTAATATTTTTCCACTCTTGCAACCCCGTCCCAATGCAATTAAAACCCTCACTATTTTGTTTCTCAATGTGGCCTCCCGACCATATCATATACTCTGGATGAACTGAACATAATATCATTCTTCCTCTATTTTCATTAGGGTATATCTCTGCAGTCATACACACCTTATCAGCAAGATTTAATTCTATGACTTTATCGGTAAGTTCCCAGTTTCCCATAAGGTAAAATGTAAATATTGGTAAATTACTTAGATCAAGGTTATATTTTTTAATGAGTTTTAAGGCATTAAATAAAGCTAAGAATATCCCAGAAATTCCACCAGTGTATCTCCACGCATAAATTCTTGTTGATTCATTTTCTGAGACATCATATGGAGGATATTTCCCTAGAACGTATACTTGTCTATCTGGTTCTCTTGGAATTTGAAAGGCTTGGCCTGCCCACCATCTTATTCGTTTTGTATCATTTTTAAAATTTGAAAAGATAGGATTATCTTTAAGAATTCTAATATCTAAAGGACACCCGGTAGTAAAAATAAATTTATTATCAAGGGTTTCCTCAGGGGCGAATGAAAATGCATAGGCACTATGACCAATCTTTTCAGGGTGTTGATATTGAAATAGATAAAAAATTGGGAATGCAAGGTTTTTAAAATATGATGACACAATAGAAACACCCATTGAACTTTTATTATATTGCCTTTCAACAAATGTTGTAGGTTTTTCACCTGGATCCTTAATTAGATTGGTGATTAATGCTGCTCCACCACATATTCCGACATAGCCACCTCCTTGTTTTATGAAGTTGGATATGTTTTTTTTGAATTTTCTAACACTCCTAAAACAATTAAATCCTTTAACTAACGCCTGGTTATTTCCAACTCCACCACCGGGAACCAGTAGAACATCAAAATTTGACTTATTCAATTTTCCTTTAATTATATCTTTATCATATACGTATTTTGAGCATATCTTATATGTGATATTTTCAACAGTCCAAGAATAATTATTTAATATTATTTGATGATAATATTTCCTTGAACCCCAAAAAAATGGTTCTTCTGCAAGTATTGCAACCTTGACTATTTGTATAATTTTATTCTTGCTTTGTGTTTTTATGAATTTCCCCTCTTTTTTAAATTATTATCCATGTATTAACTATCAAAGAATTTTAAAAATTAAAAACTTTTCGCGGCATTAATATGAAATTTAAGAGATTTTTTAGTAAATTAAAGATAATTATTATACAAAAGTTGAATTAAAACATCTAAAAAAATTAGATCATAGATAAAAAGAAAGTAGTTAAAGATCTTTCTACCAACTAATGCACTGAAATCATGCATTTGACTCTTATTTATTTTTAATAATTTGAATGAGTAAAAAATAGTATATCCCCAAATACAAATAAAAGGTATTAAAAAAATCGGAGTCAATATTGTTCTGATATAAATAATTATACCTAATATTCCAGAGATGATTAACATTGTAAAAGATATACGAGCGGCATTTATTTCTCCAAAAGAAGTAGCATACGTTCGCACACCAGATTTTCTATCTCCATCAACATCATGTATCCCCTCAGGTAAGTCATGTGCAGCATCTGCAAAATAAGTAAATAGAACTAATAGAACCATATTTTGAAGATTTGAACCTTCCATTGCGATAAATCCAAAGACTGGTACAACGACCCATTGCAAAGGAGTAAATATTTCTGAATATGCCGGTATTTTTATGATTTTTTTAAGATATTTATTATGAAATGTTACAAATAATGCACTGATGCCTACAATTACGAGGCACCAAAAGCTTATTAAATATGCAAAAACAAATGTTAAAATTGAAAATAGCACTGCAATACTAAAGAATTTTCTAGTATTCATTCTTCCAGATGGAATCGGGCGATCAGGGTGTGCAATAGTGTCAATATCAACATCAGTAATATCGTTCCAAATTAAGGTTGCAAAAAAACCACAATATAATGATAAAATGGTTAGTATAATAATTTTAGTTATTAGCCAATCATATGGATTAATACCATATGCGAGCATTGGAACACTGGCATACATAAAAACGTAACTAATCATCTCATATGCCGGAAGTGAGCGCCAATGAGAAATAAACGCAAACGGACGCATTTTTGAAATATGCAATTTATTTGAACTCACTATTTATCATTTCCTTCTTATTTGGATTGATAATATAGTTGTAATTTTAAATATCTTTCATTTGATGTAATAACGTCCCATTCCAAAAAATTTCTTTTTTTAGAATATCTTTACCTAAATCAGTTATTTGTCCTCTTGTTATTGGAGGCATGTGATCATCTGGTACCTTTGCAGCCCAGGCAGTCATTCGGCGGACTATCCACCAAGTATGAGTAAATTCATCAAATGCATTTTTACTTAATTTTGAAACATTTTTCCATTGATGAAATCCTTTAGCAATACAGTTGAAATCAGATTTGTCAACTTTTTCAATTTTTCCATTCCACCAAATCATATATTCTGGATGAGCGGTGCATAACATTATTCTACCCTGGTTTTCATTTGGATATATCTCTGAAGTCATGCTTGGTTTATTTGAAAAATTCAGTTCTATTAGTTTTTGAGTTGGTTTCCAATCTCCTGCTAGATAATAAGCATAAATTAGTAGATTTCGTAAACTCTCATTATTTTCTTTTATAAGTTTTGCTGCCTTATATAACGAAAATAATAGACCATGTATACCACCTGAATATCTCCATGCAAAAATTCTTGTTGTTTCATCCTCAGATAATTCTATTTTTGGATATCTTGCTAATACTTTAACTTCTCTATTAGGTTTTTCTGGAACTATTAAAGCTGGTCCACCCCACCATCTAATACGTTCAGTATTTTTTGAAAAATCTGAAAAAATTGGATTTTCTTTATTTATTTGAAAATCAATGGGTACCCCAGCTGAGAAAAATCTAATACCATCAACTGTTTCGCCTGGTGCAAATGAGAATACATATGCAATTGCACCAATCTTCTCTGGATAATTCATTTGAAAAGGGAAAAAAATCGGCAAAGCAATTCTTTGATAATATGATTTAATGCAAGAAACATCTAAAGAGCTTTTTTTGTATTGTTTCTCGATAAATGATATTGTTTTGTTATTAGATCCTGTATTAAGTTCAGTTATTAAGGCTGCTCCACCGCAAATTCCTACATACCCACCACCGTCTTTAATAAAATTTACTATGTTTTTTTTCCATATTCTAACTTTTCTTGATGAATTAAATCCTCTTATCACTGCCTCACCATCACCCACTCCCCCTCCTGGTACCAGTAGTACGTCATAGGTTTGAGTGTTGAGTTTTCCTTTTAAAATATCTTTATCAGAAATATAGCTCGTTTTAAACTGATAAAGATTATTTTTTGCATTCCAATTATAGCCATCTAATATAGCTGGAAAGTATTTCTTACCTGATCCCCAACCTAAAGGTTCATCTGAAAGAACAGCAATTTTAATATTTCTTATCGATTTTTTACTTGAGTCACTTGAATGGCGGTTATACATTTCATCACTTATAGTTAACAAATGGAATTACATTTTTGAACTTAATATAATTTTTGTAAATGTCATTCTGGCTTGGATATGTTTTAAATATCTTATTATTATAATTGAGTGTTATTTCTTTAAATAGGAAGATCCAAATGAACCCATTCTACAATCCCTTGTTTCTCCTAAAAATGGCTAAAAGCTATTTATCTGATATAGATAGGATATGGAGAATTGACCTAGAGGAACTAAAAAGATTTCAAGATAAAGCCTTCAGAAAGATAGTTAATTATGCTTACAAAGTCCCTTTGTACAATGAAAAATATAAAGCTTCAGGTGTACATCCAAATGACATTAAAGGAATCAATGATATTGAAAAACTTCCGTTTATTACAAAGAATGATCTGAGAGAAAATTTTCCAGATAGGATAATACCAAAAGACTTCGATAAGAGTTATGGACAATGTGTGTCAACTTCTGGATCAACTGGTAAACCAGTCTTTATTTATCTTGATAGATACGCTTCTATACTTAGTCTATTGGCATTTGCTAGAGAATTAAAAGCATATGGGGGTAATTGGAGAAAATCAAAGACAGCTTTAGTTATTGATACAGACCCTGGTAGTATAGAACATTCAATTTTTTCAAATAGTGCAGTACCATTTCTTGAGAAATTTATGAAATTGGATAATATTAAATACATTCACATTGGTGAAAAACCTGAGAAAATAATTCGAGAAATAAATAAATTTAATCCAGAATATATCGGAACCGATCCAAATATGTTTAGACAACTAGCTTATCTAAAGAAAATCGGGCAAGGAAAAAACATTCAACCCGTATCTCTTTTTTCTGGGGGTTCTATTCTTGATGATTATACAAGAAATTATGTTGAAAATGCGTTTAATACAAAATTATTTGACACTTATGGCACTTCTGAGGGGGGACCCTTAGCCTTTCAATGTGTCAACGGAAACTATCATGTAAACTCTGATTTTGTATACTTAGAATTTTTTGATGATAAAAATAAAAAAACATCATATAATACACCTGGACATGTAATTATAACTAAGCTTTATGGTGGAGGAACTCCAATAATTCGATATACTGGTATAGATGATATTGTTACACCTGTTGAATCAAGTTGTAATTGCGGTGTTACTACCCAGATGATAAAGCAAATTGAGGGTAGATCTACGGATTTAATAATTTTGCCAAATGGAAAAACACTTTCGCCGTTAACTTTAACCGGAATCCCTTCAAAAATAATGGAAGATTTTAACTCATATAAAATAAAACAATTTCAGATAATACAACATGAAATCGATCAAATTGAGATTCTGATTGTTATAGATGAAAAACAAAGAAATATTGGTGTAAAAGTAAAAGATTTGTTAAAAGAAATCGAGAAAAGAGCTTCAAGAAAAATTGGCAAGGATATAAATGTCACAGTAACTGAAACTGATCATATACAAAAAGATGTAAGATCGGATTATGTAAAGGTTGTTATATCAAAAATTAACCAAAAGTAATCCCATCTCTATTAAAATTCATCTTAAGAATTAATTTTTTTCTTTAAAAGAATAGAATCGGTCTGGCCAAAAGATTTTGTTCTAACAACCTTTTTTACATCAAAAAGTTTTGATAAACTAATTATTTTATCTTCTTTTGTTTTATCCGTTGTAACTGTTGTTCTAAATATTACTTGGGTTGTTTCTTTCATGTTTTTTGCAATATGACTCAATAATTCTTTTTCCCATTTAATACCATATACAATAAATATTACATCAAATCTTTCTAGGGAATAAGATTGTCCATGTGCATGAATTATCTTTATTTTGTTTTTAATCTCAAAAGATTCAATAACTTTTTTTGAATCTATTATTGCTTTTTGATTAAAATCAATGGATTCAATATTTGCATCTGTTTTCATTGCTATAAGGATGGGGGTAACAGGAACGGATCCCCCTCCAATTACTAAAACTGAGTTTTTTTTACTAATATCTAATATTTTAATCTCATTTTCAACTAATTCTTCAAATATCTTAAGATAAAATTGTGCTAAAAAATCGAATCTGTAGGCTATTTTCTCAAAAATAGCAAAGCATGAATCAACAAAATTTTTTAATAAACCTGCATGCATTTTAGGAGCTATGATATTGAAAATTATGTACTGTAGAATTGAAAAAAATTTTTCAATTAAACTTTTCGACATTTTAAATGATCTCTATTAAAAAATATATTAAAAATGTATCTTTAAATTTGATTATAGTTTACTTATCAATTTCTTCTTGTAGCCATTTTTTAATTTTTTTCATTGCGTTTTCATAGTTAATTTTTGGTTCATAATTTAAAAGTTCTTGTGCTTTTTTAATAGAAATTGATTTTTTATTTGTTAAAATACCTACTGCAGTAGGAGTAATCCATGGTTTAATTCTGAATATTAAATTTAGAAATAACATTATTTTAGCAATATTTATTGCCATATTCTTTGACATATTCTTTTTTATTTGTTTTTTACCAGCAATTTCAGCAAGATCGTTAAAATATTTTTTCCAAGTAATTGTATCATCACCATCAGTAACATCTATAACTTCTCCAATAACTTTGGGACAACTCATAACTGCAATTAAACAATCTAAAAGATTATCAATATATGTGTGATGAAAAATACCAATACCGTCATCTATTAAAGAAATACGATTTTTTAATATTGCATTAAAGGGTCTTAAAACCCATGTTTCTGAACCAGGACCAAATACATTACCTGGTCTTATTATCACAATTGGAAATTTTTCTTTTTCATATTTTTTCAAAAGAAATTTCTCTGCTAAATCTTTGGTTTTAGCATAATTACTTTTGTCCGCCTCAGATTCATATCCAATATGACCAATAAAAATAAACTTTTTAATATCGAAAGATTCACTTAAAACAACTAGATTTTTTGTTCCTTCAAAATTTACTTTATAAAAATTTTTTTTAAGCCCATAATCCTTAACTATCGCTGCACAGTGAAATATTATTTCAACATCTTTTATTATATTTTTTATTGTATTAATATCAGTTATATCTCCTTTAATATACGTTGCTTTATTTTCAGGTTGTTTTGGTTTTGATTGATTTATTAAACCTGCAACCTCATGCCCCTCATATATTAATCTTTTAACTAATGAATCTCCAATATATCCTGCTGCACCAGTTACAAGGCACTTCATTATATCTTCCTGAATTCATATCTATCTCTTAGAGCATATTGAGAGATGCTTGTTATTGTTATGGCAATTAAAAAAATTATTAGAGCAATATATAAATTTACGATTCCAAAAATAAAAGTAGATGCCAAAACGATTCTTTCAATCACAAAAAATTTATGAAAATTTAAAGCCTTTTTTCTTGAATATTTTTTCATAGATTTAAAAAGATAAAGGTAAAATGAAATCAATATCAAAAGATCAATTATTAAAACTAAGTAAAACTCATTCTTTAATAATTTTGAATTTAAGGCAAAAATCATTACTAATGAAAACCATATAATTGTCATTAATAGTGAGACATATGCCGTTTTTTTAATTCCAAGTTTAACTGGTATAGTTATGTAACCTCCTTTCTTATCTCCCTCGATATCTCTAATTGCTCCAACTATGTTACTATTTGTATCATGGATTAAGAATACTAAGGAAAAAAACCATATATAAATTGTCATAGACGGTATCGGTAGATTGATTGAAAAAACACCAAAAAAATATGCAGATACTGTCACTAACCCTCTGTTTAAATTTCCAATTATTCCCCTAGATTTAGTAAATTTGGCATAAGAAAATACAAGCACAGCAACAATAAAGATAAGAAATAAGTTTATTGGATTAAGAAGAAACGTTAATAAGAATCCGATTATCACAAAAAATGCTCCAAAAATAAATGCTTCTTCTCGTTTAATTCTTCCGGAAGGAATAGGCCTATGGGGTTTTTGAATAATATCTAGTTTTCTATCAATAAAATCAATTAGATAAAGACCAGCTATCCAACCCATCATTGGAATGATTGTCACAAGAATTGCAGTAGTTAAGAGAGGAAAATCTCCATTAGCAAGGCAGGCGCCTGCTAAACTTACTAATCCACACCAAATAACTGTATAAGGTCTCCATATTTCAATATGAGCAAATAGTTTATCTTTTATAGTATACTCCGGATGTGAATTCTTACTCATACCAAATATCCCTTTGAAATCAACCAATTAAGCTTAATGGGATTTAAGTAATTAGCGTTAATATCTGGAGCATCATTTCTTGGTTAAATAAATTGAACACCAAAAATTTGGTTTTAAAAAAAATGTGCTGAAATGCAATTTCTTAACGTAATTAATATCTTTATTTCTATTGATGTATTTAAAAATATTATTAAGATCAGAGTCCACTGTTCTCACGATAATTATAGAATTTTTATTTGCTCGTTTAAAGATATTTTCGAAAACTTTTTCCTTTGGCGTTGAACAACTTGAAATTATGATTACATCATAGTTATCGGCGGAATAATTTATTCCATCCCCGTGTTTAATGGTAACTTTTTTATATATTTTTTTTCTACGAATAATATCTTTAGCTAATACAACTGCCTCGGGATTTTTATCTATTCCTACTACCTCAACATTTGATGAATTTGCAAGGGTTATCTCTGTTAAAGGATAGGCTCCACATCCAATATGTAAAATCTTATTATATTTTAATATTTCAAATTGATCGTATTCTTTTTTATATTGCTTACCAATTACTTTTTCATACAAATCAGCAATTTTTATATTTTTACATGCTAATATATCTAAAAACTTCCAAAAATAAATTGAAAATAGCTTGTCAAAGTAAATTATAAACCTAATTATTATAATCGGTTTCTGATTTTTAGAGATAATTGAATAATCTTCTTTTGCTCTTGGCATTTCTCATCTGTAATATATAATTTAAATATATCTAGTTATTGTGAATGTTTTTATATTTCTATAATTGACTAAAACTAAAGAAATACGGTCAGTCCATATAATATAAAAAGAGCATTTATTCCATCTATAAAAATTATAAATATAAAAAATCCTTCAGTTATAATATTTAATCAAAATATATTTTACGAATACTTTCCTTTCATAATTAATAGCGCTAAACAAGATCCGACCCCGAAACTATTAGCAATTATTACAGCCAAAGCTTGTTGTAATAAACCATAAATAAACCACATAGTCATACCAATGATTAAAACTACTGGCATATAATATGATACATCATCTAGTTTTTTTGTTCTATATCCTCTGATTAATTGAGGTATAAAACCCATTGAAGTGATAGCACCAGCGATCAACCCAAAAAGCTCTATTGTTGCATTGTAAGACATTGATTAAACTTCATCCAGCAGATTATATTAAATCTTTCTAAAACTATGAGAATAAGTTTTTGTATGAAAATAATAATGCATACCTCTGCTATCGGGCCCGTGGGGTAGCTTGGTATCCTTCCAGCTTGGGGTGCTGGTAACCCGAGTTCAAATCTCGGCGGGCCCATGATTTATATTAAGAATTATTTTTTCGGATTTTAGATATGTTTTAAAACTAATTAACCATTTATATGTTAAAAACTAGTAAATGATGGTGTGAAATATAAGAAAAAAATGTCCTGAATGCGGTTCGAAATCGGTCCGTTTGTACCTTAACACAACGATAGAGGGAAAAAGAAAATGGGTTCCAACAGCATGGATTTGTACTCAATGTAATTATGTTTACACCGTTGTTTCTGATACGTTAATGTATCCTCTTGGTGGTGAAAAATATCAAGAAGCTTTCAAAGGAAAATGTCCAAAATGTGATCTTAAACTATTAAAAATATATCGGCATAAAAATCCTGTACACGGAAAACAAGAATGGCTATCTACTGCTTGGTACTGCACAAGATGTAAATATGTTTGGTTAAATAAAAAATAATCAAAAAAATTAGAAGATTTTTTTAGGTTAGCAAATTTAGCTAAAATTTCTAATTATTACAAATAAACTTTTTCTTCTATCCGACTTTGCAGCCTTATTCAAAATTGTACCCATATTATTGATTCTGCACCCAAATTAATGATTTTGACTTAAGATTATCTTGCCCTCTTGTTTTTTTACCAAGAATTATCCTTGTCAGTGCATAGCATTTATATACTCTTTCTTTAATTTATATATGGGGAGGAACTTAGGATTGAAACCCTACATCACACTGCTCATGGTACGATTGCTTGTGTTTATTCATATAAAGAAGTTTCAAATAGGACAAAGGAAATAATGATCGAAAAGGAGAGAGCTAAAAGATGAATTTACTTCTTTTAAGACCTGGTAAGTTACAACAGCAACTACATTATAGAATTTTGGAAACAGTAAAAACGTGTCATCCTCCCTTAGGATTATTAAGTATCGGAGCAGTATTAGAACAAAATGGTCATAATGTCAAAGTAATCGATTTTTATGCAGATAATGATCCAATTAATCATATTAAAAATTCAATAGCTTCAGCAGATATTGTTGGAATAAGTGTTTATTCTGATGAATATGAATCTGCAATTGATATTTGTAGGATTATCAAAGAAGTTGATAAAAACCTTCCCTTGATTATCGGAGGCCCTCATTGCATATTATCTGAGAAAGGGTCTCTAGATAGTTTTCCATATGCTGACATAAGTGTCGCTGGGGAAGGAGAAAATGTTATTCTTGAAATTGTAAAATATTTAGAAGGAATGAAAAAATTATCTGAAATTCAAGGAATATTTTATAGAGAAAAGAATTATGTTAAATCAGGAAAACCAATTCAGGTGATACAAAATTTAGATGAACTTCCATTTCCCGCTCGTCATCTCGTTGATAAATATGATTATGGTGTTTACTCTTTTGGTTACAAAATGAGACAAAAAGTTACTTCAATAATTACGAGTAGAGGCTGTCCGTTCAAATGTAAATTTTGTGCCCGATATTCAAATTCTATTAAGAATTGGAGTTTTCGAATCAGATCAGCTGAAAATGTTGTTAGAGAAATCCAAGAAATTGGGGAAAAATATAGAAGTCTGTGGATTGTAGATGATAATTTTTTAGCAGATAAGAAACGTGCACATAGAATATGTGATATGCTTATAGATTCAGGAATTGATATAGATCTTTACATTGAAGGAGTACGAGTTGATTCAGCCGAAGAGTTATTGTATAAAAAAATGAAAAAGGCTGGAGTCAAATTACTAGGTTATGGAATTGAATCAATGAATCAGGATATTCTTGATTTTTATAATAAAAAAATTACAATTCAACAGATTAAAGATTCGTTACAACTAGCAAGTAAAATGGGTTTTTTGACATATGGTTCGTTTATATTTGGAGCTCCGACAGAGACAAAAGAACATATTGAGAGAACTATTAGAATTGCTTGTACTTTACCACTTGATTTCGCAAATTTTGAACCTTTATGCTATCGGAGAGGATCGCAATTGTGGTATGAAGCTGTGGAAGATAAAAAAATATCAAGTGATATTGATTATTTTTTTGCTGATTCACAAAAAGGTTTCGGAAATTTCACTTCAGATGAACTATTTGAATTTAAAAAGAAAGCAATGAATCGTTTCTATCTTAGATTTAATTTTATTCTTCGGCATATTTATAAAGCTTTTTTAAGAAGAGATTTCAATTTGATATTTAATGGTTCAAAATTTTTCTTTTTGTTAAAAAACATTGGAGAATAAATTGGTTTGTTGCCTAAGTAAATTCTGTAATTAATATACTCATTTCTTATAAGAAACATGTTAATGCAACATGAAAAAGAGGCGGAGCATTATGGAGGAAAATATTTCATTATTTTCAACCCCATAAAGAAGAGTTCATGGGGCACTATCATAAAAGAAGCAATGTAGTATCCGTGTTTTCAGCTATCAAGAAAAAATTCGACGAGTCCGTTAAATCTAAGAATAGAATTGCACAAGATAATGAATTATTATACAAGATAATTGCGTATAATATTAATGTTTTGATTCATGAGATGGTACAACTGAATGAATCAACCAGATTTTTAACTTTTAATGGTTTGTAAAAAGAAATTTAATTTACCAAACCTTTTGTTTATTTTAGGAAATAAATTTTCCATTATTATAAATGTTGTTTGGGTTCATTGTGAATTAATAATATTATACATAACTATTTTGTACTCAAATATGGATTTTTGCACCCATATTCGATTATTTTACTTAATTTGGGTGCAAATCTCTTCTATCCTAAACTATTAAATACAACTATATATTTTAGGGCAGCTAGTACATCTAGAGGCACAACTAATGAAAAGAAGCTCGAGAGTCTGGAAAAAGAGAGGCAAAATGCGGTGGAAATGGCGCAAAAAACGAATGAGACGTGAAAAGAAAAGTAGGAAAAAGTAAATATGGGAGCATGGTGTAACCCGGCATCATTGTGGGCTCCAGTTAGGAATGATTAAAAGAGGGTCATCTGATTTA
>Ga0209427_10003377_pt1 | contig 18761 bp, 19 predicted proteins | sample DeeMarSWOR136_30_FD_187465 | JGI IMG/M metagenome (GOLD analysis project Ga0209427, IMG submission 187465) | Marine sediment microbial communities from White Oak River estuary, North Carolina - WOR-1-36_30 (SPAdes) (version 2) | ecosystem: Environmental > Aquatic > Marine > Intertidal zone >...
GCTTAACTTCAACATCAGAATATTGTTGAAAACATTTTTTGAAAAAAGAAATATCACTCTTTACGTCTCTATTAAAAGCTTTATCATAGTATTTTGGAAAATCATAGAATTTATGAAAGGTACCATCCTTAGTTCTAGAAATTCTACTAGTGTCTTCTAATTTTTTTTCATTAGATGCTATATCATGTTTCTGGAGTGTCATATTAATTTGCTGATCATTTAGGTACTCAATATGTTGTATATTATTTTTTTCAACATCATTTATCATCTTTATAACCTCTATTGTTATAATTATTATGAAAGCCTAATTATCATATTTATATTATACTTTTATTAGGGTGATAAATATTATAATAATTTTTAATAGATCTTTATAGAATCCAAACCGAATAAAGAAATAAGTTATTTCAACGATTCTTAAGTTTATTTTTAATGTATTGAGGTATTTAAACTTTTTTAGTACAAACAATTAAAAAAGAATATATTTTTGTATTTCTTAATTAATTGAATCATTCAAAATGATTAATAATAATCATCTATTTAATGGGATATTACTTATTAATTCAAGTTGGTGATTTAAATTTCAGCACCATTAGATGATGTAGATGCCTATATAGAAGAGAAACTCAAAAAGAAAACAATGAAAGTCTCAATTGCTGAAGGATCTTTTGGAGTTTTTAGTAGTGTTTTAGCGGATAACTATATTGTCCCATTTTCTCTTAGTATCAACTCCTCACTGTTTCAAGTAGGGATAATATCTTCTTTAGGAAATTTAGTATCACCAATAGGACAAATGATAGGGTCTCATCAAATTGAATATAAATCACGAAAATATGTATTAATCAGTGGAATTTTAGGACAAGCTTTTATATGGCCTTTACTCATAGTTATTGCTCTTTTATATCAATTAGATTTCTTTCAATCATATCTTCCTTGGATATTAATTATAATTTTCTTGCTTTATATGTTATTCTCAGGAATCATGACCCCTCCATGGTTTTCACTGATGGGAGATATTGTTCCTGAGAATTACAGAGGTAAATATTTTGCTAAAAGAAATCTAATCACACAATCTATAGGCATTCTTGGAATCATCCTTTTATCTTTTATGTTGGATTGGTTTAAATTTGGTTTAAATTTGGTTTATTATGGATTTATCTTATTATTCATATTTGGTTTTATTACTCGATTAATCTCAGCGTTTCTTTATACTAAGCATTATTATCCTCCTTTCTTTTTTGAAACAGCAGATCATGTAAAAACCTTACAATTTATTAAAGAAATTCCTAAAAGTAATTTTGGAAAATTTACCTTATTTGTTTCTCTTTTAACATTAGGACAATGGATTGCGAAGCCCTTCTTCTCAGTTTATATGCTAACTCAATTAGAATTCGAATATTCTCTTTTTATTACTATTAATCTATCATCCACTTTGGTCGGACTACTTTTTTTCCCCTTATTAGGGAGATTTTCTGATAGATATGGAAATGTGAGATTATTACGAATTGGAGCAATTATAATTCCTTTTTTACCTTTTTTCTGGATCTTTTACGTCACTCCTCTCCAAATTTTCTTTGGTATTCAAATCTTCAGTGGAATAGGATGGACGGCATTCAATTTAGCAACATCCAATTTTATTTATGATAATATTCCATCTAAAAGGCGGGGTAAATATATTGCTATTTATAATTCTTTGATTGGATTAGCGATAATCGGAGGAGGCATTCTTGGAAGCGTTCTTATAAGCTTTATTGATCTCTCGTTTATGAATTCTTATCATTTCATTTTTCTCGTATCAGGAATTTTGCGAATCACAGCAGTTTTCGTTTTATTAAGAAAATTTAAAGAAGTTAGAGTATCTACTAAGCCTATCTTGAACATTAAGGAATTAAGTATTTAAAAATGGCTTTATGACATTACAGTTCGAAGTAAATCTTTTAAAAACAGATTGAAAAAAAATTATGAAAGCTAAAAATCTAGTTCTAATTGATAGGAAGAATTTGTTTGCAACTCTTTTCCCTTTCTATATCTCTAAATTTTAATCTTTCCTATAAAATTGCACCTGGATTAATAGCATTGTAAAAAGCCATAGTTTCTTTAGAACAAGATTTAAAATGCCAGTTCTATCTATTTCTACCGTCTTAAGCTGTTTAGAAGTTATCAGGTTTTCTTTCATGTTTTCAAAAAAACTTTTTCTTGTTTTATCTTTATAGACTGTAAAAAAATCTATTAATAATTTCATTTTAATTCTATAATTCAAATAATTCATTCTCAAGGATTATTTGTTATAAGAATATTTTACATTAGATTGGATAGATATTCTTAATTCAATTATTTAAATAAAAGAAGAATATAGAACGCTCTAGATAATGAGTTTATTACTTTGGAGTAATAACAGTTGGAATAAAAATATTTTTTTTAATTAATTTTAGTATATCTTCAGCATCTTTTACTTGAAATTTACTTTTTTTCCCAAATAGATTTGAAACATAAAAATAATCAGAATTTATTTGTTGCATAATTGTTAAAGCTCTTTCGATAATAGACTTTTCATTTTGGGATATCTTAATATTTTCCCTCTTTGCAACCTTTAAAGGATATCTTAAATAAATTTGCAAATGTTTCTCAAGAAGATAACGAATACCCTTAAAAACAGCGACTTCTCCCTTAAAATTCTTGATATATCTACCAAACTTTTCATCAATTTCTTTGGACAATAAATCAACAGATTTTATAAAAGATTCAGAAGGATTTTCCTTCATAATAAAAACTAATCTAAAATCTTTAAATTCTGACATCAATATTTTAGAATCTTGGTACTCTAATTTAAGTGTTTGAGATTCTTGTCTACTTTTGGTAAGTTCTATCCCAAAAGTTCTAATTGCTTGTAAAAATCCTGATATAAGTGCCGAATTCATTTTATTACGACCTATAATTTGGTCATAGATGCTTAAACCAGAATTTTTGTCAGAAATGATAATATATTCTATATATAAAATATCCATATATTCATTATAGATTCTCTGCTTTCTTTCATGTTTAATTCTTTTAATTCTTTTAACAAAAACAAATGATAATAGAGTTATTATGATTGCTGAAGATATTAAGATAAGAATTCCGTAAAGTATCTCTATTGGAATTGTAAATGGTACTTTGACCTGAAATTCATAAACAACTAATCCAGCATCTGTTGCATTGTTCCAAAATACATAAGTCCTATATTTCCCCTTCTCTGGATTAGCAGATAAACTATATTGATATACATTCAAGTCAATTGGTATTTGTAGGGTTTTTATGTCTATTGAGAATCCTAATGGATTATAAAGATAAATTGTATAATTTCCAGGCAGAACAGGTTCTTGGATTGAAAAAAATATGTCTTGTAGAGGTCCAAAGGTACTTTTAGGAACATATAATTGAAAATCAACATTAGGTGAACTCGCACTAATCTTCCAAGTAGCATCATTTATTATTGTAGCATTTGGCAAGATCAAAAGCCTTTTAGAATAATTAAGGAAGATTTGAGATGTGATATTTACTGAATTTCTTAAAATTGAAAAATTTAACCAATTTTTTGGAAAAGAAAATATCATGCAATGATTATATGAAAACCTTAAAATTTTAGGTCGCAGAATCCATTGGATATTGGAATTTTCGCCAATTGAACTTGTTGTCGCTTTTTCAATAAAATTTCTATGAATTGATATATGGTAATTATAATTCAATAGTAACTTAACCGAAATGTTATTTGAAATAAAAATATTTAAATTGAGATCCTCCGGACAAAAATTCAGGTTAGAAACTGTGAGTACTCCAGTTCCTATAATTCCTCTGTTTTGAACTGGATAAAAGTCATTGTTAATTCGAGCTGTCATATTAATAAATTCTGGATAGTAAGATCTATTGACTTGGTGCTTAATTTTATGGAGAAAAACATCACCAAACCTGTTTTCCCATTGAGATTGATCATCATCGTACATACACATATAAAGTGATAAATTAACATTAAGATTATTAATATACCAATAATATCTATCTCGATAATTCGTATTTGATCCATCTAATACTAAGCAGTAATAACCTGGAGAAAGATCAATTGGGGAATTAAAATTTTGAATGTACCAATTTGCAATTACACTAATATTCAATTCAATTTGTTCTCCGTATATAATACCATTTGGTCTATGACTTACTGTATTCCAACCTTCAATCCTTACGTAAACTGGTCCTGGCGTATAAGATCTTTGGTATTTATAACCAAAAATCTCCACTGCAAAAATCCTACTCTGCTCTGTTATATTTAACTGCATACCACAAATTTCATGATAATATCTACGAATAGTTTCGAATCCAGATGCTTCCTCTTCTATTGGGACTATTTCACTACTCATTTTAATACTAGTAAAATTAATAGTAATTGTTGATAAGTTCCATGTGGATGATGGAAAATCAATATTTACTGACGAATCATTGCTTTTTTGACCTAAATCATCGGCATATTCAGCTAAAATGAAAGAAGAGCTTATTTGCAATACAGGAGGTTGTACTTGAGCTCGAATGGGATTAATAAAGCTTACTAATTGCAAATAAAAGAGAATTGAAAAAATAACTATATAAATCCTTTTTTTTGATGAATACATCCCAATACCAAGTCAATAATAGAATAGATAATATTTATATTTGGTGGTATTTAGGCATAATATGCTATTATATTAATATTTTCTATTCTGAATCTAAATTATCTTTAAGAAACTAGAAAAAAATTTTAATTTGAAATTAGTAATATAGAAATACAACTATTTTTATTTTTTAGGAAGACGGATTTTGATATTTCCTCATCTAACTCTGCAAAACTATTATCATCATCCAAATCATTATCATAAATGATTGCATCATCATAAATTATATCCCCAATCCTTTTTTATATACCATAATCTTAAGCTTACTAAGAATAATCCCTTTCCTACTAAGTATTCAAATATTAAAATTTTGGTCTGATTTGAAAAAAGTACATTAATACCCCAAATGAAAAATCATAAAATTAAATTTCTTTAATTAAAAGAAAAATTTAACTAAGAAACAGGATAAATATCTCATTTATAGAAATGAACTATAAAGACCAATTTTTTTAGAAACCTAGTTTTAAACAATGATTATGATGAAATGTTTACTACTGTGTCCTTGATAATGTAATTTATTTCATCTATAGGTTTTTTAAATAAAAATAATAATTTAAATTAACAGAACGAAGATCCATAAGAGATTTATTTTGAACTCCTTTTTCTTAGATTTTCTAAAACTAGCTCAAAATTCCTATATAAATCAGGATACATTTTAGCAAATAATCTATACCAATCTAAACCAACTATTACACCACCAAAAAAACTAAGAATAATCCCCATCATAACAAGAGTTTCATGATTTAAAGAGAAGATCTCTTCGGGTAAAAAGTCATTTCCATGTATAAATATATTTACAGCAATACTACTGAGTAAGATTCCAAAGGGATATAATAATATTTTAGGAGATTTAAAAAATTTAATTGAATCAGAGGTAACAGGGTTGAACACAGATGATGGATAATTGGTATAAACATGCTCACGCTTCTCGATAAATTTAAACTTAATTAAATCTCTCCAATCTCTAAATATTAAAAAACTACCAAAAAATAGAAATAAGTAAAGAAGAATCATATCAATTGCCAAAAAAATCCTTAAATTTGTTCGAAAAATCTCATATTCGATTAATTTATACCGTATTATCAAAAGAATTAAAGCAATTATTATAAAAAAAATTCCTACAATATCCTCGTGAATATGATAATTATGGAAAATCCTTCTCGACTTAGTTGTATTTGAATTATTTTTGATATATTTTATTATAAGTAATGTTAAACCTGGTGATAAAATAGAAAAACATAGAATAGCAGAAAGATGCCTTATAATAGTTAGAATTGGAAACCAGAATCCAGAAATAAAAGTTTCTAAAGCATATATTATTACCCATGCTGGAGCTCCAAATACAACAATTATTATAAAAATAGTTTGATATATTTTAATATCAATCAAGAAGAGCAACAAATAGAAAAACAATATATGATAACTAATAGTGACCATCCAACTGATTGAAACTTGTATAGAATCTGGTGAATATTTTTGATTATAGTAAAAAAAATTATAAAGAATGAATATGCTTAAAACAATTAAACCAGTTAATAATAATATCTTAAAAAATAAATAATAATTCTTCATCAAATACCAATTAAAGTAGTATCAAAAAAATAAGCTTTTGGTTTAGGTATATCTTAGTATATCTAATAGATCAAAAACATTGATTAATTAATTCAAGTTAAATTAAATGAACAATTTTAACTTCTTTGATATAAAACTATTTTTACTCCATATTGATTAACTAAAAGTTTAAGTATTTTCGGTTTATCACCATTGTGAAAGCATTGTTGTACTGAGTTAAAATATTTGACTTTCATGTCATTTATAATATAAAATCTCCTATTTCTCCTCGAAATCTAAAGAGATCGAATTTATACAATATCGACAACCCTTATTTTTTGGAACATCATCAAAAACATGTCCTAGATGACCACCACATTTTTTGCAAAGGACCTCAGTACGAACCATGCCATAATTTTTATCTACTTTTTCCTCAATATCATCTTTATTCATAGGCTCGTAAAAACTGGGCCAACCTGTTCCAGAATCAAATTTATCATCAGAAGAAAATAATGGTGTGCCACATCCTGCACATTTATAAATACCTTTTTCATGATGATTCCAATACTTTCCTGTAAATGCTGCTTCTGTTCCTTTTTCACGAAGAACTTTGTATTGTTCCTTATTTAACTTCTTTTTCCATTTATCTTCATTTATTTTAGACTCCATAGATTTAACAAGGAATTGTAAATATTATAATCAATGCTTTATAGACATTAAAGACTTTATTATCAATTGTTTATAAAAAATATCTAATATTCACCTCAAATTTATAGAACATTAGCCTTAGGTTTAATTTTATAATCTTTTTTATTATAAATTATGGAGACTGAAATAGCAATTTTTGCAGCCGGTTGTTTTTGGGGTGTAGAAGCTAATTTTCGGAAAGTAAAAGGTGTTTTATCTACTCGTGTAGGATATACTGGCGGACAATTTATTAATCCAACCTATAAAGATGTATGTTCTCATAAAACAGGTCATGCCGAAGCTATAGAAATTACATTTGATCCATCCATTGTATCTTATGATGAATTATTGGAAGTTTTCTGGACTATTCATGACCCAACTACATTGAATCGTCAAGGTCCTGATGTAGGTACTCAATATCGTTCAGCAATTTTCTATTTAAATTTAAATCAAAAAGAAAAAGCAGAGAGTTCTAAGGCTAAACTTGAAGCATCTAAACGCTTTAAAAGGCCAATTGTCACACAAATAGTACCAGCTTCAGATTTTTGGGAAGCAGAAGAATATCATCAACAATATACTGAAAAAAGAAAAGACAACTTTTTAGTACACTTTTAAAAACTAACTATTTATAATAAGAAGTTTAATTTTTTTATTATTACTTTACTTAAACACATTATCATTTAGAATTTAGAAATACTAATATTATTAAGATTTAGAGTAATTAATTATATTTATGAATTTTAAACTCAAAAAATTTGATATACTCTACATAATTGGTTTAGTTGGGACTACTATTTTCATGATCCTTGAATTTATCTTAGGATTTGTTAACTTGAATTTTACTTTCCTAATTTTCTTCTGGGTAATGAAACTTCTTTCTGGTTTTGGCTTGATATTAACTATTGCAAATGGTATTTTATGGTTTCTAAATCACTTTACTGAAAAATTAAGTAAAAAGCATGTTCAGGGGCTTATAATTGCTCAAATAATAGTTCCAGGAATTTTCATGGGTTATTCTATTTATAGTATTATTTCAAACTTGCCTCCCACAACACCTCTAACAGGTATAGACTATTGGTTTGATCTTCTTATATTTCTTTATGGTATTCTCTCTTTGATGCTTTCATTATATATAATCCCTTTAATTAGAGAAGAATTTCAAGAGGCTGTAGAAACAGCAGTAATTAAAAGGATTAAAAGCGGAGCAAAAAAAATAGGGAGAAAAATGAAGAAAAGATACTTTACATGGAGAGGAAAATATGCCAAAGTTCAAATTCAAGATCAAATGACATTAGGAGAAGTTTTAAGTATTTGGAGAAATCGATTTGCAGTCTATTTACTTATCCCTATTGCTATAAGTTCGCTCATCTTTACTCCAATAACCTTTGTTTGCATTGTTTTTTGGTTAAAGTTAATTATTTTTGATAAAGGAGATCCAAAGTTTTATGAAAGAATAGCTTTACTTATTTCTATGATCTGGATTACAGTGATTACATCACTGTCATATAGTTTCGATCTAGTATTTTTTAGGTCAATCGAGCCATTTTTCTGGACTATTCAAGTATTTTACTTAGGTGGAATTATTATTTCAACGGTTATATTCATTAATCAATTCATTAAACTTAAAGGTATAACAATTAAGAAAATCAAGAAAGAAATTCATGAAAGAAGAGCGGTAGAACCTGAAAAAGATGATATTAAGGAATAAGAATTTCCGCATAAATTCAATTAAAGCATTTTTTTATTCTTTTTTTATATTTAACAATATGTAAAATATTATTTTATTTACATGATAATTATTTCTAATGTTCTCTAATTATAAATTAGTGTTTTTCTGTATTCAAGAATTAGCATTTAAATTAAGGATAAAAATTATAATCTTGAAACAACAACCATTTACGTTCGAAAATTCAATAATCATGACAAAATGTTAAAAATCTCCAGAATCTACATAATTTTAAATAACCGCAATTCTATATTTGAATTTAAATAATGTTTTAAGTGGTCGACAATTAATGGGAAAAGAAAAAGAAAAGGATAAAGAAAAAGATAAAAAAGAGAAAGATAAAGAGAAAGACAAGGAAAAAGATAAAAAGGATAAAGACAAAGAAAAAGAGAAGAAAGATAAGAAGGATAAAGATAAAGAAAAAGAGAAGAAAGATAAAAAATACAAAGATAAAGAAAAAGATAAAGTAACTAAAGATCAGGAATGGAAGCTGACAATAAGTAAAGACCTTGATTCAATAACCCATGCGTATGAAAAAATAACAAATAAATTTAGAGATATTGATAATTATATCTTGAAAGATGCTAAAACAAAAGAAGATTTTGTTGAAAAAGTAAAAAAAGCCATTGAGGATTTGCCTGAAACTTCTCAAGAGATATTTATTAGCTTTATAAAATCAATTGAATAATTAATTTTTACATTTTTATTTTTTGGTTTTTAAATTTTAAAATGTAATTTCTAAAATCTATTTTCAATTAATATTACTTTTGCCACTTAGTTCTTATTTGAATTTTGTTAAAAATATTAAGCTTATATTACAAGGTTACTTATTCGAAATTACCTTAAATGGAATTCAAATTTAAATAGTAAAATTATGTGATTACAATTTTAGCAAAAAGATTTGTGCCACTCTTAATAATGTTGGGATTTTTGGCAATTCTGATTATAACTCCTCTTGTTGCTGCTGTATTTGGTATTCCTATTATCGCTATGGACGATACAAATATATCATATGCATCATTTGATTTTTACACATTAGCACATCTACTTTGGTGTGTGCTCTCTTTGTTGTAGCATTCACGTTCGGGTTTATTGCGAAAAATCGATCCGGTAATCCACAAGCTCCACTCAATCCTCCTGGTTTTAAGAAGTTAGTTACATATTGGGCAATTACGCTAGCAATCGCCGGAATATGGGAAATCGTAGAAAATTCTCTCCTGATTTTTATTGGTATGAAAGTTCAATTCGATAGTCCTCCAAACATAATAACTGATATAACAATTTGGGGGATCGGAGGATTAATGAGTTGGTATATGACAGATCTAATGTTCTTAAGTCAAAAATTTATACGTGCTTACTATATTTATGGCATAATAAGTCTTCTGGCGGGATTGCTCTTATTTATCGTTTTTGGTTTCATTACTACTAATTTTTAATTACTATTTTTTTCTATTTTTTCTAAAATTAATAATAGATAACTAGATCTCTTACATCAACCATTTAATATGCGTAAATCTTATTCTATAACAGAGTTAGTAATCAAATTATTTATTGAACTTATTGCTTTAACAAGATCTTCCCATGATGCCTTGTTTAATCCTCCCTCAGGTTCAATTGTGAAGAGTCCCTTATAATTCCAATCATTTTTAATTAAGTTTATAGCCTCATAAATAGTAAAAGGGGCTCCTTTAAGCTTCAATTCAGTCCCCTCTAATGTTCCTCTTACGTGAATATTAACAATTTTATCTTTTATATTAAAAAATTTATTCAATTCATTATATATAGCGACCCATCGTAGATCAAGAGTAATCCATTTAAATTTTTTTACTAGATCATATGGAGTGTAATTCTTTAGCTTTGTAGGGATATTTTCAACAGATAATTGTATTTTAGGATGATTTATTGCTATTTCATTTATCAATTCATTTTGTATTGACAGATCATAATTGTTATTATTCGTATCCCACATATGAAACACACAGATTTTTGCGTGAACCCTCTCTGCTATTATAGCTGCTTCTGCAATTAACCTTTTAGCATTTTTTACATCTTTTGATTCATCTGAACAACATAAAATTCCAATGTCTCTATTTCCATGAATAGAAAGGACTGGAACCCCCACTTTATTCACTTTTTCAGCGATATCTTCTACTTTATACTTTATACTACTTTTCCAAGTTCCATACCGATTATAACGAGGGTCATCATCTCTTGGAGGAAAATCCTTTTGCCATTCTGCTAAATGCTGTAATTCAAAACCTTGAAGAATTGAAAATTTCCATAATTTTCTCATAGCTTTAAGAGTGCTCTCCAAATCATAATATTCTGCTTTAATCATTCTAGTTAAGGGAGAGCTTGAAAAAGACAAATAGTTTTTCATCTTTAATGCGGTATTCCTATTTTTTCATTCTGTTTTAAATTCAATTGAAATAGAATAGTAAATTCATTTGAATATAATTCAAGTTATAATAGAAGATAAAAAAGATATAACTATTTCTATCTAATGGCTACTAATACTATAAAAAGTACAAAAAATAATACTACAAATGCAATAGGAAAAATAAAAATCCATGGCTGAAATGGATTTAATCCGGCTTTTTTGGGTAACGATTTTGAGCCTTGTCTAATAATAAGTTCTAATTCTGCTATTTTTTGTTCCATTTCTTGAATTTTAATATCTTTTTGCTCAATAATATCAGAATTATTATTCATAAGACCGCAATAAGGACACACTTTAGCATTTTGGTCTATTTTTGAACCACAATTTTGACAATACATTTTGTTATATTGCTCATAAAAAGTCTCGATTAGATTAATACTCCTAGTATAATTAGAAATTAATAAAATTTGGCTAAATAGTTATAGTATAGATTTTTTTACAGAATCAAAAATTTAAAATAATCTAAAAATCTTAATTCTTTCTTAATTGATTTGCTTTTTTTCGTGCATCTTTTGCACCTTCAAAATCGCCCACTTTTTCAAGAGTTGTACTAAGGTCATCCCATGTCTCGTCATCATCTGGATCAAGCTCAAGAGCTTTTTTATATGCTTCTATAGCGCCCTTAAAGTCTTCTTTCATCTCAAGAGCTACCGCAAGATTATACCATGCTAACCCAATATTTGAATCAAGTGCTAGAGCCTTGTAGTACGATTCAATCTCTCCTTCAATATCACCAGTTTGACCAAGTGCTAATCCAAGGTTGTACCAAGCTTTTTCATCATTAGGATCTATCTCTAATGCTCTCTTAAATGCTTTCAATGCTTCTTCAAGTTTTCCAGCCAATATCTGAACGACTCCAAGATTGAGCCAAGCTTGAGAATCAGTTGGATTAAGATCTAGTGCTTTTCTGTATGCTTTAATAGCATCTTGATATTCTTCCATCCTTCCAAGAGCTACACCTAGATCAAACCAGATATCTGCATCTTCTGCATCAAGCTCTAATGCTTTCTGGTAAGCATTAACTGCATCTTTAAAATTGTCAATTTCCTCAAATACTACCCCAAGATTAACCCAGACTTCCACATTTTTTGGATCTAGTTCAAGAGCTTTCTGATACGCTTTTATTTCAGATTGAGAATCTCCAATTTGGCCGTGAGCTACTCCTAGGTTAATCCATGCCATTACATCTTTAGGATTGAGTTCCAAACCTTTAGTAAATGCTTTAATTGCGTGTTTAAAGTCTCCTTTTTCTCCAAGCCGCACGCCTAGATCAAACCAACCCTCCGGATCCTCCGGGTCATCCACTCGAAGTATATCTTGTTTTTTCATTGTATATCTTAGTCTATATCTTTTAGAAAAAAAATTTAATAATTTACATAAATTTTAATCTTTTATTAATTTATTAAAGAATTTATTTATAGATTATATCTTTTTTATTTTAGTCTTGTGATTATTTAGTCTCTGTTATGTAAAGGAAAATTTGATGAATTATTAAATAATATGATGGCAATAGGGACTACATTTTTACTCATTAGCTATTTTAAACCATTGGACTTTAATTAAAATAGCAATTTATTATAGAATTTATTAGCAATATTTTTATTCATAATTAATCTATGAGATCCTATTAGAACATAAAATAAAATGAGTTTTGATAAAATTGTATCCATTCTTTGGTTTTGTAATGATATTAATCATTAGTCTTTTGAGTTTAGTCGGAATTTTTATGATTTCACTTAAAGAAAGGACATTAGATAAGATTCTATTCATTCTTGTAGCATTCGCAACCGGTACAATTCTTACTACAGCTATATTTGATTTAATTCCAGAATCTCTTCATCATCTTGAGGAATTAAACGCAGGGGGAGCGGGGATAGTTGATAGCATCCTTTTTGTAATAATTATCATCGGTTTTGTCATATTTTTTATACTAGAACGATTTATTTATTGGTTCCATGGACATGCTCATGAAAAAGAGAACCAATTAGTTTGTTATGATACCCTTACAGAGGGCCTCGATAAAGTGGTAGAAAGAGGTGATAGAATAAAAAATTTCGCCCTTCTTAATTTAATTGGTGATGGATTGCATAATTTTTTAGATGGTATAATTATAATGGTTGCATTTTTAAGTGGATTCGGAAATGGTATAATTGTCACCCTAGCAGTTTTATTCCATGAACTACCACAAGAGATTGGTGATTTTGGAATCCTTCTATATGGAGGTTTTTCTAAAAAGAAAGCTCTTCTATTTAACTTTGGAAGCGCCCTTGTCGCACTGCTAGGTGGATTATTTGCTTATTTCGTATCAGAATTAATTGAATTGTTTAATTTCTTTTTCTTAGCCTTCTCCGGCGGTGGATTTTTATACATAGCAAGCACAGAGCTGATGCCTGAACTAATAAAAGAAAAGAACTTAAAAAAGTCAATCATTCAAGCCTTTGTATTCATATGTGGGATTATCCTCATTATAGCTTTAATATTTTTTTTGCCACATGAATAGTTTATTAACAATGTAGAATAATTAAATTTCGAGGTTAAATACAAAAATGACTATAGAAAAAGAAGCAACTTATTATTTAAAGAAAAAAGAACTTTGATAAGAACATTTGATACCGCTTTAAATATGGTGAAACCTATTCTCACTAAGTACTTCGAAGATTCTAAATTTAATGAAATATACACTACTTCTAGGAAAGAATTTGAAAATCTACTTTCACAAATCCCATATGTGGGAGGAAATGAAAATCCATTAACAGAATCTCTTATTAATTCTGCAATGATTCAACCACTCCTTCGAAAGTTTGAGGAAGAAGGGCTTGAATTTTATGAAATCGGTAAGTTAACATACAAATTATTTGAGATCTTCTATGAATTTATTCCCCCTAAAGATGATATATTTACAGAAGAATCTCTCAATGAGAAAAAAGAAAGTGCCAAAAAGTCTAAACTAAAGAAATATCCTGAGGATTGGGTATTTGATTTCATCGAAGGGGATGGAAAAACGTTTACTTTTGGTATAAATTATTCTGAATGTGGAGTCTATAAGTTTTATAAAAGTCAAGAAGCTTCACATTTTATGCCAATCATATGTTTAAGTGATTACGCGCAAGCTAGAGTTTATAGATATGGTTTAAAACGTACTTAGACTATTGGAAATGGAGCTCCAATATGTGATTTCCGCTACCTTAAAAATGGTAATACATCTAGAGCATGGCCACCGGATAATTTACTAGAATATAAGAAGAAATAATTCATGTCCTTAATTGAGATTTTTGTACATACTTTGGTTCGAATTCTGTTTATATTTATATCGAATAAATTCTATTTTTTTAATATATTAATGCACTAATAAAAAAAAAACAGAAAGTATAAACACAAAGAATATAAAATTCTTCATAACAGAATTTTTTAGGTTAAGGATTATGGAGCCAATTTTGCCCATTAATATACTTGAGTGTCCTTTTTCACATAGTTGTAATCTTCCAATTAATAAGCATTCATGTAATTTTCCCGAATATAAAGTGTGCCCAGAATATCAAATTAAATTGAAAAAACTAAAATCTACATCAAAAGTTATTCATTAAAAAAAGATTATTCTTCTTTTTCATTAAATTCTCCTATTAAAGTTTGAAGTAATTCTTTTTTGATTTTTTGAGTATCTGTATCCAATTCTTCTTCGGGAGAAAATACACCTTGTTCAAGTTCAAAGTTAATTTCCGTCATTTTTTCTATGTATCCTTCATATAAATCATCAATTATATTATTTAAATTTGAAATTGCATTTCTGATATTAAGGTTCTTTTTTACTGAGTCTTCGCTTAAATCTATCTCTTTGCTGATTTTTTTCACTTCTCTTGACATTTTTTCTAGAGACTCAAATATATATCGATCATCTAAAAGCACTGTTATTTTCTCTTCTTCTGAAATTTTTCTTGTAATCTCTAGAATTTCCCAATATAACTCTTGTACCCAATCTTTAATTAATAAATTGTTTTTTCTTATCCGTTCTTGATCGATTTCATCATAACTGTTTAATTCCTTTATATGAAACCCTGTATAAATGCCCTCATTTGATTGCATCTTTTCTGAGAATTTTTTACATAGGTTAGATAAGTTTTCTTCAATCTCAGTTGAAATTTGCTGAGATGTTAAAATCGAGAGCATTGCCATTTCTTTGGAACCTCTAGCCCAATCTGAGCTAATTTGAAAGTAATAATTTAACAACTTGAAATTTTCGAAAGTTTGGGTCAAGAATTCTTCCTTATTAGGTTGATCCATAATATCAAATATTCGCACGGATATTTCTTTATCCAACTGCTTTTTTGGAAATGAATAAAATATTAATGGTCCAATTTTAGTATGAAAATATGATAATATAACGATCAACTTTATCTACACTCCATAATCGTCTGCTCTATGAATTTATATATCTCTCTCAACATATAAATTTCACATTTTTTTATATTAATTATAACAGAATTAATCTAAAATTAATCTCTTTTTTGTTTCGCTTATTCTAAACATAAAAATAACAGATATAAATTTATTTTTTGTTCTTTTTAATTGACTATAGAGTAGCGAAATAACTTAAATTATAAAACCTAAGATATATTAATAATAGTTCAGGATGATTACTCAGAATAGAAATCACTATTTTGTAAAATTAATTTACTCAATATATCATCGAGAAAATAAATGGCTCCTGGTTTGAGTTCTTCCCTTATAGCATTTGCTAATGAGTATTTAAACGCCCATATCTCAACATTTTTCTTTAATTCTTTTACTTTTTTTATAACAGGAATAAAATCACCATCTCCAGATGCTAACACAGCGGTATCATAGGCATTCTCGTAAGCAAGAGAGATGATATCTACCGCGATATTAATGTCAACCTTTTTTTCTATAGCACCACCTGTCGCAATCTTATCAAAAGTTGCTTTAATTATGTATCCGCTTCGATTTGCCAACTCTTTATACCAATTCTTCTTCTCTGGACGCAAGGGATACACAGCGCCCTCATATAAGAATATATTTTGTAGTTGTCGTCCCCTTGTAATAATATTTTTTAACTTTTCATAATTTGCTTTAATGCTATATTTCTTAAAACCCTGAAAAATGTTACTATTATCCACAAAGATTACAATTCTTTCCATTTTGAAAAGATGAGATTTTCTTTTATATTGATTATGATATGATTCTTAAAATATTTATTTTATACTTAGATTCATCCCTTTTCTATTAAGTTTAGGATGCCTTAAATAATATGATTCCAATCATTCTCAGAATCTATTAATGTTATATGAATTTGAATTCTCCATTTTCCTTCCATTCTTCTAATTTTTTGAAAATAATCATTCATATCATCGAAAATTTTAAACTTAACATTTCCCTTAAAATTTTCATGAGACATCTCCATTTTAATATAGTCTTTAATGATATTTTTTATTTTCTTTACCTTCCATGCAAAATATTTTTTAATTCTATGTCCTTTTCTTTCAGGGTAATATACCACTTGAAACTTTTTGATATCGTTTAGAGCTTTTAATTGATCCGCAGTTAGTTTACCAAATTCACTTAACTTCCTTCCTGTTATAAAATATACATATTCTGCCTGAGTACAATGTTTTTTATAAAATTCAATAAAACTCGGAAATAATTTTACATTATTTCCATTTTTAATAATTTCCTTAACCAAATTTGCTCTTCGTTCACCTATATTAAAATTGGTGAAAATTGGAGGCATAACGCACCCATCGATATCAAAAATGTAAACTTCTTTCATCAAATCATTCACAATTTATATACCAGTATTGATCTTTATTAATTCTAATACAGTCTAAGAATTTTGAATTAAAATAATTTCTATAATTATTTCAATCTTCTATTCTACTATTATTAAACCATTAAGATATTCTGCTTCTTCTTTTGATTTTAAAGCTTGATTGGTTCATTTTTATTTGGTAAAATTACTTGAATATCTGAACGTTGGAATAATTTTTGGAAAAATTTCGGATAATCTGTATGAATCGGAATCAAAACTTTAGGTGTGATTTCTTCAATGAAATTTATAATATCATGAGGTGTCGAGTGCCCTGAAGCCTGAATGCGATAAGATGGAATTCCATAAGGCTCTAGTTGCCTTCGAATTTTATGAGTATTATCAAAAAATTCTTCTGCATAGGGATCGATACTTGAAGAAATAAATAGCCCTCTTTTACTAAAATCTAAGTTATTCATTAAATTATTAGGTAAATGAGTAATATAAATAAAAAATTTTTCTTTCAGATCTTTTATATCCCGATATTCAAGAAATCTATTTCCTTTTCCTCTTTTATATATAATCTTTCTGATCTTTTCTTGCCATTTATTTCTTACAGCGCCTTTTTTTAAGATATAAATATGATCATCATTGAGAATATTTGGATCTCTCATAGTTTCATGGATGGCTTTCCTGTTTAAAAGATAATAAAAATAAGCATCCATTTCAGTAATAATATATTTCCAACTATACTTTTTTGCTATATTTGAAAATGTTCTAAATCGATCCCAGTCTATTCGATCATATTTAACTAATATGAAATCAAAAGGATTGTTTATAAATATCTTTTCTAAATTTTCTTCAACATATTGCTCCGTTTCAATTATTCCCCTAGTAATTTTAGTACCCTCACATATTAAAACTTTCACTCCTTTCGAAATCAATTCCTTTCGTTCCTGTTTTAATTCATATTTTGATAGAACAGAATTATGTGATTTAATCTCAGTTAAAAATTCCTCCGTCATGGTCGATAAAGGACCATGCCTTCGAAAATCTCCAGTATATACAACTGGACCTATAGATGTATAGATTATGAAGCCATATGCTGCAGGAACTGAATGATCTACATGAAATGGAGTAACTTTTAATCCTTTTATGTCTAAAACATCCCCAGTCCGAAATGTATGCCAGTTTAAATTATTGAAATTATTACTAGTGACTTTTTCACCTGATTTACAAAAAGCACGAATAATTCTCTTTGTAACTACTCCAGTATAGATAGGAATTGTCCGATTTACAAAAGATAAACCAAAGTAATGATCCTTATGAGGGTGTGATATTAAAATTCCATCTAAATTAGAAAGATTTGAGTTAATAACTTTTTTAGATTTTAATTATAGTTGGGAAGATCGGGATTATTTAATTATATGGGTTGTAAAAGAAATAAATAAAATCCCAATTAAAAAAATATATATACCATCTAAAATAACAGAATTAAATCTTAAAAAATTACTTGAAAAGAAATTGCTATGAAAAAAGAAAATTATGAAATAAAAACATTAATGAAAATTAAAAAAATATGTTTAATACATCACGATAATACAGCATTATCTTATAGCCAATGGATTTCAAATAATGAAGAATATCTATATAAAATATACAAAATCGCCAATGATAGAATTAAAGAATTTAAACTGAAAAGGAAGAATAAGTTATGAAAAAACGTCTTAATATTCTTATGTCAAAAACAATATCTGAGGAAATAGTTAAAGATGCAGATAAAATCGGTATGTCTCAAGGTAATTTCCTTACACATATATATTGCCTATATAAAAAACTGTGGGATAATAGAGACAAGGTAGTTGTAAAAAAAAATAATGTAAAGCTAGAGTAATTTATCCCTTTTATTGATTAAATGTA
>Ga0209427_10003378_pt1 | contig 18759 bp, 16 predicted proteins | sample DeeMarSWOR136_30_FD_187465 | JGI IMG/M metagenome (GOLD analysis project Ga0209427, IMG submission 187465) | Marine sediment microbial communities from White Oak River estuary, North Carolina - WOR-1-36_30 (SPAdes) (version 2) | ecosystem: Environmental > Aquatic > Marine > Intertidal zone >...
CTACTAATTTGATTAAAAGGGAATTAGGTTTGCCTACTGGATTCGCGCCTGCAAATGCAATTTATGGATGGGATTTTGTAAAGAAATATGGAGATATTCCTAGATGTGGGGCGATTGCTTCTATTATGACATATTGTGCGAGTGCATCAAGTGATTTTATACTATTTGGACCAGTGAAGTTTGCAAAATGTGTTGTACCAGCAGTCGCTTTAATCTCTGGTATAAATTCATATTATAGAAAAAGAATCCTAAGGAAAAAGATATCTGAAAAAAGTCCATTAAATGTTCTTTTTTAACCTAATATTACGTTTCATTTAAGATATATATCTTAAGAGTAGATCTTTTGTTTGATCGAGGAAATTGGTTAATCTAGTATTTATCTTTTCTTTCCTTTTTTCATTATCAATCAGAAATAATATGAACATATCATTGTCTGCTGCTTGGATCTTTTTAAAGAGGATAACGGATTCTGCTACCTTAAATACCGCTTCTTCTTGTTGCAATGCTTTGAATCTAGAGAATATTTTAAATAACATGGCGAATTGTGGAGCTGTTACCTCAAATACGTTAATTAATTCTTCTGATTCAGATATTTTTGTCAATTTCCTTGCTTTAGGGGAATAAAAATCCGCTAAAACTAAACCATCTATACTCAACAAGAGAGAAAGATATGAGTTTGTTTTTAACGAGAAATTTCTAAGATTATGATTGATTAAGTTTCTATTAGGGCTCAATTTTGAGATTCCAGAGGAGAATGCTCTTAAAATGGTAAATATTTGAAATATACTAGTCACATATATCTCAGGAGATTCTTCTGGCGAAATTTCCTCTAATCTATTTCTTATAATCTCAATATTCTCCATAATTTCTCCAGTTTTAATAATATCCGAATCTCCCTTGGATAGAATATATATAATAGGAGTATTTTGATTGAATTGCTTCAATACTTTTTTCAATTCTAAAAGATATTCAATGCTTTCTTCAAATCTAATTTTATTTCTGATATCGATAAAATAAAATAATAAATCTGCTTCATATAAATAAATTTCTGCTTTATTAATATATTTCTTTCTAAAAGCTAGTTGACCTCCCAAATCCCATAAAAATATTGTCGCTCCTAAAGCCTCTATCGATTTGATACTTGCCCCTGTTGTTGGTTTTAAACCAATTAACTTACTATATTTACGATCTACAGAAAGTAAAAAACTAGTTTTTCCACTGTCATCTAATCCAGCAAATAAAATTTTCATTTTTCTATGAGTTGTAATAGGAGTTGATGGGTTTCTCTCAATTTCAACTATCTTTTTGAATAAGTCATAAAAAGAAGCTTCTATCTTCTCTTGAGGGGGATAATTCTCTATTAATTGATCATCAAACGATTTAAAGAATTCAATTACAATAGGTTTAATTCTATTTATATTATTGTATAAAAAACTCCTACTATTTTCATCAACTAATATTGAAAAAGCGGTAGGAATCTGAGATTTAGAAGAATTAGTATTGATATAATGAAAATATGTTAAAGAGGTCACATTAAAATCTGGATAAGGTAAAATAGCGAAATAAGTTAAATTTTCGGTATCAATATCTGGTGTAAATGCCTGATCACTAATAAATAAACTAAGGTTTTTTATCGAAATTTGGGTTACATCTCTGGTTGTTAATGTAAGAAGGTTTTTTCTTTCCCTCTCCTCTTTAACACCCTCTAATTCTTTTTCAGTATAATATTTAGGCCATACATAAATTGGTTGCGGACCTAAGTCTCCATATGAACTGAAAATTAAACCCTTGATAATTGAGGTTTCGAATAATTCCTCCATTGGTTAAAGTTTTTTTTTTTGTTTAAAATTTTATATTTCTTAAAGTAATTAAGCAAGATTAACTATTAATAACTTTATAATTCATTAACTATAGAATAAGCAAAATTAATTATTAATATCTATATATTAAATTCATAGATGACACTTAAAAAGATAGCTAATAGTATTAAGAACAATGAATACATTGAAGAAAAGAAGCAAATAAGCCCAATAGTTCAATTTATTGACAAAAAATCATTTAAAAGTGCAAGAATTTTTTCAGATATTGGAGAAGATGCTGCCACTATTAAAAATGATGATAAATATATTCTGGTTACTACTGACAGAATAAAAACCACCTTCATAGAAAATTTCCCTTTCGGAGCTGGTTTTAGTTCAATCTTAGTTAGTGTAGATGATATTTACGCGTGTGGTGGGATTCCATTAGCAGCAAGTATAATTATTTCTGTAAAAAAACCAGATACCTGTAAGAAATTGCTTGAAGGAATATGTGAGGGATCTCAGAAATTTAAAGTTCCAATTATTCGAGGTCATACAAATGTTAATGGAAATTACTATGAATTAAGTTCCACAATGATAGGTGAAATTAAAAAGGAAGATTATATATCCGCAGGTAATGCACAAATAGGAGATAATATTATATTAGCCGTTGATTTTGATGGAAAAATAGGTAAAGCAAGTAAGTTATATTATGATACGACTACTTTCAAAAGCTCCGAAGAGGTTTTACGAAAAAGAAAATCTATGAATATCATTGCTCAAAAACATATAGCTAATGCGTCAAAAGATATATCAAATGGGGGAATTTTTGGTACTTTATGTCAAATGATAAATTATTCGAAAGTAGGTGCTGACGTGAATATTTCTAAAATCAAAATTCCCCATAAATTATTGGATGAGGGGTATGATTTAGAAACCTACATTAAAATGTATTTAACAACTTCATTTATATTAACTGCTCGCAAAGCAAACTGTAAAGAAATAATAGAGACATTTCAAGAATATGGATTAAATGCTAATATTATAGGTAAGATTATTAAAGATCCAAATCTTCTGAGAATAAATAACGGAAAAGAACAGTCTATTGATGTAATAAAATTTTAAAATTTGTAATGAAAAATTATTTATAGAATTGTAAACAAGTCGATAATCCAAAATTTCTAAGTTCAGATTCAAATATTCAAAAAGAGGAGAATAATCATGATAAATTTGGAAGTAAAGTTGCCAGATACTCCTGGAAGTTTAATTGAGTTGATTAAGCCTATTTCTAAAAATGGTGGAAATATTTATGGGATTCTTCACTTCCATGATAGAAAAATAAATAATTTAATCCCTGTGAATGTAACTTTCGAATTGAATGAAGAAATTCAAGAAGTTAGCATGCAAAAAATAAAGAATGAGTTAAAAGAAAAAAATATTCAAATAGAGAACATAGATTATGAGATTGAAAAGAAAATAATCACTATTATCTTAACTGGGCATGTATTTGATACAGATGTAATGGATACAATAAAAAGATTAGCTTCTAAGAATATAAATGTATTAGAATTACAAGCTAAGTTTACAGAATTAGAAGAAGTGAGTAATGTTAAGCTAAAAATCGAATTTCCTGAAGATATGAATAAAAAGGAGCTTAATAATGAATTAAGGAAAATTTGTGAGGAAAAAAAGTTATTCTTAATTACTAGCTGATGAAAATATTATTATTATGTCTAATAAATCAAGCGATGAATTAATGATGTAATTCTTTCTAAATCCAGAATAACATTGAATTGAATTTAATAAAAATTATGAATATTAACATTTGTTTAATAGGAAAAGGTATAGTTGGGACTAGTTTAATTCAATTATTATATCAAAAAAAAAAGTTTTTCGAACAAAAGTTTAATTTAAACTTTATAGTGAATTCAATTTTTGAAATAGATGGAGCACTTATTAATGAAAAGGGAATCAATCTAAAAGAAGTTCTAGATGTCGGTGGTGATTTTAGAAATTTACCTTATTGGAGGAAAGATGCAAAAGCTATTGATTTAATTTCTAAATTAGATATATCCATCTGTATAGAAGCAACACCTACAAATCCTAAATCTGGAGAACCTGGTCTATCTCATATTATAGAAGCCCTAAATAATGGTATTGATGTAATTTCTTCAAATAAAGGACCATTCTATCTAGAATATAATAGAATTAAAAATTTAGCAAAACAAAATAATTGCTATGTGAAGTTTGAGGCGACCGTGGCAAGTTGTGTTCCTTCATTAGGAATTAAAGAAGAATTAAGCGGTAATGAGATCATCGGGATTAAAGCGATATTAAATGGCACCTCCAATTTTATTTTAAGCAGAATGACTGCAGAAGGAGTTGATTTTCCTTTAGCTTTAAAAGAAGCGCAGGAATTAGGATATGCTGAATCAGATCCTACTCTAGATATTGATGGTTATGATGCTGCAGGGAAGTTGGTTATATTAGCAAATGAGTTATTAGGATGGTTAAAGACTATTGCTGATGTTAAAGTCGAAGGTATTTCGAAAGTAACTCCTCACGCGATTGAATTAGCTAAACTAGATGGTTATGTTATTAAACATTTAGCAATAGCTGAAAATGGTGAATTATTGGTTGAACCTCGATTAATTGATAAACATTCTCCACTTAATATTAGTGGAACCTTAAACATAGTAGAACTAGAAACTAAGTATGCAGGTCCAATAATTTTAATGGGGAGAGGTGCAGGTGGTTTTGAAGCCGCATCGGCTATTATAAACGATTTAATTTCTATATCGATAAAAAGAGGTTATACTGCTTAATTTACTTTTAATTAACCAGAGTGGTGATATAACTTTATGAGTATTGATTTTAAAAATAAGTTTAAAGCGGTAATTTCTGTTATTGGAGCTAGTGAAATTGATAAACAGATAGAAAGTACTAATATAGAAATCGGTAGATTAATCGCAAAAAATAATTATGCTGTTGTGTGCGGGGGACTTTCTGGTGTGATGGAAGCAATATGTAAAGGTGCTAAGGAAGAGGGAGGTTTTACCATCGGCATTATCCCTCATACAGAAAAAAGTTATGCTAATAAATATGTAGATCTTGTAATACCATGTCCTTTTTCCCAAGCTAGAAATATCGTTGTTGTTCTTACAGGCGATATATGTTTGGCAATTAGTGGTAAAGCAGGAACTTTATCTGAAATGTGTTTTGCTTGGATATATGATAAGCCTTTAGTAGCCTTATCATCTGTTCAAGGTTGGTCTTCTAAGATGGCTAATCAAAAATTAGATAATAGAAGAAATGACATGATATATGGTGTAACTACTCCACTAGAAGCAATCAACAAAATTAATGATTTATTAAAATAAATGTAAATGAATTATCTTATGATAAAATTTCACTCAACAAATTATAACACTCCAGATGTCGACTTCAAGACTGCCGTCTTAAAAGGGCAGGCTTTAGATAAAGGTTTATATATGCTGAATAAAATTCCAGCTATTGAACACCAAGAGATATTTAGTTTTAAAGATTTAAGTTTACAAGAAATTGCTTTTCAGGTTCTAATAAAAATTCTAAAAGAGCAAATTCCAGAACAAGCGTTAAGAAATATTATACATAATGCTTTAAATTTTGAAATTGGATTAAAAAAAATTGAAAAATTTGATTATCTCTGCTATCTAAGCAAAGGTCCTACTTGTAGTTTCAAGGATTTTGGAGCGAGAGTTTTAGCAAGGATAATGGAATATTTCCTCTCAATTGAAGATAAAGAAATAATAATATTAACAGCGACTTCTGGGGATACGGGAGGCGCAGTTGCACAAGCGTTTCATGAAATGTCAAGAATTAAAGTAGTCGTTCTCTATCCGAAAGAAGAAATTAGCGAACTTCAAAGAAAACAAATGACGACATTAGGAAAAAATGTTACAGCAATAGGTATCAATGGAAAATTTGATGATTGCCAAAAAATTATTAAAACTGCTTTTGCGGATAAGGATTTACAGGTTTATAATTTATCATCCGCAAATTCTATTAATATAGGTCGTCTTATTCCCCAAACTATTTATTATTTCTGGAGTTATTCACGAATTATCGAACGCCCAAACGAAAAAGTCGTTTTTTCAGTACCTTCAGGAAATTTCGGTAATCTTACTGCCGGTATTATCGCGTCTAGAATGGAATTGCCTGTAGATAAATTTGTCTCAGCTGTGAATGAAAATGATGAATTTCCGAAATTCTTAAGTTCTGGAATTTATACCAAAATCGAACCATCAAGAAATTGCTTATCATCTGCCATGAATGTAGGTAACCCTAGCAATTTAGCCCGTATCTTTGATTTATATGGTGGTCAAATTGATGAAAATGGAACTATTTTAAAAAATCCAAATATGGAAAAACTTAAAGCTAGTATTATCTCTTATTCTGTTAGTGATAATTTAACAAGAGAAACAATAATAGATTTTTATAGAAGATATAAGAAAATTATCGAGCCACATGGTGCTGTGGGATGGGCAGCTCTTCAAATCTATCGTAATAATTATTCTTCTCAGAAGCAAATTAAATCTATTACTTTTGAAACTGCTGATCCTGCAAAATTTCCAGATGAAATTATCTCATTAATAAAAGTTAAACCAAAACTACCCAATGCACTTAAGATCATTCAAAATAAAAAGGAATTCCCAAATCCTATAGACATTACTGAATATGAAGATTTCAAATTATTTATCAATAATTATTTATAATCCGTAATTTAAATAAGCAATAAGAACATATTTTATCTTACAAAAGAATATATATTTATAAATTGCTTTTTATATGTGTAAAGGTGAAATTTAACTTTGGAGAAAGATCTAAAACAATCAATAATGTATTTGAAAAAAGAAGAACCGGAACATAAACCGGAACCTTCGAAGCTTTTATTCACAGGTCTTGATGATGCAGGTAAAACCAGCATTATACTTTCGCTTCAAAGAGAATTCTCAAAGATTGCAGTATTATCCCCAACTAGGGGTGCCCAAAGAAGGGTTTTTAATTTTTTAGGTAAAGAAATCTCAGAATGGGATTTAGGTGGACAAATTAGCTATAGAATCTCATATTTAAAGAATCCTGGTAAATTTTTTGAGGGTACCGAAATTGCAATCTATGTTATCGATGTTCAAAATAAACCTAGAATCCCTGAAGCTATTAGTTATTTCAAGGATGTAATTGAACAGTTTTATGAATTAGAGATAGAACCACCCATATACGTATTTCTTCATAAATATGATCCTGCCTTAAGAAGAGGAGCTCGTAATGAAATGGAAAATCTTATAATAGATTTAAAAGAACAGATAAAAAGTGCAACTGACTATAAGGAAATATACTTTTATGAAACCTCCATTTATGATTTTGGAACTATTATAAAGGCAATGTCGGAAATTCTTCTAAGCTTATATCCAAAATCAGAACTAATTGAAAAAACAATAATCGAATTTGCCAAGAAGATTGACTCAGAAGGTGTTGTTGTTATTGACGATAATTCACTCGTAATTGGCGCCTATTATAAAGATGAAGAAACTAAGCATTTACTGTCAGCTTCAACTCCATATTTCTTAACACTTTCGGATAATATTCAATATACTGGTGTAATGGAAAATAAATATGAAGACAAAATGATTGTTCAAAGATTTGGAAAAAATTTTATATTTAAACAGATAACATTAAAGAAAGAGTCAACTCCATATTATTTATTGCTGCTTAAGGATGATCCTGTATTCCAAAAAGAAGATTTTGAGACTTTTGCAAACATAATTAAAGAGATTATTTATAAGTAGGAAAAAATCTTATTTTTCTCTTAGATTTATTCTTTAAGTAAATATTAAAAACTTAATTTATTGTAGTTAATATTAATAAAATCAAATTTTCATTAATACAATAAACAGCAAAAACTAAAAAACCAAATAATTCATATATTTACTATAAATATATTAAAGATTCATGCTTAAATTTTGTGAGAATTAACATCTTTTACAATTTTTTGTAATCTAAATTCAAGGAGGGGAGATAAAGCTATTATCATATGTCAGAACTGTGGTACAACAAATAACGAAGCAGTGAGTCATACATGCAGAAAATGTGGTGCTTTACTCCCAATCTCTTCCAAGTCTGATAGAAAAAAGACCAAGAAAAAGAAATCCGAAGAAAAAGCTCAAGAACAACCTTTTAGGGGAAGAATTGAAATATCAATTGAGACTGTTGATGAAAAGGAAGAAAAAGTCGAGTTACAGGAAATTCCAAAAGAAATTAAATTAAATCTTAATGAAATCCCATCAGAAGTTAGTGAGATGGGTGAAATTGATTCTCTTGATGATAATAATCAAGCACTTCAGGAAATAACACCAAAACCATTTCAGAGTTCATTAATACCAGGTAGAAAAAATCCTATTTCTGATGCATTTTCAGAACTTAAACAATCTATGATTAAAGAGAAGAAAGAAGAATTAGAACCTTCATTAGAACCTATCCCTCCCAAAACTGAAGAAACTGAGGTTTCTATCTTAAAGCAGAAAAGATTAGAAAAAGATATGACTGAGGTCTTAAGTTTCTTATCTAAAAAGATATCGGTAAAGAAATTAGAACCAACAGTAAATGAATCAAGAGCTAGAATAGAACCTGAGAAAAAAATACCTCCTGCCAATATGAATGAAATTTTAAATGAATTAATTACACTAGATTCTCGAATTGAAGCTTCAGCGATTATCAAAACAGATGGAACAATGTTGGCGTCAGCAATTTCAAGTAGGATTTCTGAATCATTATTTAGCACTATTGGAATTAATCTTTCAATGATTGGTTCTGATATTATTCATGGTTTAAGCGCAGGAGTCCTAAAATCTATAAGCGTAAAAGGGAGTGAAGGTGTATTAGATTTGGCGCCTATAGATAGAGAAAATCCGAATTTAAAAGATATGATTTTAATTCTATTTTCTCATCCTAAAGTTAAAAGTGGGATTATTTCAGTCGCTATTAATCTTATAAAAAAGCAAATTAAATACTATTTGGGCTTAGAAAAATAATTTATATTCATATTGAGAATTTCTTTTTCAATTTGAAGGAATTTAAAATAATTTAGATTATGAGGGATCTCTTGTAAAAAAGCGTTCAATTCATATATGGAAACCAGTGGTATCTGATTTTCATTTAACTTTATGCCGTTATCTTCGAGTGTTACCACTAAAGGCAAAAGGATGTAAGGGAAATGCCTCAATTCCTTGCATTTTTTACCTAAAATTGAAATAATTAGTTTTAAAAAAGCTTCTGGATTTTGTTTTAGAGCCATAATACGCTTATATTGGAGATTTGCTGCCTTACTAAGTGATCCATAAGAGTCCTTGCGCCTCCATTGTTTTGCATCAATAATTAAAATATATTTTGAATAAATTCCAATAACATCAATCTCATATCTCTTCTGAGAAATATTAGATTTTAACTTTGAACCTACAGAAAATCTAAAATTAGTTATTGACCTATAATTATTTAATAACAAAATCTCTTTTATTAATCCCTCAAATCCACTATAATCTAAAATTTCAGTAAGATAAGTAATATCATATTTCAGGAACGTTATACATTCAATAATAAATAAAATCTTATTAATTACGATATAATAAATATAATTCCCCTTTTTGAGAGATATAAAATTGAACCTATCGATTAATTCATAATATTCTGTCTTTTTTAATCTATTAAAAAAGGAGATTTTTGATATTTCACACCATATTTCAATTATTTTTGGATTTGAATCTCTCAAAATTTTGTGAATCTCGGTAAAAAAATCATGGAGAGAAGATTCAGAGTATAAATCCAACATATATTACATATTATCAACTTCTTAAAATAAGCCATAGGGAGTATTGAAGTTCTATAAAAGACTTCTATTTAATCCATTAATAATTGAATTTTTTAAATCTCTTGAATATTATAATTCAAAAGATATTTTTCAAAATTATATAAATAACTTCTTTTAAACCAACTATGGACTTATTTCCAAAAGTATTTAGAACTGAAGGGGATTTGGCGGAATTTGAATCATCAAGAATTTTTGACAGTATTATAAAAGAAACTGGAATGAGTGAAACTAATGCTAATAAAATTACAGAACTCGTAGTTAGAAGGATTATTAGTTCTGGGATAAAATTCCTTTCAGGACCACATATAAGAGAAATAGTATGCTCAATTCTTTCTGAGCAACACTTTGAAAATGAACGTAAATTGTATACAAGAATCGGGATTCCTTTAATGGACTATGAAAAAATTCTTGAGAACGGGTTTGATAACCATCCAAAAAAAATTATTAATCCTGAAAAAATACATAATAGGGCTGCTAATCGAATCTCTGAAGAATATGCGCACTTGAAAATTTTAACGAGTGAAGAATCAGAGGCTCATTTATCTGGGGATCTCCATATTCATAAGCTAAGATATTTTGATTTAAGACCATTGACCCAAATTTGGGATCCTCGTGTAATTTTAGAAAATGGATTACCACCTATTAAAAATTTCATCCCTTGCTGTAAATTAAAACCAACTAATAATTTAAAACAAGCAATTCATCACCTAATTAAATGGTTAGCATTAATACAAAATGAGTTTTGTGGAAATCAAGGATATAAACATTTAACAATATTTTTATCACCCTACGTTAAGGGAATAAAAAATTCAGAACTGATTTCTGTAATGAAAGATTTGCTCTATGAATTAAATCATTTATCCGTTTTAACAGGTAGTACTATTTCTTCTAGTTCCATCCAAACAGAACCTACTGTTTTTGAACCTTTTTTAAAAGTTCCAATTGTTAATAAAACTAGAGATAAGTATGGGGACTATAAAGAAGAGTGCTTAAAATTGTTTAATGCACTTACAATCGCTTTCAATGAAGGTGATGATAATAAGCATCCATTTAATATCCCAAAGCATGAGGTACTGTTGAATAAAAAATGGTTAGAGGAGTTCAACGAAGCTTACTTGCATATTTGGAATGAAATTAGCACTATGAGAACACCTATACTGATCAATTCGAATATGAAACCATTAACAAATAAAGAAATTGAGTTATTATCTTCAGGTGGATATATTAACTCAGGAATCCTTCAAGAAGTCTGTTTGAACCTCCCACGATATGCTTATAAAAGTAAAGATGAGGGAAAGTTTTTAGAGATTATTGCAACTAATATGGAAATAGCTTCTCGGGTTTTACTGAAAAAATATGAAATAATAAAGAAAAGGTTGAAATCTAAACACTTACCACTATGTAGTGGTGTAATCAATGAAAAAATGTTCTACAATCTAAATGATCAAAGATTATCAATAAGTTTTATAGGATTAAATGAAGCAGTTAAATTTTTGACGGATTTTGAATTACATGAACATACAGATGCATTCAAATTAGGGAAAAAAATCCTAGGAAAGATGCATAATTTATGTTTGGAATTCTCAAGAAAAACCAATAAATTATATGTATTAAGTGAAAATGTCTCAAAGAAAGCAGCCTTTCGTTTTGCTAATTTAGATTTAAAACACTTTCCTAAAATTGCGATACCTCAATCTAGTGGAGACACCTTCTACTATACTAATTCTGCTCACTTTAATAAGAATGTAGAAATTGATTTGTTAGAAAAGATTAAAAAACAAGAAGAATACCAATTTTTTATACAAAATGGAGCAATAGAATATATATCATTAAATGATTTTAAAAGAAATAATCTCACTTTGGTAGATTTTATAAATAAGGCGTTTGTATCGTCAAGACTTGAAAATTTGAAATTTTGTCCGTGAAAGATTAAAATTATTAGATTTTTGGGAGATAAAAGTAATTATTTAATAGTAATTATTATTTTGAGTATATTAAAGTAATATATTGATTTTATCATATTATACTCTAAAGAAAAGATTAATTTACTTTCAAAAATATTACTTTATGACCAAAGATATGGAGATAAATTGACTAATAACAGATCTAAATCGAATGGGAAACAAGTTAATAAAGAAAATGCAGAGATTGACAACTCTGGCTTAATAAAAGCAATTGTTTTAAGTATATTCGATGAAAAAGGTCCAACACCCAGAGTCTTTTGGCCCAATGATTTAGAAGAGAAATCTGGGCTTTTAATTGCTATGAAAACCATAAGTTTGCTTATGGGTGATTCAGTTTATCAAGACTCACAAGGTTCAGATGCAGGAGTTAATTATTTCGGCATTTTACCGTTTCCAGACTTAAAATTGAATGGTCTAACATATTTTTTTCTTATTCCCGAAGAAACAGCCCGTGGTCAAGCTCTAGCAGCTACTATTACTATATTAATTGATGAGGATGATAAAGTCTTTTTTTATGAGAACATGAAATATTTGAGAATAATTATTGATAAAGCAGCTAGTCAGATACAATCAGAAAAAGAACTAGATGATCATAAAAGAATTATGGATGAAATTAGAGAAGAATTGTTTGAATTCACTAAAGATCTAAAAGATCCATTCTCTGTGAGGAGACAAATCAAAGTACTGTTAACAGGATTAGATAAAGCAGGTAAATCAAGTTTTTTATTAGGGATAAGAAGAAGGTATTCAGAAATTATAAAAGCTTTACCTACGAGGGGAGTCGAAAGATCTGAAGAACATATTTTTGAAGAGCAAAATTCTGTGATCTCACTATGGGATTTAGCTGGTCAAAAACAATACCGAGAGAGATTCCTTGAACAAAGTAAAGTCTATCTATATAATGTTGATCTTATTTTCTTCTTTATTGATATTCAAGACGTTGATAGGATTGGAGAAGCTTTAGAGCTTTTCAGAAAGATTATAGATTCTTTAATTGATTTGGAAGAATTCCCTCCTATCGTAATTTGCTTGCATAAATTTGATCCAGATTTAAAAGGCTCAAAAGAAATTTTTAAGAATTTAGAGATAATTGCTGATGAGATAGAGAAAAATTCAGAAAGGTTCTTAATTAAGATTTTACAAACAAGTATTTTTGATCACTGGAGTCTAATAACAGCATATTCTTTTGGGCTTTCACAATTGAGTCCTAATCGTGAACTATTTAGAAATCAATTAAAAAAGTTTGCTAAAAAAACCAATTCAGATGCAATATTATTATTAAATGAAAATGGATTAATTTTATCCAATTATTCTAAAGATGAAGTTTCTGAAAAAGTATTTGAAATTTCTGCCCCTCACTTTCAGGAACTGTATAAAACATTCAAAGAATTTAAGATTTTGCAACAAGATTTTCTAGTATCTTCAGGAATAGCAGATGAATCGAAGAAAGTAATATTTAAAAAGATTCAGGTTGAAAAATATAATCTATACTTGTTATTATTTATTGAAAAATCTCTCCAAATCGAAAAAATTGAGAGAAATTTACCAGATTTCTCTAAAAACCTTGTAGATTTAATTCATACATATATTTAAAAAAAAATTGAATAATTTAATATTCACTAATATTATTCCTTGTGTCTTTTAATTCTTATTATAAGAAGAACAGTAATTAATACAGCAGCTGACCCAATTCCAATAAACACATAAAATATCAATGGAATCACATCTAAAGGAGCAAGATTGGAGTCTATAACAGTTATAGTAATGTTGTAATCATAATCATGGAACCCTGAAGTTGCATAGAATAATGTATTGAATTCACTTATAATAGAACTAGGCGGGAAGAAAAAATTCGCACCAACATTTAAATTAAAGCGAAGATAATCGATTTTATTAAAATATTCCCACAAGGGGTCACAAGCTATCCACCCTATATCAGGAACATAATATTCCATCCATGCATGGCCCATAATTTCATTGACATCAAAACTCCACACATTCCCTGGTTTTGGGCGTAGTGAAGGATCGTTTGACACTAAATACCCTGTTATTTTACGAGCAGGTATATTCTGAATTCGCAATAATGTAATCATTAAGCTTGAAAACTCACTACAATCACCCTTTAAATTGTTATAAGCCCACAAGGCCCCCATTTCCCCAGATAGATCCCCAGTATATTCAAGATTATCTGAAACCCAGTTACAAATCTTTTCTGCTTTTTCTATAGGATTATCGCTAGGATTTACAATACTATTAGATAAAGAAATTAAAGATGCATGATCTCTTTCATAACAAGGTTCTGTATTATTACAGTATAAATCAAATATTTCATCTGAAGTATCATACATCCCAATCTCAGATTCGTTGATCCCAGAAAATTTAATCGCATTTAATCCAACAATATATTTTTGACTTATTGAAATTTTTTCTCCAGCTCCTAAAGTGGCATTAAACCAATCATGAGTATTGTTAAATTTATCTTTAACATTCATAAGGATCGTATCGTATCCTGTTATATTGTTATGGAGAAGTTCACTATCTTGATATGGTGGTGTATACATAGTATCTAAAGAATTAGGCAATCTATCATTTATTCTAGAAAATTTAAAATAATAATTTCCAGATCCTAAGGTCTGTGTCAACGTAAAATTGATTTCAACTTGGTATGTCACATTTTGAGTTATTTCAAAATTCGAAACACCAAAAACTGGTAATGAAATGACAGGATTAGTATACGAAACCATAGAAAGTAACGGGGTAGTTGAATAGGCTGAAAATACGATAGGGAAGAAGAGTAAATATATTACAATGTACTTAGCTTTATCTTTCATGGTTAAAATTATAGGATATTAATATTTGTTATAAAATGTATAAAACTCTCAACTTATAATTTTATTTCTTAAGTTATTAGATGAAATGTATAGCTCAGTTTTTGTTTGGATATTTTTATTATTGTAAATTTTTATGTGTTTAATGAGAAAAAAAATTTAACTTTTACATCCCTTAACAAAAAAGTCAGGTTGAGGATTCTATTATATATAAAACGTATTTAATCGATGGAGATAACGGAATCTCGATTTTTGAAACGACTTTTAAAGAATTAAAAAAAATTCAAGATAAAGCTTTAACTGGATTTTTTAATGCTATTAACAAAACTATTGATATAATACAAGAATCTATGGCAAAAGGAAGGCGAGTAAATGAGATGAATAGAGTAGTAGAATCTGAAGATTCAACAATTTTTATATATTATCATCCTCTCTCTAGAATTCTTTTCTGTTCAATTTCAGATGCTGATGATGATACTGAAAAAATAAAAGAGGTTATTCATAAAATTGCTAATCGATTTTGGAAGAAACACCAATCAGACCTTAAAATCTTCCGAACTACAAATGAAAAAAGTAGGTTTCAAACATTAAATGCTGATATTGAGAATCTGACTATAGGAGGGAAAATAGCAGAAGTATTTCCAAAATTACTTGTTGCTAAAAATGTATTAGAAAAAGTATTGACTATGGGAATGATTAATAATTTTGAATTTCAAATCGCATTATTATGCTCGGGGAAAAACTCTCCTTTGAAGATTTCGAGAACTCTAAACAGAAAAAAAAATGATATTGATGAAGGCCTTAAGAAATTAGAAAAGCTGGATATTATTAGGCTATAAAATATATCTTGAGAAGTAGGTTAAACTAAGAAAAAAATTCAAAATTCTAACTTGTTTTCGTCTAAATCGAAAAAAATAAAAGTTTTCTTAGTTTATCAAAACTACCTTATAATAATGTGATAATTATGAACAGCAATACAGAATTCATTGCTACTGTAAAAAGTCCTGCTAAAGATTCACATTGGAGGCGAGCTAATGGGTTTTCTTTAAAAGAAATAAAGGAATCAGGAAAAAATATTAATCAACTAAGAGATATGAAAATAAAAATCGATTATTTTAGAAAATCTGCTTATCCTGAGAATATTGAAACACTTAAGAAAATAAAAATCCCAAAGAAAGAAGTAGAAAAGAGAAAACCATTTGTTCAAAAGGAGAAAGAACGGACCCCATTCGCACCTAAGAAAGAAAAGCCTAAAGTCGTGCCGAAAAAAATTGTCAAAAAAACAACTAAAGCGCCAATAGCCAAAGAAAAACCAAAATCAATAAAAAAGGAAAAATTAAAACCTGTTAAAGCCGAAAAAATCAAAGTTGAAGCAAAAGGGACTCCTCTAACTGATTTACCCGGATTAGGTGTTGCAACAGCAAAAAAGTTCATTGAACTAGGTGTTGATACAGTAGAAGAACTATGTAAGGAAAATCCAGATGAGTTAGCGACTTTAATCAAAGGGGTATCCGCTGACAGATTAAAAGATTGGATTGAATATGGTAAAGATTTGATAAAATAATACTGCAAATTCTTGTATTTCTTAAGTCTTTTTTAATCCTTTTATATTAAAGGTCTTTTCAAACATCAGAACTTTTATAAATTTTCAATTTATTTTAGAAATAAGTTTGTTTACAAAACGTAAATTAAATAAAACGAGTACAAAAATGGAATATAATTTTTACATATATAATAAACCAGAATGTAAGTTAAATATTAATAAAATGCCCATTTGGTTAAAAGAGATAGAATTTGAAGGGGATGAGAATAATGGATATATTATCTTGCATTCTCAAACTGATTATGATGAGATTTGGGGGCCAAACGCTAAACTTGAAATAAAATGGGAAAAAAAAGATAGAATGAATCTTTTCTACTATAAAGAAGTAGAAAAGAGTATTGACACTTATAATGCAATTGGTATTGTAGTTACTAAAAAAGAGAGAGATTGGTTAATGAGTCACGAATTTACGTTTTGGTTTGGTCAGCGTAGAAAAATGATTAGAAAGAGATATTATATCGAAAAAGTAGTGCATGGGATTTTCTATTGTGACATTTCTGAACGATTATTTGATATCCATGCTTCTATAATAGATAATATGTATGAAAATTACCAACCATATATTATGAAATCATATAATTCTGTTGAATGTCATTAAATTCTATCTTTTTTGAGCGAAAATGAAAAAGTTGTCACTGTTATTTGGTCCACCCATTATCTTAAACTCTTTAATATCAAAGATCTTTAGCAATTTTTTTATCTCATGCTTGGAGAAAAAGTGATAAAATCTATTATATGCTTTATCTTCTCCAGAAAGTCTCCATGGGATAAACAAATCACCTGGTTCTTCCAATCCTGATATTTTTTGTCGTTTATCATGTTTATAACTAACCTTTCTTTTAAAGCTATCTAAAAGAAAATAACTTCTGTATTTCTTTTGCCATTTTCGCCATACAGTAAATACTAAATTGCCATTTTTTTTAATTATATTATTGATTTGTATTATCAAATCCTTTCTATCGGATTTATTTTTTATATGATGAATGGTAGCAATTGAATATATATTTTGGATTGAATTTGGTCTAATGGGAAGATATTTTATATCAGCAAGAAGAATTTGAATTAAATCTGCTTCAACTTTTGAATAACGATCAGAATTTCTTAAATCACCACGGGCAATGTTTAAGAATTCAATTGATATATCAATTCCTATGATTTTTTTTGGATAGGTTCCTAATATTTTGAAGTTTCTACCATTAGCACATCCTAAATCCAAACAAATTCCATTAAAATTATAATTCTTTTTATTCAAAAAATCTAAAAAAAACTCGAGCGGTCTCCATGGTTTTCTTCTTTTTGAATGATAGTCTTTCGCAATGTGGTTATAGTTAGAACCCTCCATGAAATGAAAACGTTTTGTGTTTTTATAACATATAAATGTTAATATAGTTAAATAATTTTCAATACATATTAGTGAACATTTAGGAAATTAGGAAATGGAAGAACTTGTTATTTTTCTTACAAAATTCTCACAATTATTGAGGAATGAAGTGTTAGACTATTATAACAAAACTCATTTGTATTTAAAAGATCTTATCTCATATAAAAATATTGATTTAAGAGAAGATCCCTCTAAAGAAAGTGAAGAAAGTATAAAGAATATACTTTTGACAATGTCTAAGGCAATAAAAACAGGGTTAAATACGATTGGAGTACCTATTAACAAATTATCTAAAATACAGAATAATTATTTGAATGAAGAGAGGATAAAAAAAGCAGAGTTACGTGATTATTATTCTTACTATAATTTCTACTTCGGAGAATACATAAATAGAATACTATTTGAAATCTTATTTGAATATTTACTGGATTTGGATGGACAAAGAATAGAAAATATAAAGTTATTTAAATTAATAACACCAAGTTTCGAGGATAAATTGCATGAATTTAAAAACACATATTTAGATTCGAAAATTAAAACCTATATTACTTTTCCCGGTATTGAAGAACATTTAAATTTTTCAGATTTATCTATTAATATAAAAACAAAAAATGTAAATCCAAAAAAAATAGACACCTCCATGAAAAAAAAGGAAGGAATAGAAAAACGTGAGGAAAAAATCAGTGAAGAACCGAATATACTTGCTCAATTACAAGAAGCCAAGAAAGATTTTATTGAGACTTTAAAAAAATCAAAAAAAGAATTTTTAAAACTTTCACGGGAACAATTGGAAAACAGCATTTTAGAGAAAAAATCGCTTGATTCTCCAGAAAAAGTCAATCACCTGTCTTCTCTAAATTCAACAACATTTAAATCTACCCCTAAAGATTTAATTCTTGAGACTGAAAGAGTGAATTTTCTTAACCAATTTGGAAATCTACCTACTGTGCATATAGACATTTTAAATAAATTCAAAATTAACATTGGTAACTTTTTAAACTCAAGATTAGTGAATCCAGGTTTTATAGATTTAGAGAATCTTTTCTATTTTATATCTATTTTAAAAATGGCAAATATAGAATTTCCTTTTGCAGCATTAGAAATATTAGATTTTCTTAGGAATCACATAACTGAAATGGTTTTTAGCGTCGCAAGAAATACGATGCCAGATCCAATTAGCATATTTTATGGTCTTTCGATTCTTACTGAATTAAATTTAATTCATAGAACTAACATTATAAACCTGAACGCCACCGAGGAATTTCTTAAAAGGGAAATAAAGGA
>Ga0209427_10003379_pt1 | contig 18755 bp, 20 predicted proteins | sample DeeMarSWOR136_30_FD_187465 | JGI IMG/M metagenome (GOLD analysis project Ga0209427, IMG submission 187465) | Marine sediment microbial communities from White Oak River estuary, North Carolina - WOR-1-36_30 (SPAdes) (version 2) | ecosystem: Environmental > Aquatic > Marine > Intertidal zone >...
CATGTCCCAATCATAAACGAGCTGGCTGAATCCCTCAGGCTCATCTTGTGTTAGAAATCGATACCCCTTCCAGGCTCATCTTGTATTGGAAGAGACTCAGCCTTGACACTCAAAATTGGCGGTGTTAAACTTCCTTTGCCTCTAAAAGCGATACTTTCATTGTGCAAGGTAGATTGTGAAAACAGTTGGTATTTTATACCACCCGATGATTGAGGCTGCCCATGCCTTGGCTGACAAACTCCACGAGTTTTTAAGCTCAAGTGGTGTTTCTACCTGGCTATGCTCTGCTTGGGAAGGAGAGAAGGCCAGGGCTCAGGTTAATGCGACCGATTTAATGCTTAGTGTTGGTGGTGATGGCACGATTCTACGAGCGGCACAGGCAGTGGTTCCTGGCCCAACTCCAATTATCGGCATAAATTTAGGCAAGCTGGGATTCATGACCGAACTCAGTGCCGATGAAGTCATGGATGAACTACCTGCCTTACTGGCAGGGGAAGGCTGGATTGACGAGCGGGCTATGCTTGAGGCGAAGCTTTTGCCTGCAAACCAAGAAAGCAAGCCTTCCCATATATTTTACGCCTTGAATGATGTGGTAGTAGCCCGGGGAGCAATAGCTCGGATAGTCTATATAGACGCCAGTATTGATGGTGAGCCACTGACCACCTATAAGGCTGATGGCGTGATTTTGGCTACGGCCACCGGTAGCACCGGCTATTCACTGTCAGCCGGTGGGCCTATTCTCCATCCGCAGGCCAAGGAGTTCTTACTGTTGCCCATATTACCTCACCTTAGCTCAGCTCATACCCTGGTTTTACCATCTGCAGCCGTAGTTAGGCTACACATTAGCACTCATCATCAGGCAACCCTGAGCATTGATGGTCATATAAACTTACCATTGTCCAATGGTGACTCTATTACGGTAAAGCATAGCTCTAATACGGCTCGTTTTTTAAGAATTCATCCAGAGACTTCCTTCTATAGCTCTCTGGAGCAAAGATTGAAAGGAAAGCAGCAAGTTGAAGGTTGAAAAAGCCAAAATCAGCGATGTAACACAGATGCAGCAGCTAGTTAACTGCTTTGCTGATAAGGGCGAGATGTTAGCTCGTGCGCTGAGCGAGATGTATGAAAATATCAGGGATTATTTTGTCGTTAGACAGGGTGACCAAGTAATCGCCTGTGCGGCACTACATGTTAGCTGGTCGGACTTAGCTGAAATAAGGTCAGTGGCAGTAGCCGAGGACAGCCAGAAACAGGGGATTGGTGTCCAGCTAGTGGAAGCCTGCCTCAAGGAAGCTAAGGAGCTTGGTATTCCCACTATCTTTTGCCTGACCTATAAGCCTGCCTTTTTTGAGAAGTTTGGCTTTTCTCCGCTAGACAAAATGGAGCTGCCACGCAAGGTCTGGACTGAGTGTTACCGCTGCCCTAAGTTTCCCAATTGTGACGAGGTAGCTCTTATCTACCACTCAGAGGCAGGAGCTTAACTTGGCTGAGGAAAAGACTCTATCCAGCCAGCTAGTCTATAAGGGGCGGGCAGTACGGTTACGGGTTGACACCGTGCAACTGGCCAGTGGCAGAAAAACCACGCGAGAGATTGTGGAGCACAGCAATTGCGTGGCTATTATAGCTATTGCTGATAGCGATAAAGTTCTGTTGGTCAAGCAATTTCGCGAGTCGGTGGGGAAAGAGCTACTAGAGATACCAGCCGGTGGTATTGAACCTGATGAAGACCCGGAGACTGCCGTTCGCCGTGAGTTGCGTGAGGAGACAGGTTATCTACCTAGAAAGGTAGAGAGACTAGGTGGTTTCTATTCTACGCCGGGTTACTGCACTGAATACCTTCACCTTTATCTGGCTACAGAACTTACTCCCAGTCCACTTCAGGCTGAGGATACTGAGAGCATTAAACTTGTCACGTTACCGATTAGCCAGATTCCCAATCTTATTGCTTCTGGCTCTATTTGCGATGCTAAGAGCATTGCCGGTCTGCTTACCTTTTTAGAATATCAGAAAGCACGCTAAAAAGCTCAGTTATAAGAATTGGCGAAGGTGGTAAGTGAGATGGCAGATGAACTGAGAATATTGCAGTACATGATGATATAGAGATAGACAATTAATCTCGATAATCAAGTAAAAAGACCTGCGTGCTGACAGGCAAATTCGACTTTGTGAAAGATAGCTTGGACTGGGAGTTGACCTCCTTTACCCCTATCTCCTTGAGAAACTTATCCACCGGCTCCAATTCCCAGTTTAATGCCGGGGTTTTGTAGTGCATAGGCACCACCACCTTTGGCTCAAGCTGCCGAACCACTTCGGCTGCCTCAGGGGCATTAACAGTGGACACCCCACCCACCGGGAGTAACAGCACATCCACATTACCTATCTCCTCTACCTGCTCAGCGGTAAGGACATGCCCCAGGTCGCCAAGGTGACACACTGATACCTCGTCTATCTCCATAAGATAGACAGTATTTTTGCCCCTCTTTCTACCCTTCTCACCGTCGTGGAAAGTAGCTATGCCTATAATCAGGATACCGCTTATTTCATACTCACCAGGTCCAGTAATCAGCCTTGGTTCGCCACCAATGCCCTGAACATAGGAATGACCTGGGTGCTGATGACTTACTGTTACAACACGAGCAGTGGACTTGCCCAGCGTATAGCCTAAGCCTGGTGAATAGGGGTCGGTAATAACTACTATGCCATGCCTCCCCCTAATCCTGAAACAAGAATGACCTAGCCACGTAATATCCATTATCTTAGCCTCTTCTCGTCTAAAATATAGCATAGGCCAGCTTGCCGGTCAATTTACTATCCCCTTTAGCTTTTCATCGGGTACTGCCTCTTTAGCAGGGCGTCACCCCCTAAAACTCCTAGAATTACTTCGAATTACCTTCCCCTATAAATAGGTTATTTATCTCTTGACAATTAAGGCTGGACATGGTAAGTTAAATAATAATTAGCAGTCTCAGGCTTAGACTGCTAATCTGCCGATTTTAAAAATTTTAGCTTTTTCTGAGTCCAGAGGAGGTAAAGATGTTATCTCCCAGAGCTGAGATGATACTCAAGTCTATAGTAGGTCAATATATTACCCGGGCAACACCGGTGCCGTCGCAAAGTGTCATCAACGATTATGAACTGGCGGTAAGTCCGGCTACCGTCCGCAATGAGATGGCACACCTGGAGCAAGAAGGCTACATCACCCGTCCCTACCCTTCAGCCGGGAGCATACCATCAGATAAGGGCTACCGCTACTATGTAGAGTCCCTAAATGACATTGAGCTACCTTTAAGCGAACAGCTTTTGATAAGCCACCTCTTCCACCAGGTAGAGGGGGAGCTAAAGGAGTGGCTGAGTCTGGCGGCAACACTCACCGCTCAGATGACCCAAAATGTGGCTATGGTAACTATACCTAAATCAGCGGACTGCCAATTCAAGCATCTGGAGCTGGTCATCCTACAAGACTCACTAGTACTGGTTGTCCTTATTCTTCATGGAGCCAGGGTAAAGCAACAGTTAATAACCTTTGACCAGATTATATCTCAAACACAACTAACAGCCATCTCTAACAAATTAACTACTACCTATTCTGGACTGACCAGCTCACAGATTTTTGCTAAAGACATAGTGCTTTCCCCTATCGAACAGCAGGTAACCAATTGCCTGATTAAGATAATGCAGGCTGAAGATGAGCAGGACTATACGGAGCATTACTTGGATGGCTGGCACTTTATGCTTAACCAACCAGAATTTATCCGTAGCCACCAGATGCAGGCCTTGATGGAATTAGTTGAACATAGAAGCCTGCTGATGACTATCACCCCTTACCAGCTACCCAGCTATAGGGTGCAAGTAATTATAGGTAAGGAGAATAAGGCAGAGGTTATCCATAACTACAGCGTGGTTATCAAAGAATATGGTCTGCCTAATGAAGCTACTGGCACCATAAGCGTGGTCGGACCTACTCGAATGCCCTATGCCCGTACCATCTCCACCATAGACTACCTGTCTTCGGTGCTAAGTAGACTTGTGGCTGAACTGTATGGTAAAACCGAGGCAACACCAGCCGATAAGGAGTAGATAATAATGGCGCAAGAAGAAGCTAATGAGGCTCTAACCAGCGAGGCAGAAGAGGAAGTAGTTGAGGAGGATATTGAATCATTAAAAAAGGCTCTAGCTGAGGCAAAAGCAGAGGCAGAGGCTAACCTGGCTGGCTGGCAAAGGGCCCAGGCAGACCTCATTAACTACAAGCGGCGCAATGAGCAGGAAAAGGAGGAGATTGGCAAGTTTGCTAACTCCGTGCTTATGCTTAACCTTCTACCCATTCTTGATGATATGGAACGAGCCTTTGCTTCTGTCCCATCTCATCTCGTCAAACTTAGCTGGGTAGAGGGTATCAGACTCATCAAGCATAAACTCTGGGCAAGTCTAGAGGCACAAGGGCTGTCCCAGATTAAGGCGCAAGGCGAACCATTTGACCCCAATCTCCACGAAGCAGCAATGCACGGTAAAGGTAAGGAGGGGATGGTTATCGAGGAACTACAAAAGGGTTACAAATTACATGATAGGGTAATTCGCCCAGCTATGGTAGTAGTGGGCAATGGAGAAGAAGAGGAGAAGGAGGATTAAATAATGGGAAAGGTTATAGGTATTGATTTAGGCACCACTTTTTCGGCGGTGGCAGTAATAGAGGCAGGAGAACCAGTAATTATCCCCAACGCTGAGGGCGGTCGTATTACCCCGTCAGTAGTAGCGGTGAGCAAGAGCGGCGAGCGCTTGGCGGGGCAGGTAGCCAAACGCCAGGCTATCACCAATCCTGACAATACCATCTTCAGTATCAAGCGTTTGATGGGACGCAAGTTTGACGAGCCTTCGGTAGAATATGACCGAAAGCTGCTACCCTATAAGATAACCAAGGCAGCCAATGGTGATGCCAAGGTAGTAATGGGCAATAAGGAATATAGCCCGCCTGAAATCTCGGCAATGATTATACAGAAGCTTAAGACTGACGCTGAGGCTTACCTTGGTGATAAGGTGAGTGAAGCTGTAATCACTGTGCCTGCCTATTTCAACGATAGTCAACGGCAGGCAACCAAGGACGCCGGTAAGATAGCCGGGCTGGAGGTATTGCGAATAGTAAACGAACCAACTGCCGCCTCTCTAGCCTATGGATTGGATAAGAAAAGTGAGGAGACTATCGCCGTCTATGACCTTGGTGGCGGCACCTTTGATATCTCCATCCTTGAGCTGGGTGAAGGCACTTTTCAAGTCAAGTCAACTAACGGCGATACCCACCTCGGTGGTGATGATTTTGACCAGAGAGTTATGGACTGGCTGTGTAATGAGTTCAAGCGAGACCAGGGAATAGACCTGCGGCAGGATAAAATGGCGCTACAGCGACTTAAGGAAGCCGCCGAAAAGGCTAAAAGTGAGCTATCCACCGTCCAGCAAACCGAGGTAAACCTTCCCTTCATTACCGCTGACGCCAGTGGTCCCAAGCACCTTAACATTAATCTCACCCGGGCTAAGCTAGAGCAACTGGTAATGGACCTAGTGGAGAAAAGCCTGGGTCCCTGCCGTCAGGCACTGACTGATGCTGAAAAGACACCAGCCCAGATTGATGAGGTGGTTTTGGTTGGTGGGCAGACCAGAACACCACTGGTCTACGAGAAGGTAAAACAATTCTTTGGTAAAGAACCCCACAAGGGGGTCAACCCGGATGAGGTAGTAGCTATCGGTGCCGCTATTCAGGCAGGAGTGCTCAAAGGAGAGGTCAAGGAGGTTCTGCTGCTTGATGTTACCCCTCTCACCCTGGGTATTGAAACCCTCGGTGGAGTAGCCACCTCTCTCATCTCCCGCAATACCACTATCCCTACCGCCAAGAGCCAGATTTTCAGTACGGCGGCTGATAATCAGCCCAGCGTAGAGATTCATGTCCTCCAGGGAGAGAGACCCATGGCGGCTGATAACAGGACACTGGGGCGGTTTATGCTGGATGGTATCTTGCCAGCACCACGGGGCGTGCCACAGATTGAGGTTACCTTCGATATTGATGCCAATGGTATCCTCAATGTTAAGGCTCACGATAAGGGCACCGGCAAAGAGCAGAAAATCACAATCACTGCTTCCAGCGGACTGAGCAAGGAAGAGGTAGAACGTATGCAACGGGAAGCAGAGGCACACACTGCTGAGGATACCAAGCGGCGTGAGGAAATAGAAACACGAAATACTGCTGATACCCTGGCTTATACTGCTGAAAGAACACTACGAGAGCAGAAGGATAAGATACCTTCAGACTTGAACCAAGAGGTAGAAGGTAAGATAGCAGCAGTCCGCTCAGCATTGCAGGGCACGGATATTGAGGCTGTCCGTCGGGCGACGCAGGAATTAAACGAGGTTATGCAAAAAATAGGTGCCGCCATCTACCAGCAGCAACAGCCACCCCCCAGTGGTGAAACACCACCCGGCGGTGAGACACCCCCGGGTAAAGAAGGAGAGGAAGGTACTGTAGAGGGCGAGTTCCGCGAGGTATAGGTCTTAAAGAATATTTGCCAAATATAGAGGTAGGGTAAATGTCGGCGACACCAATTTATGAGGAGCGCCTAAACGTAAATTATCCTTTTATCAGTGGTATTTTCTTATTTGTATTAGCCGTTGGCCTAGTTCCGGGTATTATCCTTGGGGGGCTATGGTGGTTCACTGCACTCTACATTGCATTGACTATCGGTATCATGGTTAGCTTCTTTCAGATGAAGGTAGAGTTGTTTAAGGATAAGCTAGTAATAAAATATGGGCTTTTTTACCGTAGGGTTATTGAAGTGGAGAAGATACAAACTTACTCTGCCGACAAAATGCTTCATCCTATAAGGACATACGGAGGATGGGGCATCAGGAAGGGGAGAGACGGAACCTTTGCCCTAACCCAGGCTTTTATTAATGAAGTGGTAAAACTGGAAACACTTGACGGGACCTTTGTCATTTCATCTCGAACACCGGAAGGTTTCTGCACTGCTATCAAATCAGTAAAGAGTTAAAGAGGGGCGAAGCCCCTCTTGTATAACCCGTTCCACCTCTCCTTCAAAGAGAGGGAGATTAAGGGGGTAAGGTAGAAAAATATTATGCCAACCAAACGGGATTATTATGAAGTCCTCGGTGTAGATAGAAATGCTACCGAGGAGGAGATAAGGAGGGCTTTTCGTAAGCTAGCTTTTAAGTATCACCCCGACCACAACCACGAGGACAGGGCTGGGGAGAAGTTCAAGGAGGTAAATGAAGCCTACGAAGTGCTCTCCGACTCCGATAAACGTGCTACCTATGACCGTTTTGGGCACGGTGGAGCTGAAAGTATCTTCGGGCAGGGTTTTGAGGGGTTTGACTTCAGCGGCTTCGGTGATATTTTCGATGCCTTCTTTGGCGGGGCAACTACTGCCACCCGCCAGGCACCACAGCGTGGTACTGATTTACGCTATGCAATTACTATCACTTTCGAAGAGGCAGCCTTTGGTTGCGAAAAGGAGATAAAAATATCACGCACTGAGCACTGCTCCCTGTGCCAGGGTATTGGCTGTAAGCCAGGCAGTCAACCCAGCCGCTGCCCCAACTGCAATGGTAACGGGCAGGTGCGCCGAGTTCAGCGGGATATCTTTAGTATCTTTACTAATACTGTTACCTGCCCCCAGTGCCACGGCGAGGGCAGAATTATCACTGAGCCTTGTCCCCAATGTCGGAGCACAGGCAAGGAGAAGCGTCAGCGCAGCATTTTAGTCAAAATCCCAGCCGGGGTCAGTGATGGTTCCCAAATACGCATTAGCGGTGAGGGTGACGCTGGGTCGAGAGGTGGTCCTCCAGGCAATCTTTACGTTACCCTATCAGTAATGCCTCACCAGTTTTTCGCCCGAGATAATGACGATATCCTCTACGAGCTACCAATCAACTTTGCTCAAGCTGCTCTTGGCACCGAGGTAGAGGTGCCTACCCTAGATGGTAAAGTTAAGCTCAAGGTCCCGGCTGGCAGCCAAACCGGTAAAGTCTTTCGGCTTAAAGCCCGGGGTATTCCTCACCTCCATGCAAGGGGATGTGGTGACCAGCTAGTTAGGTTATTTGTAGTTACCCCTGAAAAGCTAACTGATAAGCAGCGCCAGCTACTGAAAGAGCTGGCAAACAGCCTCAGTCCAACTAACATGCCACCATCAGAAAAATGGGAGGGGCTTTTTCACAGCCAGTCGGACTAAGATCGCCTTCGGCGCCTGAAGAAGGAAAACAACTTCCACTTTCGCCCAGATAATTCATGCTTAACCTCTGCCTCCATCAGCTCAGCCACCGCCTGGCGAAGGTCAACCCCCTCACACAGCACCTGATAAATCCTCTCGGTAATAGGCATCTCCAGCCCAATGTGCTGGGCGAGATTCCAGGCAGCAATAGTCGTGTTCACTCCTTCAGCCACACCAGTCATTGAACTTGCTATCTCCTCTAGCGAGCGCCCTTTGGTCAGCTCCACCCCCACATAGTGGTTGCGACTTAACGGGCTGGCACAGGTAGCTATCAAATCACCCAAGCCAGCTAACCCAGAAAAGGTGAGTGGATTTGCCCCCAAGGCAACTCCCAGAGCCGTCACCTCAGTTAGACCCCGAGTCATAAAGGCTGCCTTGGCATTGTCACCATAACCTAGCCCGTCAGCCATGCCAGCACCGATGGCAATAATATTCTTCAGTGCACCCCCTAACTCGACACCTATGACATCGGTATTGGTATATACACAAAAGTTGGGGGCTGTTAACAACCTCTGGGCTGTCCTGGCTACAGCTTCGTCCTCAGCAGCCGCTACTGTAACCGCTGGTAAATTACTGATAATCTCCCGGGAGAGATTGGGGCCGGAAAGGACACAAATATTAGACTGGAAACTAGGGTCTATCTCGTCAGCAATTACCTGGGACATACGCTTGTCAGTGCCAATCTCCAGACCTTTAGCCGCACTCACTACCAGCGTCGACTTTTTGAGATAGCCTCCGACCAATTTTATATTCTGGCGCATAGTCTGCGATGGTACAGCCAGAATTACCGCCTTTACACCAGTTGAGGCTTCGCTTAATAAGCTGGTAACCGATAGCTGTGGAGGGAAGGTAATGCCAGATAGCAGAGCTGGATTAGGTCCGCTCTTCTTTAGTTTAGTGGCTTCATCTTCCGTCCGTGCCCACAACCTGACCTCTAGTCCCTTGCGGGCTAATACCACTCCTAGGGTCATTCCCCAGGTAGTAGTGCCGATGATAGCGATTTTGGGCATGGCTTACTCTAGGCTATCTGTGGATGAGGGTGAGGCTGCTTCCTTAACCTTATCGCCCAGCCTACGCTCCTTGCCTGAAATTAACCTGGCAATATTATCCCGGTGCACTACAATAACCATTATTGTACCTATCAGCGCATAAACAAGAAGCTCAATACGAAACCCGTTCAGAATAATAAGGGGCAATAATATAGCATAGGTGCCTACTGCCCCAATAATAGAGCCCAGCGAGACAAACCTGGTTAAGCCAGCTCCAATAATTAACACCTCGCCACCAAACAGGGCTGCCGGTGGGTACAAAACTAATAATCCACCAAAGAAGGTGGCAACTCCCCTCCCACCGCGAAATTTAACGAATACCGGCCAAACATGCCCAGCTACAGCTGCCAAAGCTGCCATAACCTGGGCAGACAGCACCCCCAGCGGGAAGCCACCCACCACCAGAATGTCTTCACCAATTATTAATCCGGCAAATACTACTGCCAGTACCCCCTTTAATACATCCAAGATACCTACCGTTATTGCCGCTTTTCTGCCAACGGTTCGTAACACATTGGTTGCCCCCATCTTACCGCTACCATACTGCCTGACATCTACTTTAGCCCTCCGCCTACTTATCAATACCCCAAAAGGAATAGACCCCAAAAGGTAACCTAAAGCTATTACAGCGACAAGTTTAGCAATTATCATGACTCACCTCTCGCTTTGAAGACTAAACGTAATGGAGTGCCAATGAAGCCAAATGATTGGCGTAGCTTGTTCTCCAGGTAACGTCGATAGGAAAAGTGTATCAGCTTAGTATCGTTGACAAAAAAGACAAAGGTTGGAGGGTTTACCTCAGCCTGAGTCGCGTATAGTATCTTCAGTTGCCTGCTACCGCTTCGCGGCACATTGTGAGCCGCTACTGCCTGCTGAACCACAGTATTGACCTCACCGGTAGACAACCGCTTAAGCCTCTCTCGGTATACCTCACATACCTGAGGCATAATCTTATCTACTCCCTGCCTAAGTTTAGCCGAAACAAAAAGCACTGGTGCATAAGGCATAAACCCGAGTCGGCGTCCGATATATCTTTTACACTCAGTTGTGTTATTATCCGTAGCTAAGTCCCACTTATTGACTATTAACACAATTCCCTTCGCCATCTGGCGAATATAACCACCCACATGCGCATCTTGAGCCGTAAATAGCTCAGTAGCATCAAGCACCAGCAAAACTATATTAGCCCGCTCAATAGCCCGCAGGGCACGAATTACGCTATATCGCTCTACCCCCACCCCTAATCGACCCCGCCGTCTGATACCAGCAGTATCAATAAATAGCACATTTTGCCCCTCAAAGTCAAATAAGATATCGATAGCATCGCGAGTGGTCCCTGGAACCTCATCAACAATAGCCCGCTCCCTACCCAATAGGGCATTTAACAGCGTTGATTTACCCACATTAGGTCTACCGACAATAGCCACCTTCATAACTCCCGGCTCAGCCTCAACCGGTGATGAAGCCGGTAACAGGGAGGTAATTCTGTCTAATAGCTCGGTAGTACCCCGACCGTGATAAGCTGAAATTGCCAAAGGCTCACCCAGCCCTAACTCATAAAACTCCACCACCTCGGTCTCAAGCCTGTCATTATCCACCTTATTAACCGCTAATAATATGGGTTTGCTTGCCTGACGAAGCCTATTAGCTATTTCCAGGTCAGCAGACACTACCCCAGCCTTGACATCCACCAGAAAAATAATGACATCAGCCTCGGTGATAGCCACCTCCGCCTGCTCCTTAACCCCTTGGGCAACAGTAGACACTGGTCTTAGCTCAAGACCGCCAGTATCAACCATAATAAATTCAACATCTTGCCAAGAAACATTAGCAAATATACGGTCACGGGTCGTCCCCGGTAAGTCCTCCACAATAGCCAGTGGCTTACCTACCACCCGATTTAACAGGGTAGATTTACCTACATTTTGCCTACCAATAATAGCCACAATGGGCTTGCTCACCCTTACCTCCTCACTCAGGAATCCCCACTCACTAGGGCGTCTAAGAGTGTGAGTTAGATAACTCATTTCACCCCCATTAATTCATTAGCCAGCCTCACGCTGGGGGGCTCAACCTCGGTCCTGGCCACCTTCCTCAGTTCACTAATACTATCCCTGAACTGCTGAACAAAGGCGTTGTATTCCACCACAAATCTGTTATACTGGTCAACAGTTGTCTCCGGCAACTCAACCTTCTGCGCCACCTCATAAAATTGCTGTATAAATTCATAGTAATGGTTATTCACCAGCCACAGTTCATTCAAGTAGGTGCGCAGGTAAATGACAAAGCTCCTGGTTCTAGTATCACTCTCCACCCTACCGATAAAACTATCACTCCAGGTATTGAAAATCCGCTGTGACATATCACAGGCTCGTGCCCAATCCCATAACTTGGGATCATCAACATTGAATAGAGTATCGATAATAGTAAAAATAGACAGAGATGAACCACCCATAAATCGGCGATTAAAATACACAGCTAATTGTCTGAGCTTCATTGATGAAAGCTCTAATTCCTTCTCTTTGGCCCCAGCCACCGCCACCACTAAGCCAATGATCAGGATAATAATTGCAGTCGGGGCCACAATCGAAATTGGCCATCCATAGATACAACCAACCACAGCTATTGCCGTTATTAAAATGGGAGACCAACCTCGGCTTACCAGAGTCTTTAATACATACATGCCATCCTCCTATCGATAACCAGCCAGTGGTATCTCCAGTCCGCCCAGCATTCTTGCTAGCAACGCTTTCTGCAGATGCATCCTATTCTCGGCCTGGTCAAAGACCACTGATTGCGGGCTATCTAAAATACCCTCAGCCACCTCCTCGCCATAATGCGCTGGCAAAGGATGCATTAATATGGCATCTTCCTTGGCTAAAGGCAAGAGTTCACTATTCACCTGATAGCCGGTAAATATCTGACGGCGCTCCTCAGCTTCAGCCTCCTGCCCCATGCTCGCCCAGACATCAGTATAAACTACATCGGCTCCATTAACCGCCAGGCTTGGTTCATCAGTGCAAAATATTTCGGCACCACTATCAACAGCATACCCTTGAGCCAGCTGCAGTATTCTATCCTGAACAGTATAACCATCCGGGGAAGCAATCCGGAAATTCATCCCAGTAAGCGAAGCAGCCAGTAGCAAACTGTGAGCCACATTATTACCATCACCAACAAAGGCTAAAGTCAACCCGCTTAGCTCCCCCTTCTTCTCATAAATGGTAAGCAGGTCAGCCAGAGCCTGGCATGGGTGTTCCAAATCAGACAGGGCATTTATCACTGGCACACTGGAATAGTTAGCCAGAATTTGCAAAGTCTGATGAGAAAAGGTGCGGGCAGCAATAGCATTTACGTAGCGACTGAGCACCCGAGCTACATCTGAAACTGGCTCACGCTCTCCCAGCCCCACCTCACCCGAAGACAGATAAATGGTATGTCCACCTAACTGTCGCATAGCTACCTCAAAGCTAACCCGAGTCCTTAGCGAGGGTTTCTCAAATATGATAGCTAATATCTTTCTGTCAAGCAAGGAAAGCCAGCCCTCTGCCTTCATATCAACAGCATCTAATATGAGTGAGCTAATATCCTCGCCGCTAAGGTTAGATACTGAAAGTAAGTCCTTCAAATCAACCCCTTAATATGCCCCACAGTATACCACGAAAGAACAACTATTCAATAGAGGGTGAGCCCAAATGAGACGTCACAGGCTCCTTTTCCCAAACCCAGCCAATAACTTTACTTTTGGTGGTAAAGTTGTTTTAATATGCACACTACGGGAAAAGGGAATACTAGCAAAACTTAATAAATATCAAGGGGGTGAAGTGATGAAAGAAGCTGAAGAACAGGGAGGGGAAATAAGCTTAGAAACAGGCTCTATGACCAAAGAGGAATTAGAGGCAGTGCTGAATACCCTACCTGTAGACCTTACCTTTGTCGATGTAGAAAATAAAGTTCAATATTTCAGCCAATCCAAAGCAAGAATCTTTCCAAGAGCAAAGGCGGTTATCGGTCGCAAGGTTCAGCAATGTCACCCTCAAGAGAGTGTTCATAAAGTTAACCAAATCCTGGATGATTTTAAGCGCGGGCGAAGAGACGCCGCTGAGTTCTGGATTCAGTTAAAGGAGCGGCTCATTTACATACGCTACTTTGCCCTCCGAGGTAAAAACAAGGAATATCTTGGCTGCTTGGAAGTAACCCAAGACATTACCGATATTAACAAGATTGAGGGAGAGAAACGACTTCTGTGAGGAGAAGCCATGACCACAGGTAAAGATATTCCTCGCCAGATAGCCTTAAAGCTCTGTGATGAAATCCGGGCCGAAAACAAACATAAACCTTTTTCCATTGGAAGACTTCAATGCTGGGGCTGCTACAAGTGGGCCAAGAGAGATACAGAAAAGCTATGCCTATCCAGCGAAGGAGGCTGTTCACTGGTGAACAAACGCTATAAATTGCAAAAGGAACACAAATAAAGGGAGGCTAAAAATGACCACTAACGAAAAGTTTAGTGTATCGGGAAGCCAGTTAGTTGAGAAAGTCAAGCAACTCATACATGAGGGTAACATCAGAAAGATTCGGGTGATACATGAAGGGAAAACTATATTTGAGATTCCATTAACAATAGGGGCACCAGCAGCGGCAATAGGGATTATGGTAGCTCCGGTTCTGGCGGCTCTGGGCGCTTTTGCCGCGCTGGTAACCGAATGCACCATTGAGGTGGAGAAGGTAGAAAAATCCGACTAAAAAGAGAGCGTATCGTGCTCTCAAAGGGAGGCCTAGCCATAAAGGGAAGCTATATCCTTCTCACTGAGCTCCCTGAAGAGCAGACGATTACAATAGGCAGCCTGAAAGCTATTTACTTCCCTCGCGGCTACTATGCCTATATCGGCTCAGCCATGGGCAAGTTCAAATCCAGGTTAAGCTATCACCTCAAAAGCAATAAAAAACCTCACTGGCATATTGACTATCTATTGGAGAAGGCATCCATCACTGACATAATTCTCTGCGAGACTGAGGAAAGAATTGAGTGCACCATTGCTCGGGCTGTTAATGGTCAATTTGATTCTATCCCTGGCTTCGGTTCCAGTGACTGTAAGTGCAACAGTCACCTCTTTTTTGCCACCGATGGCAGTCAAATGAAATCAAGGGTTATGGCAACTCTCGACTCACTGGGTATGGAGCCGAGGCTAGCTAAGCCTTAGGATGAGGCTGACCAAATGACACAAATTATCCTGGCAAGACACGGAGAAACTGAATGGAATGTAGAGGAAATATTTAGAGGAAGAATTGATATTGAGCTTAATAAAACCGGCATTAAACAGGCAGAATTACTAGCTAGATATCTAGGCACTCTAAAGATAGATGCCATTTGCTCCAGCCCGTTAAAGCGAGCCCTAAGGACAGCCGAGATGATTGCCAGTTATCATAAACTTAATGTAGAGATTGCTCCTGGGCTAATAGATTTTAATTATGGAGAATGGCAAGGTTTAGCCCATCAAGAGGTAAAAGATAAATATAAAGGGCTCTATACGGAATGGATTAAAAATCCCCACCAGGTAAAAATGCCGGGCGGTGAAAGCGTAAACGACGTCAGGGAAAGAGCCATGGGTGTGGTGGATAATATGATAGCCAAATATGGGGGTACTGTAGTCTTAGTATCTCACCGCGTGGTAAATAAGGTTTTAATATGCGCTCTACTGGGACTGGATAATTCCCATTTCTGGAATATAAGGCAAGATACCTGCGGCATTACAACCTTTGTTTATGAAAATAAACGATTCATACTTACCAGGCATAATGACACATCCTATCTGAAACCTATCCAGAAAGCCCCGCTCAACGATTTCTAACTTCAATAGGGCTGACTATACATCAGCGACGAGAGGTGTTTTATACGCTTCAACATGTTGGGATGGGTGCCGAAAAGCTCCATTAACTTGTCACCAAAACTAAGGCGCACTTTCTTTATTCTTAATGCCTCCAGTTCATAGACATCTATGGTGCCGCTCATGTCAGTATCCACTTCTTTCAGCTCTCTAATCTCAGTTAGCGCTCGTGATGGGTCATTGACAAAGAACGCCTTTACCCCTTCTACTCTCTTAAAGGCTTCCTTCGGCACCTTTGCATTTCCGTAGGCTAGCTTGTACAAAGCTGTAGCCAGGTAATTAGGCTGATTGCCCAATCTAACGCTTCCCCGGTCAGCATAGTACTCCCTGATGCGGGAGCCGTACAGCACCAACAGGTTAGTAATAAAATAGAGGATGAGCATACCCAGTCCGATAAGGGGCAGGATATTAGCGCCTCCCTGGCCGCTTCTACTCCTGCCTCCAAACGCACCTGACCACAACAGGCTAATAGCAATAAAGTAGCATATCATCGGCAGCACACTGAGCATGGTAATGAAAACCATATCGCGGTTCTTTACATGTGAAATCTCGTGCCCCAATACAGCCCTCAGCTCTTCCCGGCTCAGCAGCCTCATTATGCCTCGAGTCACACAGACCCTGGCATCGGACTGGGTTCTACCAAAGGCAAAAGCATTGGGCATGGTCAATTCAGAAACACAAACCCTGGGCTTCTTTATCCCCGCCCCCCCAGCCAGTTCACCAACCATCTGGTGCAATTCAGGCTCTTCCCTCTCCGAGACATATTTAATCTTCATAACCGCCGCCACTATAGCCGGACCAACCAAATACTGGAGTAAAACAAGTCCAGCCGCCAAGCTGGCATACAGAACAAATCCACCGGCACCTAAGAGGCTTGATATGCCGAGTATTATTGCATACAGGATGCCAAACATCAGCCCCACCAGCAGGTATAGTCTTACTTGCAACCCCATATTCCAAACCTCCTACTACACTTGATTATATCATAAATCCACCTAACCTATTATTCATAAACTCCCCTCCTTCTGTCATGCCCCTCACTCTGTTATAATTAGACTATGAAGAAACCGCTGCTGCTACTATTTGATGGTAATGCCATTGTCCACCGCGCCTTCCACGCTCTGCCACCACTGACGGTGAGTAAAACCGGTGAGATGGTGGGGACTGTTTATGGCTTTGCCCTCATGCTGCTGAATACAATAAATGAGCTAAAACCTACTCATTATGCCATTGCCTTTGATAAGAAAGCCCCTACTTTCAGGCACGAGATGTTTGACCAGTATAAGGCGCATCGACCTAAGACCCCTGATGAACTGGTCAATCAACTGGGACGGGTTAAGCAGCTGGTAGAAGCCTTCCGTATGCCCATCTTTGAACTCGACGGTTATGAGGCAGATGATATTTTGGGCAGCCTTAGCCAACAGGCCAGCCAGCAGAGTATTGACACTATCATTGTCACCGGTGATGCCGATGCCATGCAACTGGTTTCACCCCGGGTAAGGGTGCTGGCTCCAAAACGAACCTTTAGTGATACCATGCTGTATGATGAAGCCGCAGTGAGCCAGAAATATGGCATCAAGCCGGAGCAGATTGCCGATTTCAAAGCGCTGAAAGGTGACCCTTCAGATAATATCCCCGGTGTCCCCGGTATAGGTGAGAAAACTGCCGTCAAGCTTATCCAGCAATTTGGCACCATAGACCAGATTTATGCTCATATAGATGAGGTAACCCCACCCAAGCTCCAATCGCTATTGCAAACCAACGAAGCCCTTGCCCGCCAGAGTAAGGAGCTGACTACTATTGTTACCCAGACACCGGTTAGCCTTAACCTGAATGACTGTCAGATTAGCCAGTATGACCGACATCAGGTAACCGAGCTTTTCCGTGAACTTGAGTTTTTTAGCCTGCTGCCAAGATTGCCTGACGTCGCAACCAAAGAAGCAGCCCCGGAACTGCCCCCTACTCAATTTGAAATCAGGACCTTACCCCAGCGGGCCTATCATATTATCAATACTATCCCAGCCCTCGATGAGCTACTAAACCGCCTATCAGCAGCCAAGTCCTTTACTTTTGACCTGGAGACTACAGGCTTAGATGCTATGTTAGTTCAATTGGTCGGCATATCTATATCGCCAACCCCTGGCGAGGCTTACTATATCCCCGTTGGTCATGTTGGCTGGGGAGAGGTGGAGCAACTGCCACTCAACCAGGTCATCAATCGCCTCAAGCCTCCCCTGGAAGACTCTAATCTAGCCAAGCTTGCCCATAACGGCAAGTATGATATGACCGTGCTGGCTGAATACGGGATAACGGTTAATAACCTGGCTTCTGATACTATGGTCGCTGCCTATCTATTGGGTGAGAAATCACTGAGTTTGAAAGCCCTCGCCTTTAGCAAGCTAGGCATTGAAATGACACCTATTACCGCCCTTATTGGCTCAAGAGCCAAGCAGATTTCTATGTCTCAGGTAGAGGTAAATCAGGCTGCTGATTACGCCTGCGCTGATGCTGACATCACCGGTCAACTGACCGAATTACTGGAGGCAGAGCTTCACCAGCAAGGGCTATGGCAGCTATTCTCTGAGGTCGAGATGCCACTAGTGCCAGTGCTCACCAGTATGGAAAGGAACGGAGTAGCCCTGGATACAGAGCTATTGAGGCAGATGTCACACCGCCTTGGTGAGCAGTTGATGAGGCTAGAGGCTGAGATATATAACAGTGTAGGTCACCGCTTCAATATAAACTCACCCCAGCAACTTAGCTCTGTCTTATTCCAAGAGCTGGGGTTGCCACCGGCCCGCAAAACAAAAGGTGGCTACTCTACCGGGGCAGCAGTGCTGGAGGAACTTCGTAGAAGCCACCCCATCATTGAATTTATTTTAGACTACCGCCAGTTAGCCAAACTCAAGTCAACCTATATTGACGCCCTACCCGGCTTAATCAACCCCAAAACAAGGCGAGTGCATACCAGCTTTAACCAGACCAAGACAGCTACCGGTCGACTTTCCTCAAGTGAGCCTAATCTGCAAAATATCCCGATTCGAGGTGAACTAGGCAAAGAGATAAGAAAGTCCTTTATTGCTCCACCCAGCTCTTATCTCTTGGCTGGAGACTATTCACAGATTGACCTTCGCGTATTGACCCACCTGTCTCAGGATAAAGGGCTGCTTGATGCCTTTAACCGGGACGAGGATATTCATGCTGCCACTGCCGCTCAACTCTTTGGTGTGGACGCCTCACAGATAACAACAGATATGCGCCGCCTGGCTAAAACGGTCAATTTCGGTGTCATCTATGGTATGAGCGACTACGGGCTGGAGCAGGCCACCGAGCTATCACGAGAAGAAGCTGCCCAATTTATTGCTGCTTACTTTGAAAAATACCCCGGGGTAAAGCAATATCTTGAGTCAACCAAACAGCAGGCAAGAGAGAAAGGCTATGTCCAAACACTACTGGGCAGGAGGCGTTTCATCCCTGAAATTGACTCTCCCAACCGACAGGTGAGGGAAGCCGCTGAACGTATGGCAATAAATATGCCAGTGCAGGGCACG
>Ga0209427_10003381_pt1 | contig 18755 bp, 13 predicted proteins | sample DeeMarSWOR136_30_FD_187465 | JGI IMG/M metagenome (GOLD analysis project Ga0209427, IMG submission 187465) | Marine sediment microbial communities from White Oak River estuary, North Carolina - WOR-1-36_30 (SPAdes) (version 2) | ecosystem: Environmental > Aquatic > Marine > Intertidal zone >...
ATTTAGAAGCTCTTCGCGGCTGTAACCTATTAAACGGCAGAAAGCATCGTTCACGTCTAAGGAGTGGCCCTGCATATCCGTAAGCCAAAAGCCATCCATAGTGGCACGGATAATGGCCCGGTACTCCGCCTCAGCCTGTTTGCGCTCGGTGATGTCCTGATACACCACCTGAAAGTGCTTTTTGCCTCTCCAGCTCAATGCTCTAGTGGACGCTGATATATGTCGAACTTGACCATCACTACGCACGATACTGGCCTCGTACGTGGAGGGAGTATCCTCTCCCATTTTCAAATCCTCTACTCTTTTAATGTGCTCATCGTAGCTCTCAGGAGTGTAGCGCTGTTTTGCAGGCACAGCTTCAAGCTCCTTGATGCTACCGTAGCCCCACATATCAAGCATAGCCCGGTTGGCATAAATAGTCTTTCCGTCTTTATTAATAACGCGTATGCCCAAAAGCGAATTTTCTATCGAGTCACGGAAGTTCTGCTCCGAAAGGCGTAGGGCTTCCTCCGCCCGCTTGCGCTCGGTGACGTCAGAGACGAAAACTTGCATCGCCGGCTTGCCCTGGTAAACTAGAGGAGCTCCCCTCACCTCAACGTCAATAACTGTCCCATCAAGCCGGATGAACTTTTCTTCCATAACGGGAGGTGCCTTTCCTGTTTTCATCGCCCCTCGAATCCGTTCGGCGACAATTTCACGATAGTCAGGGTGAATCATGTCCATTACAGGTTTGCCAAGGATTTGGTCAGGGTTCGATGCGCCCAATAACTTCAATCCGGCGCTATTTGTAAAGACATGCTTGCCTTCACTGGCAACAAAAATGGCTTCAGGAGACAGCTCTACCAGAAAGCGATACCGCTCCTCGCTCTCTGTCAGCGCCTCCTCAGCCCGCCTTCGCTCGGTGACGTCTCTGAGCACCTCGATAATGGACAGGCTGCCGTCAGGATTTAACATTGGGGCAGCTACTACATCGTACTGTCTATCTCCGACATTACTAGTATGCCCTGAGGGCGCCTTACTACCAGCCAGATAATGCTGCATGGGACAGTTGAAACATTGTTTGTCTTTTTTCAATGCATTCCAACATATATCACCAACACTAGTGTTAAACCTGTATATTGCAGCTTTATTGACAAATTGCACGGTGTGATCTGTGTTTACAATCATTACGCTATCACTCATGCTGTCTAGCCATGTTTCTAAGTTCTCTCTAGCTTGAAGGACATCGTTGTATAGCCGTGCGTTTTCCAGATTAGTGCCCATCTGATTGCTTATGGTGTGAATTAATTGCTTATCCTCGATACTGTAAAACTGCTCGGAGAGTTTTGGTCCTAAGACTAAAATCCCGGGTAATTGGCCACTGGGAGTTTTAAGCGGCACAACAAGCTCTGCCTCGGCCTGTTCCAAAGCCTTCGTCTCTTTAGAAATTACACCTTGTATTTGCGGAATAATGTCAAAGTCCTTACAAAATAGCATATCACCGGAACGCTTTAGCCATTTGACCAGAGGGCTTTGGCTTTTCAGGAGTATGCTTTCGGCTTTATCAGCCGTACCGGCGTAGGATGATACGGCAAAATCACCGTCAGGAGGGAGCGGTTGCAGGAGGTAAACTCTGGAAACCTTCAATGCCCCGGCAATGAGGTTGACCATAGTGGAACCTAGCTTAGTGGAGTCTGTGAGGCTGTGGGTTTCCCGGCTAAAGCTTTCCAGGGCCTTGAGGTAATTATATCTATCACGGTAGAACCATCTGTCAACCCATCGTTGGACTATTTGCCATAATAGTGGCAGAGCAATAGCCAATGTCAGAAGGAGAGCGACGTAACTGAACGAAGTTAGGCCTATCTTTGTAGAAAAAGTCGAAGCCAAGAGAAACAGCCCCACGAAGGGAATGGCTATTAGAGCACTCGCCAAAATGTAGGCGGCACTCTTACGCAGGACGACACGGATATCTAGGAGATTGTATTTTGCAATAGCTATTGTGGTTAGGAGCAGAAAGGCAATGTTGCCAATTATCAGGCCAGGGTATAGGGGTAGCCCAAATACGGGCAGCGCATCGAAGATTCCACCTACCAAAGCAAAGAACATCCCTATAGTGATATAGGCAGATCGGTTCCTTAGCTCGGCTTGGATTGACCTTCTGTAGCTTCTAATAAATATTGCAAGTGCCGTAATAAGCAGCCCATATGAGAACAGCATCCAAAAAATAGCAGCCGGGCCAAGGATCGGGGCATAGCCATAAGGTTTTATCTGCATTCCGCTGATTACTAGGCCAGTCATGGCAAGGGGCAAAAAAACCAGACAGGAACTGTAGAGAAGCGGAAGCAGCCAACTCTTAACTCTTGTGGCGGTATAGCGGATAGCAAAGTGGTAGAATATCACGGAGGAGATGGCTGCCAGTGGTATGAGCCATCTATCCCAAAAATAGGCGTGCTCGATATCCGGGCTCGCCCGCATGGCAAAGATGAGAATACCCCAAATAGCTATACATGCGATGTAGAGGGCAAACAGGCGATGAGTGAAACTCCGGGTATGGCCCTTTAGCACGATGGGTAGCAGCGCCAAGCTGAAAATGACCTGGACTAATGGCAACACTAAATAGGCGTTCATAGCTCCCTCTTAGGTGCTTTGAGCTTGACCTAACAACTCTTGGATAATATTGTCTGAAGCATTCATATGAGGCGGCTTTAGATGAGCCAGCTCAGCGCCGCTTGCCTTCTTTTTTTCATAGTACTGTTGGAAACTTCCTGCCGGAAGAAGGCTTACCCTCAGAGGCCGGATGCCCAACATGCTCCCTAAATCTCTATAGTCGTTATCGATATCCACCAGCTTCTGGTGAACTAGTATCTCTACCTCCTGGGCTTCGTTCTCCTCCTTCAGCTCAATGTATAGGCGTATGATTGCTTTGTCTTGCTCATATTCCTTACGTGCGGACCAATCCTCGTGTTTTATACCTGTATTGACGATAGCCTGCCAGATTGTTTTCTCATCCAGCCTAGTGAAGCCGGCGATATCGATAAGGGCATCAGCACGACTGTCGAAAACTATTTGGGGCAGCTTAATCCCCGTCTCCTCATCTTCTAAGGCGGCAACTCTGATGAGGTCGCCTAACCTGTATCTCAGGAATGGCATACCGTGAAAACTAGTAATAATTATTTCGTAGCGTTCTCCCTGCTTGAGATCATCCAAAAGCACGGTGGATGGTTGGTAGTCTTTGTTCTCCCGGCTTTTAAGCCATTCCTCCTCAGGCGCGAACTCCAGAAAACAGCAAAACGGCACGAAGGTCATATTCTTCTTATTCCAGGCATGAGTCGCAATCAACCCCGGTTCCGTTGCACCGTAGTTCTCCGTTGGCTCTTTACCCCAGTAATGTATCAACTTCTCTCTGTATATAGCCGTGTCTGTCCCGTAGCAGAGGAGGCCTTTCAGAGGCCACAGGTCTTTAGGTAATAAAGCTCTACCCTCCCTTTTACTCTGCACCAAGCCCCGAATCAGGCGCCACATTATTTGTGGCTGCAACATCTGTCGATTGAGCTTCATTTGCCCTGAGCTTTCGGTGAAGCGTTCACCTATCTTAAGCAGAACGCTGGTGAGAGAACTCAGGAAATCAACCCCGGTGCCCAATGCCATTTGAAGACCAATTTGCGTCCTCGTCTCAAAGTCCATGGATTCACACTTTTCGAGGGGTGGGATGTAGCGAATATATAAGTTATTAGATGCAAGACGGGCAAGAACTCCTGTTATATAAGGAGGCGGAGGCAGATTATGTAATACACGTAAACCATTCCCAATATTGACCTCGCCCTTTCTTTTGGTGCAAGCTAGGATCGACAAAGCAGTGCTTAATATGCTCAATCTTTCAATGGCGTTGTCGGTGTAAGGTACCCACTTAGGAGTACCTCCCCGCCCGGAGGTACGGATCCAACAGTAAGGCTTTACCGCCAGAATATCCTCATTTTTCTCGCCGAGGTAGGCGGCGTAGTCATCATAGGTGGTCAGGGGAACAAGCTTACGGAATTCAGACACGTATTTTGGCTTTGTGGGCATAAACTTCTTAGCCAGAGGGCTATCATGTACTAGTTCAATTTGCTCCATCAATAGCTGTTCCTGCATCTCCATGAACTCAGCCAGAGAGAGGTCAAGAAATCCACAGTATTTCTTCCAAATCCTGTCTTTATCTCCGGTTTTAAATAGTTTATCCTCTGTAATCATAATGTTATCTCCTGTTTAGTGCTTAATAATCATTATATTCATTGGCAATCCTCAATGTAAAGTAAATATAGAGAATAAGGCAAGTAAAGAATGCAGTTTTCGGTATTGACGGGTACTTTTGGTGTTCAAACGTCTGGTTTTGAACACCCACACGTCGAACTGGCTTGTTTGTCTTGGGCGACACGAAGTTTCTTAATGTACCTATTGAGTACAGGCGGGCTGTTAGGATGCTAAAAGTGGGGAAAAAGGGCTGCCGCGGAATCCGTTCAGGGTTATTTTTAGTAGCAGGCCATAATTGGTTTTACCTTGGGTGACAAAGCGGCCGATTCACAAATCTGCCCCTTTGTTTCGGTATTACAACTTGGCGGCATCGAGAATTGCCGGCACTTTGGATTCGAGGCCGATAGCCATGATATGTGTGCCCTGGCACATGCCCTTCATCTCATTGATGAGACGAGCAGCTATCTCTATGCCCTTCTGTAATTTGTCCTCGGCTTTGTCCATCTCTTCAATAAGCTCATCTGGTACGTGTATGCCGGCGACGTTCTTGTTCATAAATTTGGCCATAGCTGCTGACCTGAGAACTACAATGCCTGCTAGAACAGGAACGCCGAACTTCTTAGCTTGTTTCATAAAGGCTTCGAATGTCTTGGGCTCATAGATGGCCTGAGTTTGGAAGAACTGGGCGCCAGCCTTAACCTTTCTCTCCATCTTGATAAGCTGTGGTTCGACAGGGTCGGCACATGGAGTAACACAGGCGCCGAGGAAAAACTTTGGTGTGCCTTTTAGCTCTTTGCCAGCTAAATCTTTGCCCTGTTCCAGTTGTCTGGCAGCATACAGTAAGGAAACGGAATCGAGGTCGAAGACGGGTTTGGCATCAGGATGGTCTCCTAAGGTAACATAATCTCCGGTGAGACAGAGGACATTCTCCACATCCATAACGTAAGCACTGAGCAAGTCCGACTGGAGCGCTATGCGGTTACGGTCTCTGCATGTCATCTGGAAAACTGGCTCAATGCCCTTTTGTTTGAGCAAATGGCAAGCAACCAGTGAGCCTAGTCTCATCACAGCGCTCTGCTGGTCGGTGCAGTTCACCGCGTCTACTCTATCTTTAAGTAATTCGGCGTTCTCATTGAACTCATGGATGTCCACGCCTTTAGCCGGACCGATTTCAGCGGTGACCACGAACTTGCCGCTCTTAAGTTTTTCACGCAGACTCATATTATGTTTACCTCCTTTAGGATAGCTAGACTTTCGTTTCTTGTTGCTCTAGTGCCCACATTATGGTGGACCTCAAGTGCTTTGGCGGCTGCATTTTGGCGTAGTTTTTGACTATGGGCATGGCTTGCATTTTATCCAGACGCCCCAGTTTTTTTAGCCTCTCGTAGATTAAGTGCCAGCCGCAATCGCGTACATCGGGCTCAACCTCGCACTTGCCGTTTTTAGTGCCGCCGCAAGGCCCGTTGATGAGCCATTTGGTGCAGGCAGTCAGTGGGCATATGCCGCCGGTTAAATCCAGCACGCAGTCACCACATTCACGGCAGCGTTCGCTGCCCCGCCATTCCCCACTGGCCCCGCCGACATTTATGGTGTTAGCCGCCGGATGAACCAGTTTGTTTACCACGGCAGCAGTAGCCTGGACTCCGATGCCACAGGTCATCACCAGCAGAGAATCGGCAGCATCTATCTCATCCTCATGTGGAAACAGCCTGGTCTTGACCAGCGCTTTGTCACAGAGAAAATCAACAACGCAATAGCCGGTGATGGTCTTGCCTTCCTTCTCCAGTTTCTGCTTCATCTCCAGAACCTGAGGTTCATCGCCGGTCTGGCAGACCTCGGCACAACCCTTGCAGCCGACTATAAAGATTTTCTTGTCCCCGTCCAAATAGCCTAAGATTTCCGGAAACGGCTTTAACTCAGAGATTATCATTTTTTACCTCCATAGCTGTAGTTTCCTCTATCTCCTTGAGAACCGAATTGATTAATTCGGGTAGCTTTTCTTCTACTTCTGGTGAAAGGTCAAGCCCAAAATCTATCGCCTTGGGTTCAACGCCGATAATCACCGTAGATTCTGGCAGTCTGTGGCACAAAGCCATGATTTTCAAACTGTCTAAAACACCTATCTCGTGCAAAGAGATAGGTGATGTCGAATCTAAATCCAGGTCATCCAAGGTAAGACGGTAGGTAGTCCCTGGCTCTTTACCAGCTTTGACGGCATCGACTACAATCAGTTTATCTATATTTCCATCTACCAGAGACAGAAAGTCAGGAGATGTACCGGCGTCGATTATCTTGACATTGGCATTGTCCACAACGCCAGATAGTTTTTGAACCAGATGGACGCCTATACCTTCGTCTTTAAGCAGCAGATTACCTATGCCCAGAACTGTGATTCTTGGAGTGCGGCGAAGCGTTTGTGTCTCAGCTGACTTTGTATATTCCAATGGTTCTTCCTTTGGGTGTAATAACATGAATGGCGCAAGCTAGACAGGGGTCGAAGGAACGGACTATGCGCCCGATTTCATATGGGTTGTTTTCGTCCTTTATCTTGGTGCCGAGCAGGGCTTGTTCTACTGGACCTGGCTGTCCCTTGTCATCCCTCGGCCCTAGGTTCCAGGTACTGGGCACCACGCACTGGTAGTTGGCGATTTTCTTATCTTTTATCTCAATCCAATGCCCTAAGGCACCTCTGGCACCGTCAACCAGTCCCATTCCGAAGGCTTCGTCGGGAATGGTGTAGTCTATGTAAGCTGGTTCACCCGGCTTGAGTTGGAGCAGCCAGCCAGGCATGGAATCAGCCACGAATTTGGTGTAAAGGGCTCGGGCAGCATGACGGCCGAGGACAGAGAATAAAGCCTTTGGGCTGGCATTGAACCTGGAGAGCACAGAGTCAACCAGGTTCTTCACCGTTGGCTCGCCACTGGCATAGGTAGCTGCCACACGTGCTAACGGTCCAACCTCATAGACTTTCCCGTCGTAGCGTGGAGCTTTGGCCCATGAGTAAGCCCCTTTCTTATGAGGTTGTGGCTCTGTCATGCCCTGAGTCGGATGTTTTCCGGTGCTTGAGTCGGCATACCAGGAGTGTTTTACATACTCCATAATCTTGTTAGTGTCCAGGGCACCAAGCTTGAGGTCGGTCGAGACTGTTCCCTGTTTCAGTAGCCTATCTCTCTTGGTATAATCTGGGTTGCCGCCCTCGAGGTCGAAGCTACCGTAGGAAAGCAGGTTGCCGCAACCAGCGCCGATTTCAAAGTAGTCGGAATAGGCTTCAGCCACTGCCAGGACATCGGGAATATATACGTTGTTGATAAAGTCCCTTAGTTCATTGAGCCTCCACAAGAAGGAAGCTATTTTGTCCACGGTAACTGTCTCGGTGACACCGCCGGGAATGACTGCCATATTGTGTGGCATCTTGCCGCCGAAGATGGTAAGCATCTCCTGTGCTTTGCGTCGCATCTCCAGAGCCTTAACGTAGTGGGCTGTGGCCTCTATATTAATCTGGTCGCTAAGGCGGTAATCGCCTTCATATCGAGGCACGAAGGGGGCTAGCTCTCCTCGCTTGGCAAATTCCTTGACTGAATTTAAGACTGGGTCGTTGCCGTCGTAATTGAGTACCTTGGTGACGTCTACGTAATCTAGAGCTGTCAGGTGATAAAAGTGGAGTATATGGTCGGCGATGTGAGCTGCACCCAGGATAAGGTTACGGACAAATCGGCCATTATTGGGTATCTTGTCCGAGATGCCGAAGGCACTATCCAAATTCAGAGTGGCGGCTATAGAATGGCTGGTGGGGCAGACTCCGCAGATACGCTGGGTGTATCTTTGGGCATCGCGCGGGTCTCTGCCACGGAGGATTACTTCGATGCCTCTGAACAGCATCCCTGAACTGTGGGCATCCTTTACCACACCTTTCTCGGTGATAACTTCAACTTTGAGATGTCCTTCAATGCGGGTGATGGGGTCAACTACAATCTTGCTCAATTCCTAATTCTCCTTTCCCTGGAGTTTGCCTATAGCGGGCATATTGGCATCGTCTAATTTCTGGTAAAAAGGTGCCACCAAATCAGGGAACCCGGGCTCGCAGCAGCCGATGCACGGCGAGCCGGCACCGATGCACCAGTTTGTTCCGTGGTTCCAAAGCCTTAAGGGGCAATCGGCGTAGGTAACCGGTCCCTTGCATCCAAGCTCATTGAGACATCCCGGTTCACCGAACTGACGGGCGAATTTACCCTCATCAAAATAAGCTCGGCGGGGGCAGTTCTCATGGATCAGCTTGCCGAAGAAAGCCTTGGGGCGTTTTAGTTCATCCAGGTCTTCCGGCTTGGGGAGACCAAGAAGCAGCACTGAGGCGACAGTGCCTATGAACCAGTCAGGGTGGGGTGGGCAACCGGGGATATTGATCAGCGGCTTGGCTATCTTGCGTGATTTTAAGAATGTATCTGTGCCCACGTAACCACCTGGATTTGGTTTGCCGGCAGCTATGCCGCCAAAAGCGGCACAGGTGCCGAGGGCTATAATCGCCAGTGCGTCTTTGGCTAGAGATTCAATCCATGATGCCATGGGCACCTCTTCGCCATTTTTCTCACCTAGCGTACCGTAAATGCCGCCGTCCTTGGTAGGTATGGCGCCTTCGACTACCAGGACATAGCCACCTTTGTTTGCTTTCGGTGTCTCCTCTAGTACCTTAAGCACTGCTTCTCCTTGGCCAGCCATTACGGTAGCCTGGAATTTCAGGCTAACGTGTTTGCCGGGAACGACTTCATCGATGAGGACATTCTTGATGGTGGGGCTGACTGAATTGAGTACTGAGACTGAACAGCCGGTGCAGGTACCTGTCTGTATCCAGACCACGGGGACCTCTTGAACCTTCGCTTTAGCCATAAGGCCTCCTTTCCTTGCCAACCGCAAATTCTACAGCTTTATGGCGATTAATGCAAATGACATTGACAGAAGATTCAGAAATTTAGTAAGATGCAAACACTTTTGAATTGAGGAGGTAAGATGATAGCGGATTTTGAGTATTTTGCTCCCAAAACAGTTGATGAAGCCCTTTCTCTGCTTTCCAAGTACAAAGAAGAAGCTAAAATAATTGCCGGCGGGCAGTCGATGCTGGTTGTAATGAAGCGAGGTCTGCTCTCCATCGAACATTTGATTGATATCAAGGGTATAGAAGCTCTGGACTATATTAAATACGATGAGAAGGAAGGTTTGAGAATTGGGGCGCTGACCATGCATCGAGCCATAGAGAAATCTCCAGTTATTCAGAAGCATTTCGGAGTGCTAAGCGAGATGGAACGAAATCTGGCCACAATCCAGACTCGAAACTGGGGTACGATTGGGGGCAACCTGTGTCACGGTGACCCTGCCGGTGATCCAGCTCCGGTTTTTATCGCATTGAATGCTAAGTTAAAGCTAGCTAGCTTGGGAAAGGAACGCGTTATAGAGATGGAAGAGTTTTCTCAGGATTATCTTGAGGTAGCTCTTGAGCCTGATGAAATGCTCATTGAAATTCAGGTGCCGACTCCCCCATCCCACACCGGTACCGCCTGTGATAAACTCATGGTAATGAAGGGGGATATGGGAGTTGTCGGGGCGGCAGTGTCAATCACCCTGAGCCCAGGTGATGGCATTTGCAAAGATGCTCGGATAGCTCTTAGTAACTGCGCCTCCACCCCGTTAAGGGCTAGAGAAGCGGAAAAGAAACTCATCGGTAAGGTGGTTAATGACAGCCTGCTTGTCGAGGTGGGGGAGGTAGCGTCAACAGAGGCTACTCCTCCTGTTGATGTCCATGGTTCGGCGGAGTACAGACAGGAGATGGTGAAGGTCTTAGTGAGACGAGCCGCAACCAAAGCTCTGGAAAGAGCCAAAGCAGCCTGATTTTTAGGAGGTTAGAATATGAAAGGTGAACTGAAGGAATTAAAGTTAACGGTCAATGGTAAGTCTTACGAGTTTAAGGTAAAACCAAAGACCTTGCTCGTTGAGCTATTGAGGAACGAGCTTAAGCTTACAGGCGCGAAGATAGGTTGTTTGGATAGTGCTTGCGGTGCCTGCACGGTTAATATTGATGGCAAGGCGGTCAGATCCTGTTCTATACTGGCCCTTCAGGCTAACGGCCGCGAAGTTATCACCATTGAAGGGGTGGCTGATGGTTATAAGCTTCACCCTATTCAGGAAGCTATGGTCGAGCATGGCGCTATAGAGTGTGGATTCTGTACCCCGGGGATGGTTATGTCAGCTAGGGCATTACTCGGTGAGAACCCCGCCCCAAGCCAGGAGGAAATAAAGGAGGCAATACAGGGAAATCTGTGTGCTGATGAAGGCTACGTTAAGTATATCGAAGCCATAGAAATTGCTGCTAAAAAGATGCGAGGAGGTAATTAGAATGGACGAGACCTTTGGGGAATATTCGATAATAGGAAAATCGATACCCCGGGTGGATGCTAAGGCAAAGGTTACCGGGCAGGCAAAATACGCTGCCGATATCGAAGTAGCTGATATGTTATGGGGGTTTGTAAAGAGAAGCCCCTACGCTCATGCCAAGATACTTAATATTGACACAAGCAAGGCTGAGAAGCTACCTGGCGTAAAAGCAGTGACTACTGGCGAGGACTTCAATGGTTTCAAATGGGGTTGGAGTGGGCCGACCCGTGATGAAGAACCCTTGGCGGTAAAAAAGGTACGCTACCAGTATGAGGGGGTAGCGGCGGTTGCAGCCGTTGATGAGGATACAGCTGAGGAGGCCTGTGACCTAATCGAGGTGGAGTATGAACCACTCCCCGGCGTCTTCGACCCCTTCGAAGCAATGAAAGAAGGGGCACCCCTGGTTCATGACGAGCGTCCTGGTAACATCACGGTTGAGTATCATTGGAGCTTCGGCGATGTGGATAAAATACTTGCTGAATCATATTTGGTTCAGGAGGATGACTTCCAGACTCCCCGAATGGCCAAAGGATATCTAGAAACACCGGCGGTGGTTGCCTACTGGCCTGATGACAATCATGTAGTCTATATTGGGGCAAAGGGAAGCCCGTATTTTCCCTACAGAATATTATCACGGTGCTTTAATTTACCGCTCAGCAATGTGCGGATAATAGCACCCATTATTGGCTCTGACTTTGGTGGCACCAAGAATGACATGACACCGGCTGATTTTTCTGCAGTCATGCTGGCCAAGAAGTCGGGCAGGCCGGTGAAGATAGTGACTTCCCAGTTCGATACGCTCACTACCGATCTGCGGCGCCATCCGATGTGGATTAACATGAAGACAGGTGTCACCAAGGATGGCATATTGACAGCTATTCATACTAAAGTTATCTCCGACGGGGGTGCTTATACCCGTATGAGCCCGCTTTCCAATTTTCTCACCGGCATATGTATGGGATTACCTTATCACTTGCCGGCTTTCAAGCACGATGTTGTTTGTTACTTTACCAATAACCCAAGTTCAGCCGCGATGAGAGGGCATGGCATATACCATACCGCTTTTGCCCGTGAATGTCAGATGGACATGATAGCTGAAAAATTGGGGATGGACCGGATGGAGATAAGGCTGAAGAATATCATCAAAAACCCTAAACAGGGTGAAATCTACGAGACGATTAACAAGTTACATGTGGCGACTGCTGGCACAGAGGAGTGCCTGCAGAAGGTGCGTGATGCTGTCAAATGGAAGAAGCGGCAGGATGGCTATAAGGCATATGGCACGGGCTATGCCTCCGGAACCTATCTCAGCGGAACCAACCTGAGTGCACACAACGCTTGTGCTGCCATTATAAGGATATGTGAGGACGGGAGTGTCAATTATCTGACCGGGGCCACCGACGTAGGGCAGGGGTCGGATACCGTAATGTGTGCCTTTGTTGCCGAGGTGCTCGGTGTCAATATGGAAGACATAGATATAAAGAGGGTGGATTCGGCTTTTACGCCGGTGGACCCTGGGAGTTATGGGAGCCGGGTCACCGTGCTTGCTGGGCACGCGGCTGTAAAAGCTGCTCAAGACGCCAAGGATCAGCTACTTGAGGTCGCTGCCAAACAATTTGGCGTAAAGCAGGAAGAGGTGGAGATTAAAGATAAAATAGCATTTGTGAAGAGTGAGAGTAGTAGGAACATGGCCTGGGAGAGGCTGGTTAGGATTGCCTGCTATGAGGCACCAGGTAAGGTGATAATTGGTCGCGGCTATTCCACCGAAGGGGGCGTTGGCCACACATTGGCTGATTTCAGTAGAGGTGAGGGCGACATTGGGACCAATTATAGCTTTACTGCCCAGGCATCCGAGGTGGAGGTGGATACGGAGACTGGAGTAGTAAGTTGTACTGATAATAGCGTGATAGCTCATGACTGTGGCTTCCCCCTCAACCCCCCAGCAGTAGAAACTCAAGTTCAGGGTGGAGCATACCATCAAGGAGTATCCGCCGCCTTGTATGAGGAATTCAAGATGGACAAAGGGCAAACCCTTAACCCCAACCTTGTTGACTATATGCGACCTCGCGCCAATGAAGCACCTATGAGCCAGGTGTTACACGTGGTAACAAATGACCCCTTTGGCCCATTCGGTGCTAAGGAAGCCAGTGAGGGCAGTACTTGTTCGGCACCACCGGCGGTAATCAGCGCCATTTATGATGCTACGGGAGTCTGGATTAAGGACCTCCCCGCCCAGCCAGAGAAGGTTTTTTGGGCGATAAAAGCCCAAAAGGATAAGAAGCAAGGAAAGAAATAGGGCCCTTAGTCAGCGCATAGACAAGTTATGGTTGTGGTTAGCAGCCATATGCAAGGTTTAGTTTAAGAAAGGGAGCAATCTTATTAACATTGCCCCCTTTCTTCTTGTTGGAATGATGCCTGGGAGCAAACTGGGCAGGTTTCGTTTCTTCTTATCTCGTAAATCTGGAACTTAATATCATCACCATTGAACAACAGCAATTTCCCAGCTAATGATGGGCTATGGCCGATAAGTAGTTTAATTACCTCTAAAGCTTGCAGGTTGGCTATCAGTGCTGGAGTTATGCCGAGGACTCCGAGCCCCTTTATACCCTCAGGGAGAAGACACGCTAAGCATGGTGTTTGTCCGGGTATGATGGTGGTAATCATGCCTCGCAAGCGCGAGACACCGCCATATACGTATGGCGTCTTCTGCTTGATGCAAGCCGAGTTTACCACCAGCCGTGTGGCAGAATTATCCAGGCCATCAACTACTACTTGAGACCTATCTATAATGCTAAGGATATTCTCCTCTGTTATCTTGGCGAAGATGGGAGTGATTTCTACTGAGTGATTTAGCTTGGACAATTTTCTTTGGGCAACCACTACCTTCCTCTCTCCTATTTCGTCCTCCCAGTAGAGAGTCTGTCGATTCAAATCAGACAATTCCACGGTATCGAAATCAACAATGGTAATGTGTCCGACACCAGCAGCAGTTAGATATGTCGCTGAAGCACAGCCTAGCCCACCTATGCCAGCAATTACTACATGCGAGTCTTTTAGTTTTCTTTGCCCCTCCTCTCCAAAATCTGGGATTATCAGTTGCCGATTGTATCTGATAAGTTCGTTTTGGTCTAACATCTTTCCCTCTACTGCCGTTAGCCGTCCCAGCGCCAAAGCATCTTAATTTCCACGGAATCACCATCTTTTAGCTTTGTGTCAAGGCCGTAAGCTAAAGCCACATAATTCTTACCATTAACAAGTACATCGTAATCAAAATCCAGGTCATTAGTTGTGGGGTTAATCGGCTGAAATTCAACATTTGCCTCTTTGTATCGAGCTGATAGTTCCGCAAGCAGTGCCCTTAACGTGTCGCCATCTATCTCCATTTCGATAATGCCTTTCTTCTGGGCGTTTGGCCAAGGTGCATAGAGCCACGGCATGACAATAGAGAGCATTCCCTCCCGAGTCACCTCTTGGGTAGGATTGACTATGATCATCAATTCTGAAAAACCTGGCATTATCACAACTCTCATGTTCATCTCCTATTAGACGAGGTACTCATTTAATTTTCGAAAGCATCAACGCAAAGTTGGCCACCATCTTTAGACCATTTTTCCATCCCATCAGATGATGTTTTTCCCCTCGCGCCTTTGTCTGGGGCAACTCAGCTTTGGCGGTTTTACGCAACCTGCTCTTGTAGGAATGTTACCTCACCACGTCTGATTTGTAAAACACTGATTGTTTACAGCGTTCAGCCCGGGTTGAACTTTAAAATGTGGCAGAAAGTCAAAATCAGTGTGATATAATGTTTGCAGGTAGTGCTTAGCCCTCAAGAAAGAAAAATGAATAGCCAACTTGACCGAACCTCGAATTATAAAAGTTAGAAAGGGAATTACGGAAAATGGAGACTAAATACGGGAAGTATATTATCAGAGCTGGACAAGCTGATGTGGAGCTTCCTTCGTGGAGGCTGGAAAGGAAACCCACAGATGCGTCTACTCGTTTGCTATGGTTAGATGATGACGTGATAAAAGGAGCCTTCTATGTGGAATGTGTCTGGTACTGGAAGGGGTCTGAGCAGTCTATAGTTGAAGCTCACACACATCCTTTTGACGAAGTCATAACGTTTTTTGGAAGCAATCCGGAAGACCCGCAGGATTTGTGCGGAGAAGTCGAAATATGGTTGGATGATGAAAAATATATACTAACCAAAAGCAGCCTGCTCTTTGTTCCAAAGGGGCTTAAGCACTGCCCATTGATTATCCGGAGAGTAGATCGACCTATTTTCCATTTTACCACCGGCCCGGGTGGTAAATACGGCTAAAAAAACCAATTTTTAGTGATTCTGGTAGAGTTAAAATATCCACCCCCTTTCTCCAGGCCGACATGCCCGGTTAAGCTTCGCTACCATTCGGGGTAATTTTACAGAGGTGATACCTAACTCAATCACGACAAAATGCATCCTAATTGGATTTTACGCAGATTTTACACAAAATATTTCTCTAGTTTAGTGATATCTGCTAAACTATATAATTTGAAACATGGCAAATATATTTAATAAATTAGTTACCATCGTTATTTGCGTATCTATTTTGTCTGTGTCAGGTATCGGCTGTGCTTCAAAATCAGCTCAGCCGGAGTTAGAAAAGCAGGTTGCCACCGTGCAGTCCGGCGACCTGGCGATAACTGTCTCCGTGGATGGCAACCTGGTGATGCCGCAGGCTTACGATTTGCTTTTCGGTGCACCGGGCAATGTCGAGGATGTGCTGGTGGAAGAGGGGGATTTCGTTAAAGAAGGTCAGGTGCTGGCAAGGCTGGATGACACGGTACAGCGGCTGGACATCATGTCAGCCAATAACAGTGTGCAGACCAAGTTAAGCAACCTCTACGAGACCGTGCCCCTCCTGCCCCAGTTTCCGACTGTTATTTATGAGAGAACCCTTACAAGCTCAAGCTCAAGCACGGATAGTGTTGGTCCATTCCCAGTTGAACAGCACGTGGATGTATACGATCCAGGGGCCACTCCTCCTGCGCCAGGGACCACCACGCAGACAACAACAAGTCCGGATACGACTACGACAAGTAGAAGTAGCGGTGTACCGGGCACCTCGATAGTGACCGTGACCGTGACTGAGATAATAACTGAGACAGATATTACAATAGACCCTGCCGTGACAGACCCTGATACGAATTATCAATTTCAGACCACAACTACACAGGTACAATCGGTGACCACGAACACGACCACAAATACATATACTATCAGCCAAAGTAGTGGTGATCTGGATGCCAGCTATAAGATGTATTACCCTCACGCCACTGCTCTGTCGTCCTTCGTATGGGCGCAGGATGAGGTCAACAGGGCGCTTGAGTTGTTCCAGACTGGCAGTTACGCTGCGGCGGCATCTGAGTTATATATAGCTTCGTCTGACCTGGAGTCCTGTATAAAGATATTTGAAGATACCATAAACAATCCGAAGTCCGGTTTGGGCAACATAGCGCCGTTCATTGAAGAAGCAAACTCCCTCTGGGTCCAGCTGTACCACCCGTTTGCGACAATTTACATCCGGGAGCTGCGCCAGACAATTGATTTAATCAGGCAGGCCCAGGCGGACATTGAGGCTATCAGGGGATTGACCGCCGAGGGGAAATGTGATGAAGCTGGGCCGATGTTTGATACTCTTTCCAAGCGGGTTGACGAAATTCGCATAGCGGTGATAAGCGATGTCAACGCAATAAAAACGTATAACTATTTGACTGTTTACGGCGAGGACATAGGCTTATATTTTTACGGTGCCGCTGAAGAAAAATTGAATGCAGCGCAGAAAGGCATAGAAAACGGCGACCTCAACTCACCCGAGCTGTATGACAACCTGCGTATAGCGAGGCATTACATCGAAATCTGCAATGCCATTTTGGGAAGCAATGAGTATGTATTGCAGCACGGCCTATCCTTGAAAGCCGAGCAGCAGTATAAGCTCGATTTGCAGAATGCTGTAGTGTCTCTTGAGAATAAGAAAGATGACTTGCTGAAGACGGTAGTACTGGCACCTTTTGATGGCACGGTGGTAAGCGTGGGCGTTAAGAAGAATGATGTCCTTTCCGCCATGGACTATTCATCCAAAACTGCAGTTCAACTTGTTGATACCTCCCAGATAAAGTTCCAGGGACTGGTTGATGAGATTGATATACTAAAAGTAGAAGCTGGGCAAAAAGCGATGATTTCCGTAGATGCCGTGCCCGATAAAGCATTTACGGGAACGGTATCATTTATCTCGCCCTATGGTTCCAAGGATACCGGCAGCGTTGTTAAATTCGCTGTTACCATCCAGCTCGACTCTACCGATGTAGAGCTCAAGGGCAGCCTTACTGCCACGGCTGATATTGTCGTATACAAAGCTGAAGACATATTGCTGGTGCCTTTAACGGCGGTCACCACCACCCCCGAGGGCTCGTTCGTAACAGTTGTGGATGAAGCCACAGGCCAGGTCGAGAAAAGGCAGGTTACCCTTGGCAGGCAAAACTACCAGTTTGCCGAAGTGTTGTCGGGGCTGAAAGAGGGCGATAGGGTATTATTTGAAGAGAAGGTAACCGGTGCGCCTGTAGTAACAGATTTCCCACGGCGGCCGCCGAGTAGATAATAAGATGAAAAAAGATCTGATAAGCCTGTTGATAGTGAGCGTAGCTCTGCTTTCCCTGTTGCTCGGCGGCTGCGGCAATGACGTGGCTCCTGCAGGGCAGACTTTTGAGGTGACAAGGGGAGATCTGGATATCGTTGTATCTTCAGATGGCTCACTCACCATGCCTAATGAGTTTGACCTGCGTTTTGGAACCCAGGGACAGGTCAGCGAAATACTGGTAGAAGAAGGTGACGGGGTCAAGCAGGGCGCCCTATTAGCCATGCTTGATAATACGTCACAGAAAAACGCCATTAGAACAGCTCTGTTCAGCATACAGACGGCGAGAAATAATATTTCATACGGATGCGGTGTGGACCATCTCCCTTATACTTACCCAGACTTGAGCGTGACCCGATTGTGTGACGAGGCAGAAAAAGATATGGGTGAGGCAATCAATTATTTTAGGCAGGGAAATTACAAGGAAGCCGGTTATAAACTCGTTATGACATACTTCGATATTGAAGTATGCGAGGACCTGATAAAATTCAAGCCAGATGCCGCCGTATTAGCCGGAGCCAAGATAAACTCAACTTACTACCCTGACCTTACTGCGGGCAGTTCCCGGGAAGAGTCATTCAATGACAGGATGGTTGTTGATTACCTGGAGAAGTACCGCCAGAAGCTGATGAATATAGCCGGGTATATGAAAGTCGGTGCTTATGAAAAAGCGGCGCCTGAATTTGATGCTGCCCGGCAGGAAATGGCTATAGTTAAACAGCTGGCAAAGAGCACGATATCTATCAATAGCAGGTTATTCTTTGAGTTCGCCGATACTCCTACCAGCGTTGACTTTTTGCAATCGTCACTGCGTTACTTACAGGAGCTGGAGGACTATCTGGCACAGGATGATGCCGATCCGCTCGAAGCCGCCAAGAAGTTGTACCTGGCTAAGCTTAATCTGCTGGTAGGACGCGATGCTCTGGAGAATCATACGCTGGTCTTTGAAAGCGGGGGTGCAATTAACTGGAAGACGTTGCAGCAATACAACCTCAGCCTGCAGAGCGCGGAAATAGCTTTATATCAAGCCAAGCAGAACATCATGAACACAGCCATCATAGCTCCGGTTGACGGCACTGTAGTCAGCGTTGACCTTAAAAAATCATCCGTCCTTTCTGCGCAGGACTATTCAGCGAAAACAGCCGTAAAGCTTGTTGATACCAAGTCAATCAAGTTTACCGGGCTTGTTGATGAAATCGACATTATGAAAGTCAAACCCGGACAGAAGGCCGAGGTCACCGTGGATGCTGTACCCGGCAGAACATTTACAGGCACGGTGAAATTCATTTCACCTTACGGCACAGAGGAAGGCAATGTGGTGAAATTTGCTCTAACCATTGAGCTGGACCCGTATGATGTCGAGCTTAGGGGTGGCTTAAGCGCTACCGCCGATATCGGCGTATACAGTGCTGAGAACGTATTGCTGGTTCCCGTGTCCATGCTTATAACCAC